>Ga0209564_1000430_pt1 | contig 73122 bp, 64 predicted proteins | sample AraplaCol_mMF_r2_FD_184272 | JGI IMG/M metagenome (GOLD analysis project Ga0209564, IMG submission 184272) | Arabidopsis root microbial communities from North Carolina, USA - plate scrape MF_Col_mMF_r2 (SPAdes) (version 3) | ecosystem: Host-associated > Plants > Roots > Endosphere | place: USA...
GGTCGTCACCCGCTCGGTCGAGGGGCCGATCGTCCGCACCACCTACGGCGCGATCCACGACCGCGCCAAGCGGGTGTCCAACGCCCTGCTGGCCCTGGGGATCAAGCCGGGCGACCGGGTCGGAACCCTGGCCTGGAACACCGGCCGCCACATGGAGGCCTGGTACGGGATCATGGGCATCGGGGCGGTGTGCCACACCCTGAACCCGCGCCTGTTCCCCGAGCAGATCGCCTGGATCGCCAACCACGCCGGCGACCGCGCGATCTTCGTCGACCTGACCTTCATGCCGATCATCGCCGGCGTGCTGCAGCACCTGCCGACCGTCGAGCACGTGGTGCTGTTCACCGACCGCGACCACATGCCGGCCGACTTCAGGCCGGCGGGCGAGACGCCCAACTTCAAGGGTTTGCTGTGCTTCGAGGACCTGGTCGAGCAGCACCGCGCCGACTGCGCCTGGGGCGGCTTCGACGAGGGCACGGCGGCCGGGCTCTGCTACACCTCGGGCACGACGGGCGACCCCAAGGGCGTGCTCTATTCGCACCGCTCCAACGTCCTGCACACCCTGATCACCCTGCAGCCCGACGTGATGGGCCTGTCGCAGAAGGACGTGATCCTGCCGGTGGTGCCGATGTTCCACGCCAACGCCTGGGGCGTGGCGTTTTCGGCCCCGGGGACCGGCGCCAAGATGGTCATGCCGGGCGCGAAGATGGACGGCGCCTCGATCTTCGAGCTGCTGGACAGCGAGGGCGTCACCTTCTCGGCCGCCGTGCCGACGGTCTGGCAGATGCTGCTGCAGCACCTGAAGGAGACGGGTGCCAGGCTGCCGGCGCTGCGCAAGGTGGTGATCGGCGGGGCGGCCTGTCCCGAGCACATCATCCGCGCCTTCCACGACGACTACGACGTCGAGGTGGTCCACGCCTGGGGCATGACCGAGACCTCGCCGGTCGGCACCCTGTCGGTGATGACCGACGAACTGGAAAAGCTGCCCTACGACCAGCAGATGCCCTATCGCCTCAAGCAGGGCCGGCCGCCGCTGGGCGTGGAGCTGAAGCTGACCGACGACGCCGGCCGGCGCCTGCCGCACGACGGCAAGAGCTTCGGCAATCTGAAGATCCGCGGCCCGATCATCGCCGCCGAATATTTCCGGGGCGCCGGCGGCCGGATTCTCGACGACGAGGGCTTCTTCGACACCGGCGACGTGGCCACGATCGACGACCACGGCTTCATGCAGATCACCGACCGGGCCAAGGACGTGGTGAAGTCGGGCGGCGAGTGGATCAGCACCATCGACATCGAGAACATCGCCCTGGGCCATCCCAAGGCGGCGATGACGGCGGTGATCGGCGTGCCCCATCCCAAGTGGGACGAGCGGCCGATCCTGCTGGTCAAGCTGAAGGACGGCGAGACCGCCACCAAGGCGGAGTTCCTCGACTTCCTGCAGGGCAAGATCGCCAAGTGGTGGACGCCCGACGACGTGGTCTTCGTCGACGAGATCCCGCTGGGGGCGACCGGCAAGATCGACAAGAAGCTGATCCGCCAGCGCATGGCGGACTATGTGCTGCCGGCCCTGGCCGTCGCGGGCGTCGCCGAGGCCGAGGCCGCGGCCGACCCGGATCCCGAACCAGAGCCGCCGGCCGGCGCCCTGGCGGCCGCCGACGGGACCCAGGCCGCGCGGCTCTACGCGCCCGAGCCGGAGGAGCCGCTGGGCGAGCCGCCGCCCCTGGCCGAGCCGCCGGTGGTCGAGGCCTTGGCGCACGCGGACGCCGAGCCGGAGCCCGAGCCCCAGCCCGACCCTCCGGCCGCCTTCGCGCCCGAGGCCGAGCCCGTCTTCGAGGCCCGCGGCCAGCAGGAGCACTTTCCCCTGGACCCGCTGAACCCCGCGCCGCCCCTCGGGCCCGTGCCGGAAGAGGCCTTCCACGCCAAGCCGGTGTTCGTCGCCGAGGAGCCGCCGCTGGCCATGCCGGTGATCCCGCCGTCGACCGGCAGGAAGGCCAGGGCCAAAGCCGGCAAGTCGGGCGGACCGACCGCGGGGCTGCTCGACCTGGCCCTGCTGATCGCCCTGACGCCGGCCCTGCTGGTGGCGGCTGGTGCGCTGGGCGTGAAGTTCGGGGTGCTTCCCCCGGCGGTCGGCTATGACCAGATGACCCTGGACTGGGCCCCCAAGGCCGCCGTGCTGGGCGTGGCCACCGGCGTGCTGGGCCTGATCGCCGCCCTGTTCGGCGGCGTCTCGCGATTCTGGAAGAAGGCCCTGGCGGCCCTGGCGATCACCGTCGCCGCCCTGGGCGTCATGGTCGCCGCCAACGTCCTGGGCGGACGCACGCCGCCGATCCACGACGTCGCCACCGACTGGAAGACGCCGCTGATGCTGTCGGACGCGGGCCTGGCGGCGCGGGGCGGCGACGCCCAGACCGTCGAGGCCGATCCCAGCCTGCCGGTTGGCTCGCTCGCCTTCGCCGGCCGCCGCGTCGCCGACATCAACGCCGAGACCTGCCCGGCCGCCCGGCCGCTGGTGCTCCAGCGCTCGCCGGCCGACGCCTACGAGGCGGCCAAGGCCGCCGTCCAGGCCGCCGGCCTGACGATCGTCACCGACGACCCGATGGACGGCCGGCTGGAGGCCGTGGGCCAGAGCTTTTGGTATGGCTTGAAGGACGACCTGATCGTGCGGGTGCGGCCCGACACGGCCGGCGCCCGGGTCGACATCCGCTCGGTCGGCCGCGCGCCGGGTCCCGACATGGGCCGCAATTGCCGGCGGGTGGGGCGTCTGCTGGCGGCGGTGAAGGGGTAGTTTTTCACCCCTTGCCCCCTACGGACCGCTTCGCGGTCGTCTTCCCCCAGAGGGGGAAGAGCCTCGGCCGCCGGTTCCGTGCCAAAGGCTCCGCCCCCTATGGGGGCGGACAGACCGCGTAGCGGTCAGGTGGGGGCAAGTGTTCAGGCCAGCCGATATTCGGAATCCAACCCCGCCGCGCCCTCGCACGTCACCCGTCCCTGCTTCACCAGCAGCAGCACATGCGCCAGCACCGACATCGCCGCGGCTGGATGCAGCCGCGGGTCGACGGCGGCGTAGAGCACGGGGACCATGGCCTTGATCGTGGTCGGACCCCGCGCCAGGGCGTCCAGCACCTGGGCCTCGCGCGCCCGGCGGTGGTCGGCATAGGCCTGGACGAACGGCGCCACGTCGCGGACCGGCGCGCCGTGGGTCGGCCACAGGGTGTCGAAGCCCTCGGCCCGCACCTTCTCCAGGCTGGCGAAATAGTCGCCCATGTCGCCGTCGGGCGGGGTGATCACCGTGGTCGACCAGCCCATCACGTGGTCGCCGGAGAACAGGGCGTTTTCCTCCTTCAAGGCGAAGCAGACGTGGTTGGAGGTGTGGCCCGGCGTGGTCACGGCCCGCAGGGTCCAGCCCGGTCCCTCGAAGACGTCGCCGTCGGCGATCTCGACATCGGGGCGGAAGCCCTCGTCCTCGCCGGCCTCGAGCGCCAGGCGGTCGGGCAGCGGGCCCGGCGCCGGCGCGGCCAGATGCGGCGCGCGGCGGCCGAAGATGGTCGCCCCGGTCGCCTTTTGCAGCGGGCGAGCGAGGGGAGAGTGGTCGCTGTGGTGGTGGGTGACCAGGATGTGGCTGACCGTCTCGCCCTCCAGCGCCGCCAGCAGCGCCTTAAGATGGTTGTCGAGGTCCGGGCCGGGATCGATCACCGCCACGGTCCCGCGCCCGACGATGTAGGTTCCGGTGCCGACAAAGGTGAAGGGCCCCGGATTGTCGGCGATCACCCGGCGGATCGACGGCGAGACCTGGTCGCAGCGGCCGTATTCGAACTCGATCTCGCGGACGAAGGGGATCATGGCGGCCTCTCGGCGCCGGTCTTGCGGTGAACGATCCGTAAACCTTTCGGAGCCTGGATCATGACCGCCGACGCAGCGATTTTTGTCTCAAAACGGCTCCAGCGCGCGGCCTTCGCCATCCTGTGTCTCATCGCGGCTCAGTTCGTGCTGGCCAGCTGCGAGCCCGAACCGTCGGCGATGGCGGCCCGGGTCGTCCTGAGCCACCACTACTAGACGCCCAAGCCTAGACGCCGAGTACGCCCGACAGGTCGTAGCCGGCGTCCGCGCCCTGGCGCACCAGGGTGGCGCGGTCGGCCGCGCCCGACGCCGCCTGGCCCAGGGACCAGGTGACGATCGAGCGCGTGCCCGAGCGGCAGAAGGCCAGGACCGGCCCGTCGGCGCCCTCGACCGCCCGCCGTACGGCCTCGACCTGGTCGGGAGTCGGCCCGCCCCGCACCGGCACGTGCAGATAGTCCAGGCCCGCGGCCCGGGCCGCCGCCTCGACCTGGGCGCTGGACGGCTGGCCCGGCTCCTCGTCGTCGGGACGGTTGTTGATCACCAGCACGAAGCCCTCGCCAGCGGCGCGGTCCAGATCGTCGATCGCGATCTGGGGGCTGACCGAAAGCGAGTCGGTTACACGTCGGAACGCAGTCATGGGCTTTGATCACTCGCGGAAGGGGCGTGGGGCGCCACTGAAACGGCCAGGCCGCATCATCCCGGCACTTGGGCGCCCACGCAACGGTCGGTTCCAGCCAAATGTGTCGGAAATTTGAGCGATACTTAGGGAAAATATCCCAAGGATCGTCAGTGTTCAGCATTTGATACCGGTACCGAAGCGGTTTCCGGGTGCATTATCTCGAATGTCAATGGGATGTGGGGCGTTTTGACCCGATAAACCGCCTCTGGCCGCCCGCGGCGCCCGGCGCGCCGGTGCGGGTCGAATTTGCCTTTCGACCCAACGGGATACGGGGGGTGAGACCCGCGTTATCGGCAGGTTTGTGGAAAATCTGAGCGATGTTCGTCCGAAATGAGGCGATCGTGTTGCGATAATGCGACAGCCTGGGGCGATGTTATTACGGATTGGTAATGGCAATTGACCGGCGCGCGGCGCGCCTCCTAACGTCGACGCAACCGGGGAAATGTTTTCCGGGACACCTAAGTTCTCGTGGTGGAGTTGGGGCGAAAATCCAGACAGACCGAACGTAACGCCCCCGAAACGGGCGCGTGCGGGCGGTCGGGATGCTTCACCATGCAAGAGGGGATACTATGAAAATGACTTCCACCAAGGGCGGCGCGCGCGCGCGTCTCTTGACGTCGACGCTGCTGGCCGGCCTGGCCACCGTCGCCGCGCCGCTGGCCCTGACCGCGGTCGCCACGGCGATCCCGACCCTGGCCAGCGCCCAGGACTATACGAGCGGCACGCTCGTCGGCACCGTCACCGACACGTCCGGCGCGCCGGTCGCCGACGCCACCGTCGTGGTCAAGTCGCTGCGCCAAGGCTTCGAGCGGAACGTGACCACGGATTCCGGCGGTCAATTCCGCGTCCCCCTCATTCCGACCGGCGGCTATTCGGTCACGATCAAAAAGGGCGGCTTCCAGCCGCTGACCGACAGCAATGTCGCCGTGCGCCTGGGCAGCCAGTCGAACTACGGCTTCAACATGCTCGCCGAGGGTGAAGTCGAGGCCGTCGTCGTGACCGGCGCGGCCAACCCGCAGCTCGATTTCGCCCAAACCACGACGGGCACGGTGCTTGACGTCGAAACTCTGGTCAAGAACGTCCCGGTCGTCCGCAACGTCACCGCACTGACCCTGCTGGCGCCGTCGGCGGTCGAAGGCACCGCGGCGTTCACGACGCAAGGCCTCGGCCAAGCTTCGGTCGGCGGTTCTTCGGTCGGCGAGAACGTGTTCTACGTCAACGGCCTGAACATCACCAACTTCATCAACGGGATTGGCGGCGCTCTGGTGCCGTTCGATTTCTACAAGACGATCGAAGTGAAGACCGGTGGCTACGCCGCTGAATACGGCCGCGGCACCGGCGGCGTGATCAACGCCGTCACCAAGTCGGGCTCGAACGACTTCACCTTCGCCGTGCACGGCAACTGGGAGCCCGGCGGCATGCGCGCGCACGCGCCGGATACGTTCCAGACCACGAACAGCCGCGTCGGCCAGAGCTACAAGGACGTCGTCCTGGAAGCGGGCGGTCCGATCCTGAAGGATCACCTCTTCTTCTACGGTATCTATCAGCAGCCCGACACCAAGCAGACCACGGCCGCGAAGATTGGCAACTACTACGGCGTCCGCAAGTGGGACGACCCGGTGTGGGGCGTGAAGCTGGACGGTTACCTGACGTCGCGTCAGCACCTCGAGTTCACCTATTTCGACACCACGTTCACCCGCACCCAGCAACGCTATAAGTACGATGGGGTCACCGACACTATCGGCGCGGCCAGTTCGCAGGTGATCGACAACTTCGGCGGCCCCAGCTATGTCGGCCGCTATACCGGCAGCTTCACCGACTGGCTGACGGTCTCGGCCGCCTACGGCAAGACCAAGTTCAGCAACGACCTGATCAACAGTCCGTTCGACAAGCCGCAAGTCGTCGACACGCGCAACGGCACCTCGGTGACCATCTCGGACCAGACGGTTGCGGCTTCGACCACGCCGTCCGAAGCGACCCGCGAATTCTATCGCGGCGACGTCGACATCTACTTCAAGCTGTTCGGCGACCACCACATCCGCGCCGGCCTGGACAATGAAAAGACGACCTTCGTCAACTTCGGCGTCCGCAACGGCGGCCAGAACTGGACCATCCGGAAGAACCGTACCGCTACGGTCAATTCCCAGGGCTTCGCGCCGGGTCAAGAATGGTTTGACCTCCGCACCTTCACGGGCGGCGGCGAATTCCAGGGTGAAAACAAGGCGTACTACATCCAGGACGCCTGGGACATCACCGACCGCCTGACCCTGAACCTCGGCTTCCGTCGCGACAACTTCCTGGAACAGGATTCGGCCGGCCAGGCGTTCTCGAAATTCGAGGACCTGGACGCCTTGCGCCTGGGCTTCAACTGGGATCCGTCGGGTGACCGCCAGAACCGCATCTACGGTTCGTACGGCCGTTACTACCTGCCGGTCGCTGCCAACACCGCCTACCGCGCTGCTTCGAACAACCTCGATGTTCGTCAGTACTTCCTGCCGGCCGGCGGCGGTCTTTATATCGGTACGCCGGCGGCGACGAACCCGCTCACCACGCCCAGCACCGGCGGTCTGACCGCCGGCACCGGTCTGCCGACCGCGGGCCTGGGTCCAGTCGTCACTCGCACGACCAACCCGACCTTCACCAACCTGGCGGCCTGTACCCAACTGTTCCTCGACCGTGGCGTCGTCTCGGTGCCGGTCGGCACCCAAGCCTGCGCCGTCGGTTCGGCCGGCGTGGCTCCGCCTCCGGAATCGATCTCGGCCCTCAACGTGAAAGCCACGGCCGAGGACGAGTACATCCTGGGTTACGAGCACCGCTTCAACAGCCTGTGGAAGGCCAACGTCAACCTGACCTACCGCACGCTGCTGCGCGCGGCGGATGACGCGGCCATCGACCCGGCTGTGCTCGCCTACTGCGATGCCCACGGCTACGCTCGCTTCACCGCCGCCGGCGACGGCTGCGAAGAAACCTGGAGCGGCCTGAACCAGTACCTGATCGTCAACCCGGGCGAAAACGTGAAGGCGGTGCTCTACGCCCCGCTGCCGGGCGAGACCGACCTGCGTACGATCGAGCTCAGCGCGGCTGACCTCGGCCTGCCGAAGGTGAAGCGCGAGTACACCTCGCTCGAGTTCAGCTTCGAGCGTTCGTTCGACGGCAAGTGGGGCCTGCAAGGCTCCTACGTGCTCTCCGAATCGAAGGGTAACTTCGAAGGCGCCGTGAAGTCCGACACCGGCCAGGCCGACGCGGGCATCACGTCCGACTTCGACACCCCCGGCTTCATCCCGGGCACCTACGGCCTGCTGCCGAACCACCACGGCCATCAGTTCAAGCTGTTCGGCTCCTATGCGGTGACCGACAACTTCCTGATCGGCGGGAACGCCTCGCTGATCTCGCCGCGTCACTACGGCTGCCAAGGCCTGGTGCCGGATAATATTCCGAACTCGAGCGCTTCGAACACCTACGGCACGCTGCCGGCCCACTTCTGCGGTGGCAAGCTGGTTCCGCGCGGCTCGGCGTTCAAGGGCGACTGGATCAAGAAGGTCGACCTGTCGGTCCGCTACACCATTCCGGAAACGATCCTGCCGGCTGGCAATCTCGTGCTGCGCGTCGACGTGTTCAACCTGCTCAACTCCCACGGCGTTCAAGAGTTCTATGAACAGGGCGATCTGACCAGCGGTGGTCCGGATCCGCACTTCGGCGAGCCTGGTTCGTCGTCGGGCACTGTTGGCTCGGGTTATCAAACCCCGCGCTACGTGCGCTTCGGCTTCGATCTGGCCTTCTAAACCGAAACCTGCCTCGAAGACCAAGGACGGCGGGCTCGCGAGAGCCCGCCGTTTCTTTTTGGCCGCGACCGTGCGGCAAGGTGCGAGCCTGGCCCAGTCGTCTTGCCAGGAGCTTGTCGAGTTCATTCCTCTGACTCGAGTCGACAGGCTCGGAGCAATGGTTCAGCGCGCGTGGAGCGGGGCGACGCGGGGAGGGCCGCATGCGCCGCAGCGCCGGGGCGGTGGCGGACCCGCCGAGAAAGAAGCTTTCATCTCTGGGGCAAGTCGCGGGATATAGGGATCGGGCGCCTTGTTCCGGGTTTTGTTTTCCCATCGTTCTAGCGAAAACCCCGACCTTCGCCTTTCCGCACGATGCTTTAGGTTGAGCGCAGGTCCAGGGAGGACTGGAACTGTTCAATCCCGCGTCGTCGTGCTGCGCGCTTGTCCGGGATGAGCGCCCGCCCCTGGGCGATACGCGATAGCCGGCCTGCGGAGCGCGTTGGGCGAGCGCCTGAATGGTCTCACCCCCGAACGCCCCCCGAACCTTTCGAATATCGAGCCAGATAAATCCATCCGAGCTCGCCGGGCTAGCCTCCGAGCAGCGAGGAGGCTAGCCCTCGTGCGCGCCTCTCCAACCTTTTGAAGCCGCGACGAGCCACCGCCGGGCTGCGCGCCGACGGCGGGAACCCGAGTTCAAACGCGCGGCCTTTGCCATCGGAGATGGCGTTTCCTCGGCATGCGGAACAAAAAAAGGGGCCGCCCGGTCGCCCGGACGGCCCCTTCGACGTTATCCCAGAAGGGTCAATGAACCGGCGTATCGGCCAGCACCGACGCCCCGCTGGGCGTCGCGCGCAGCCGGGCCTTGGCCATCTCGTCCAGGATCGACTGCGAGCGCGGGTCGCCCAGGATCCAGGCCGAGGCGGCCAGGGTCCGCGCCGAGGTCTCGCTGACGCCCAGCAGCTTCTCCAGCGCCTCGAACGGCGAGGTCGAGCCGCCGACCTTCTTGAGCTTCACCTCGCCCTTGATCCCGGCCAGGCTCTTGGCCTTGTCGACCGCCTCGTAGAAGCCGCCCAGCTCGTCGACCAGGCCCAGCTGCTTGGCCTGGACGCCGGTCCAGACCCGGCCCTTGGCGATCTCGCGCACCCGGTCCTCGGGCAGCTTGCGGCCCTCGGCGACGCGGTGGACGAAGCCGGCGTAGATGCGGTCCATCCAGGCGGCGAACCGGGCGCGCTGGTCGGGGGTGAAGCCCTGGCCCGTGCCGAACGCGCCGGAATAGTCGCTCCCGACATGGACCTGCTTCACATCGACGCCGAACCTCGCCAGGGCGTCGCCCAGGGCGAACTTGCCGCCGAACACGCCGATCGAGCCGGTCAGGGTGGTGGGCTCGGCGACGATCGCCGAGGCGCCCGAGCTGATCCAGTAGCCGCCGGAGGCCGCATAGGTGCCCATGCTGACCACGATGGGCTTATTGGCCTTCTTGGCGGCCTTGACGGCGGCCAGGATCTGTTCGGACGCGGTGTCCGAACCGCCCGGCGAGGAGACCCGGAACACGATCGCCTTGACGTCCTTGTCGTCGATCGCGTCGTACAGGGCCTTGGCCACCTGGTCGGAATAGATGGTGCTGTCGCCGCCGAACGGCGAGCCGCCTTGGCCGCTGCCGGTCATGATCGCCCCCTCGGCCGAGACCACCGCGATGGTCGAGCCGCCGGTCTTGGCCGGGGCCTTCTTGGCGCGGGACGCGTAGTCGTCGAAGTCCAGCAGCTTGGCGCCCTTGCCGGCCCGCGACAGCATGGCGTCCTGGACGTCCTTCACCTGGCCGACCCGGTCGATCAGGCCCTTGGCCTTGGCCTCCTCGGCGCTGTAGGGGCCGGCCTCGATGGTCTTGATCAGGGCGGCCGGATCGACCTTGCGGTCCTGGGCCGCCGTGGTCAGGGCCGTGGTGTAGACCGACCCCATCCACGACAGCGTCGATTCCCGGTGGGCCGGCGTGTAGTCGCTATAGAGGTAGGGGTTGACCGCGTTCTTGTACTCGTAGCGCTGCTCGTAGTCGGCCTTGACGCCGTACTTGTCGAAGAAGCGCTTGAAGAACATCTCCTCGCTGGCGGCGCCGACGGCCTGCAGCGAGCTGTCGGGCTGCATCCAGAACTCGCTGGCCGCCGAGCCCAGCATGTAGGTCGAGGTGACCAGGCCCGAAGGATAGAGGCCCTGGCTGTGGGCGAAGATCGGCTTCTTGCCGACCGCACGGAAGTGCTTGAAGGCCAGGCGCAGCTCGTCGGCCGAGGCCGGGGCCATGCCGCCCTCGGGCAGGCGCACCAGCACCGCCTCGACCTTGTCGTCGGTCTCGGCCCGGCGCAGCGTCTGGATGATCGACATCACCGACTGGCCGCTGCCGCCGCCGAGCGAGGCGAACGGGTTCTGCGATTCCTGGTCGGACAGCCCGCCGCGCAGATCCAGCTGCAGCACCGTGTGGGTCGGAACCGGAGCGGGGCGGGCGGCGCTGGCCGCCATGACGATCAGAAGGAACGGGACGCCGACCAGGAACAACACCAAGCCGACGAAAACGCCGGCCACGGTCATGAGAAACTGCTTCATCGGAGGTCCTGCTGCCTTATGTCGCGCAAGCTAGTAGCGACCCTGGCGGCGCGGTCAAATGAACAGCGCGCAACCCAGGTCCCAGGCGCTGCAAAGAGGGCGAGCGGTCCCGCGGACAGCGTCTCGCGCAGGCCCCGGAGGGGGCGACGCCACGACGTCGTATCTTGGGGAATTTTCGGGAAAGGAATGGTCGGAGTGGCAGGATTTGAACCTGCGACCCCTGCGTCCCGAACGCAGTGCTCTACCAGACTGAGCCACACTCCGACTTGGAGGGCGGCTTATAGACAGGCCTCGACGGTCTCGCAAGCGGCAAAAATCGCTCCGCAAAAAGAAAAACGGCGGGAAAAAAGAAGTTCAAAGCAGCGTTGCATCCGTCCGACTCCTGCGCTATCTCCACCGCCTCGCCGGGCCCAGACGGGTCTCGCCGTTCCTGCTGGGGAATGGTGTAATGGTAACACTGCGGTTTTTGGTACCGTCATTCTAGGTTCGAGTCCTAGTTCCCCAGCCACTTCTTCTTTCAGATCAGCTTTCGCCCCAGGCGCCCCCCCCCAAGGGAGACCAGCCTCGCGCACCGGCGTTGCGTCGCAGTTTTCCACAGAAATTAGCCCCGGCGTCTCACGTCCGGGATTCTCGTCGGAGGCGATCGCCCTTCGCGTCCAGGGCGCGGGCTCGGTTCTGAAGTTCTTCTGATCCCTCAAGACCGACCTTGGCTTCAAAGGCCAAGGCGGAGTCTGTCATGATCCGTCCTGGGACAAGTCGGTCTGGCGCCGGCAAGTCTTTGTGTTTTCAAGGACAAGGCGCAGCTTCGACGAGGTTCGGCTTCGGAAAGCCACTGATCTTCGCCTCATCTGCTGGCGCTCGAATCATTGCGGCGTTGAAACTTTTGTCCCAGCACATCGGCATGACAGCGCTTGTTCGGGACGGGAAAACCAGCCGCCGACCGCCTCCCATGGTTTAGAATCGGAGGGGGTTTCTCGTTGCTGTTCTCAAGATTCGCTTACCTTAAGGGGGCGGCAAGCACGATTAGCCCGATTGAGTACTTGTATTTCGACGGGGCGGGTGTATTTCCAAGTCAAAGAACCACCGGAGAGACACTCGTGGAAGACAAAGCTACCCTGATCGAGCTCACCGCCGAGATCGTCGCCAATTACGTCGCCAATAACAGCACGTCGGTCTCCGATCTGCCGGCCCTGATCCGGGCGACTCACGATGCTCTGGCCGGTATTGGCTCTCCGGAAGCGGCTCCCGTCGAAACCGTTACGAAGGCTACGCCGGCTCAAATCCGTCGCAGCATTACGCCGGACGCCCTGATCAGCTTCGAAGACGGCAAGCCGTACAAGACGCTGAAGCGTCACCTTACGACGCACGGCATGACCGTCGCCGAATACAAGGCCAAGTGGGGTCTGCCGAACGACTATCCCACCACCGCCCCGGCCTATAGCGAAGCCCGCTCGGCCATGGCCAAGGCCCTGGGCCTGGGTCAAGGCGGCCGCAAGGCCAAGGCCCCGCGCGGCCGCAAGGGCTGATCGACCCTCCAAGGTCGACACCGAGCAGAACCCCCGCCGGCGACGGCGGGGGTTTTTCTTTGTCGGTTGTCCCGGCTTCGTGAGCGAAAACCGGGACCACGCTCGGCGACTGAATGTCGGCGTCAGCCGATCTTCAGCCGCACGAAGGCCATGCCGCCCGTCGGGCCGTCATAGCCCAGCGCCTCGGGCGCATCGAACGCGCTGGCCAGGCCGCCGAAGCCCAGCTTGACGGCGGCCGACAGCGGCACGTCGTAGATCGCGCCGACCGACAGCTTGCGCACGGTCGCTACGCCGCCGTGGTGGCCGGCCAGCTCGTCCTGCTCGACCTGCTCGGCCCGGGTGAAGACGGTCCATCGGTCGTCGGGCCGCACCGCCCCTTCGAACAGCCAGGCCTGTGGGGCGTCGCCGGGGATGCGGTCCTTGCGGGCCCAGGCCAGGGTGGCGCTGAGCGAGCCGTTGTCGCGGAATGGGCGGGCGTAAAGGGCGCTGAGCGAGGTGCGGGCCTCGTCGTCGTCGGGCTCCAGGGCCTCGGGGCTGTTGATCCGCGTCCAGCTGGCCTGCAGGGCCCAGTTCGGCGTCGGGTTCCACGAGAGGCGGGTCGCGACGCTGTCGAGGCGGCCGGTCTCGATGTCGTAGCGGCGCTGGTCCGGCTCGCGGCCGCGGAAGGCGCTGGCCTCGACCTTCCAGCTGGTGCGCGACAGGCCGGCGGTCACCACGCCGAAGGTGATGTGGGTCGAGTCGAACCAGTGGTGGGTGATCGGGGCCTCGGGACTGTCCATGGCCGCCTGGCGGTGCATGAAGGCCGGCGGGCCGAACGCCGGCTCGCCCGGCAGGCCGGCATAGAGATAGCCGTCGAAGCCGCCGCCCAGGCGCCGGCTGTAGCTGGCCGACAGCTCCATGAACAGGTCGTGCGGGTGCTGGCGGTCGACCAGCGGCGTTCGGCCGTCGGCCGTCTCGCCGGCGGCCAGCAGCAGCGGATAGCCGCGCCGGCCCATCAGCGGGTCGGGGCTGAGCATGGCCTTGAAGCCCAACACGCCGTCGCCGAGCGGTCTCTGGGCCATGCCCATCACCATGCCGGCGACGAAGGCCCTGTCGCCGCCGCGCGGGCCGCCCTGGCGGTCATAGACGCCGTTGAACAGGGCGTGGCCCATCAGCATCCAGCCGCCGTCGGTGTGGACCATGAGCCCGTCGCGCGGCGAGGCGTCGGGCTGCCAGCTGGTGCCGGAGGCGTCGCGGGTCATGCCATAGCCGCCGAGCGGGCTGTGCATGGGCGTGCTCATGTCCATGCCGGCGTCGTCGGCGTCGCCGGCCGGAGACGCCGCCGGCGGCGTTCCGGGCATGGCGCCCATGTCGTGGCCCGAATGGTCATGCTCTTGAGCCAGCACGGGCGTGGCCAGGCACAGGCTGGCGGCGAGGGTCGCGGTCGCCAGCAGGCGCGCGCGGAAAGTCTGGGTGGTCATCGGACCGACCTTTCTGAAGCGAGGGAATAATGATCCGCGCGGCGGCCGCGCGGAAGGCTTCAGGCGTGGGGTCTGGGAGGGCCGTGCTTGGGCGCGGGGCTCAGACCGTCGGCGGCCTGGCTGATCGGCGCAAAGGCGATGCGGACCACGGCGCCGGGCGCCAGCACCGGCGCGGCGTCGCGGACCGAGGCGGGCGGGCAGCCGGCGCAGCAGCTGAGCGGCATGGCGTCGGATCGGGACTTGTGGATCGGGGCCTTGTCGTGCGCCATGGCGCCCACGTCCGCCGCCGTCTCATGGCATGGGGGAACGATCTCGGCGTGGCAGGGCAGGGCGCGCAGCGGCCCGCCTGCGGCGAAGACCGCCGCCAGCAGGATCAGCATCAGGGTGCGAAGGCCGCGCATGGCGACATGGGTAGGGAGTCTGGGAGGAGGCGTCTAGCTTGGCCCAAGGGCGGACGTCGAATCCCTCTCTCAAAGAGAGAGGGATTCAGTGGGCTAGACCCCGCTCAGCTCCATCCCCGGCGCGTCGGGTTCGCGCGAGCCGCCGCCGTTCAGCGGGCGCTGCATCCAGACCAGGTCGACCCAGCGGCCGAACTTGTAACCCATGTCGGGGAAGACGCCCTTGCGTTCGAAGCCCAGGGCGGCGTGCAGGCCGATCGAGGCGGCGTTGCCGCTGTCGCCGATCACCGCGCACATCTGGCGCAGGCCCAGGGCCTGGCAGGCCTCGATCAGCGCCGACAGCAGGGCCTTGCCCACGCCCTTGCCGACGGCGTCCGGGCCGACATAGACGCTGTCCTCGACGGTGTAGCGATAGGCGGCCCTCAAGCGGAACGGACCGGCATAGGCGTAGCCCAGCACCACGCCGTCCTGCTCGGCGACCAGATAGGGCAGGCCCTTGTCGAGAAACGACGCGCGGCGGCGGCCCATCTCGGCCTGGTCCGGCGGGACCTCCTCGAAGGTGCCCAGGCCGTTGAGGACGTTCCAGCCGTAGATGGCGGTGATGACGGCCAGATCGGCGTCAGTTGAGGGCCGGATTTTCACGCTGCTCACGCCTTGCTCCATCCCTTCTCCACCGCCCACACGGCGAACGCATAGTCCAGGGCGATCTCCTTGAGGAAGTCGAACCGGCCCGAGGCGCCGCCGTGGCCGGCCTCCATGTTGATCTTGAGCAGAATCGGGGCGCCGCTGGTCGTGTGCTCGCGCAAGCGTGCGGTCCACTTCTCCGGCTCCCAATAGGTGACGCGCGGATCCGACAGGCCGCCGGTGGCCAGCACGGCCGGATAGGGCCTGGCGGTCACGTTGTCGTACGGCGAATAGCTGGCGATGTAGTCGTAGGCCGCCAGGTCCTCCAGCGGATTGCCCCATTCAGGCCATTCCGGCGGAGTCAGGGGCAGGGAGGTGTCGCTCATGGTGTTGAGCACGTCGACGAACGGCACCGCCCCGATGATCCCGGCCCACAGGTCGGGCCGCAGGTTGGTGATCGCCCCCATCAGCATCCCGCCGGCCGACCCGCCATAGGCCACGGTGCGGCCCTTGGCCCCATAGCCGGCCGCGTGCAGGTGTTCGGCGCAGGCGATGAAGTCGGTGAAGGTGTTCTTCTTCTTGAACTTCCGCCCGTCCAGGAACCAGCCGTAGCCCTTTTCCGACCCGCCACGGACGTGGGCCGTGGCCCAGATCCAGCCGCGATCCACCAGGCTGAGGTTGCGGATCGAGAACGACGGATCCATCGACATGCCGTAGCTGCCGTAGCCGTACAGCAGCAGCGGCGCCTGGCCATCCAGCTTGACGTCCTTCTTCATCAATACGGTGATCGGCACCTCTTGACCGTCTTCGGCCTTGGCGTAGAGGCGACGGGTCACGTAGGCCGCCGGATCGTGGCCGGACGGGATCTCCTGGGTCTTGCGCAGGGTCTTGGCGCCCGTGGCCATGTCGTAGTCGAACCACTGCCGGGGCGTGGTCGGCGACTGGTAGACATAGCGCATCACCGGGGTGTCGAATTCGTAGCCGCCCTCCAGGCTCAGCACATAGGCCTCCTCGTCGATGACGATCGGCTTCTCGGCCTTGCCGGCGCGGTTGGTGACGACGATGCGGGTGTTGGCGTTGACCCGCTCGACCCGGACCAGGTGGTCCTTGTAGGCGGCCAGGCCGGTGATGAAGCAACCGGGCTTGTGGGAGACGAAGTCCTTCCAGTGGGCGCGGCCGGGCGTGGCGACCGGGGCCTCGACCAGCTTGAAGTCGATGGCGTCGTCGGCGTTGGTCAGGATGACGAACCGGCCGTCCCAGTGCTCGACCGAATAGCGCAGACCCACGGTGCGCGGCTCGACCGCCTTGGGCGCGGCCGTCGGGTCGGCGGCCGGGATCAGCAGGGTCTCGGACGTCTCGTGGTCGCCGGCGCTGATGGTGATGAAGGCGTCCGAGCTGGTCGTACCCACGCTGACGAAGAAGCCGTCGTCGGGCTCGTCATAGACCAGCACGTCATCCTTCAGGCCGCCGCGGGCCGGGCGGCGGTAGATCTTGTCGGACCGGCCGTTGTCGTCGCGGTGGGTCCAGAACAGCCATTGCGAATCGGGCGACCAGGCGAAGTCGCCGGTGCTGCTCTCGACCGGCTCCTTCAGGATTTCGCCGGTGGCTAGGTCCTTGATATAGATGTGGTGCACCTCGGACCCTTGGGCGTCCTCGGCATAGGCCAGCAGTTTGTGGTCGGGGCTGTGGTCGGCGGCGCTGACTTGGCTGTAGGCCTTGCCCTGGGCCAGGGCGTCGCAGTCCAGCAGGATCTCCTCGCCCGTCGTCTGGCCCCGCGGCCGGCGGCAGAAGATCGGATGCTGGCCGCCGATGTTGAAGCGCGAATAGTACTCCCAGGGGCCGTCGGGGGCGGGGACGCTGGCGTCGTCCTCCTTGATGCGGCCCTTCATCTCCTCGAACATCGCCGCCTGCAGGGCCTCGGTCGAGGCGAGCATGGCCTTCACATAGGCGTTCTCGGCCGTCAGGTGGTCCTTGACCTCCGGCTTGATCAGGGTCGGGTCGCGCAGGACCTTCTGCCAATTGTCGTCCTTCATCCAGGCGTAGTCGTCGACCCGCACCCGGCCCAGCTGCTCGGTGCGCTTGGGAATCTTCTGGGCGACGGGCGGGGCGGGCTTCGAAGACTCGGACATTGCGCTCTCGGGCTGGAGGATCGACACCGACGTAATCACCGCCGCCGCGCTCGTCATCATTTTGCGCCGGTTCATGGTCAGATTTTCCCCCGCGATGCGTCAGAACGCCAACTTGTGCGCCCTGACAACGCTGGTCAAACTGACCCTCGCGTGCGGCGAATCGAGGGGCGTGAGGGCTTAGATGGCTTGGGACCTGTCGGTCGATCTGATCCAGGCTACCGTGCAGCTTGAACAGCCGCTCGGCGACGGATCGCGGACCGTCGGCACCGGCTTCCTGATCGAGAATCCCACGCCCGACGGCCGGCCGCGCACCATCCTGGTCACCGCCGCCCACGTCTTCGACAAGATGCCCTCGGCCTCGGCCAAGATCGGCTATCGCATCCAGAGCGCCGACGGCGTCTGGCGCTACGATCCCCACACCCTGAAGATCCGCGACGGCGACCACCCGCTGTGGGTCAAGCATCCCACCCGCGACGTCGCCGCCATCGAGGTTGAGGCCCCGCCGGAGTTCGCCAAGGCGGCGATCCCCCTGGCCTGGCTGGCCCAGGACGACACCTTCAACAAGTACAGCCTGGGTCCGGGCGACGAGATGATGGCCCTGGGCTTCCCGCGCGGCCTGTCGGCCAATCCGGCCGGCTTTCCGATCCTGCGGTCCGGACGCGTGGCGTCCTACCCGTTGGCGCCGGCCAGCGTGTTCCCGACCTTCCTGATGGACTTCTCGGTGTTCCCCGGCAATTCGGGCGGGCCGGTGTTCATGGCCCAGGGCGCGCGCCGCCGGCCCGGCTCGACCGAGAGCCAGGAGGTGCAGTTCGTGGCCGGGATGCTGACCCAGCAGGTCGAACTGTCGGGCGAGCGCCTGGAGATCGGCATCGTCACCCACGCCAAATATATCCGCGAGACCGTGGCCATGCTGGACAAGCTGGCGGGGCCGCCCCTGATCCAGGCCAGGCCCGCCAAGCCGGTCGAACCCGCCACCCAGGCGGCGACCCAGGCCGCCGCGGCGGTGTCGGCCACGGCGATCGCGGTCGCTCGGTAGGATAGCCGACACAGGAACCTCGCTCCGCGCCTCCCGTTTCCAAGGGGCGTTCAAGTCCAGCAGGAGCGAGCCATGAGCACCAATCGAGTCGAAGGCGCCGTCGACAAGGGCGTCGGCGCCGCCAAGGAAGCCGTCGGCAAGGTCACCGACAACGAACGCCTTGAAGCCGAGGGCAAGGCCCAGAAGGCCAAGGGCGACCTCCAGAACAAGGTCGGCCAGGCCCAGGACAAGATCGGCGACGCGATCAAGCACTAGGCTTGATCGGATCGACGTAGACTCAGGCCGTGGGAGCGATCCCGCGGCCTTTGTCGTTTCAGGCTTTCGAAGGCCAGGATGTCGGCGTTCAACCGCTCGATATGCGTGAACATCAGGCCGTGGGGCGCTCCCTCGTAGACGATCAGTCGCGCGCCGGGCACGAGCGCGGCGTAGCGCCGGCCGCTGGCCTCGAGCGGCGTGGAGGCGTCGCGGTCGCCTTGGATGACCAGGGTTGGGACGCGGAGGGTCTTGAGCTCGTCACGCAGATCCATGGCCGTGGCCGACCGGTTGCACTCGACCAGGGCTTTCATCGACGTCTCCAGCATCAGGCCGCGCACCCAGTCCTTCATTTCCGTCGAGGTGGTCGGGGTCAGGAACGGGCCGCTGTTCTCTTCCAGCCAGCGTGGGTAGTCGCGCAGCAGGACGTGCCGGCGGAATTGCTCGAAGATCGCCGGATCGACGCCGGCGGGATTGTCGGGGCGACGCGCGGGGCAGGGCCCCATCGGCGCCAGATACAGCACCTTGGCGACCCGCCGGTCGCCGTTCCGGCTCAGGTAGCGGGTGATCTCGCCGCCCGCCATCGAATGGCCGACTAGCACGACGTCCTTCAGGTCCAGCGTATCCAGCACCGCCGCCAGGTCGTCGGCCAGGGTGTCGTAGTCGTAGCCGCGGCCCGGCGCATCCGAGCGACCGTGACCTCGGCGATCATAGGCGATGCAGCGCAGGCCCTGCTCGGACAGGGCGGCGGCCTGATAGGCCCAGGCCTCGGAGGGCAGGCCCCAGCCGGCCAGGAACACCACGGGCCGCCCCTCGCCCCAGTCACGATGAAACAGCCGCGTTCCGTCGCGGGCCACGATCGGGCTTCGCGCCGCCGCGACGGGCGCGGATGCGGGGCGCGGCGCGGCGGTCGATGGCGCCGCGGCGGCCAGGGCGGCGCCGAGGCTGGTCAGCAGGGTCATGGCCCGGCGGCTGGGCTGGTGGGCGAGGGCGGTCATGGCGATCTCCGGCGAGGCGCTCGTCGTTCGAGCCTCCTCAGGATCGGAGCCGCCGCGACGCCGGTCGATTACGCGGGAGGTAATGGCGAAGGCGCGGCCTTGGTCCTAGCCTGCCGTCATGACCACCACCGTTCCCACCTTCGGCGAGCGCCTGCGCGACTGGCGCCAGAAGCGGCGCCTGAGCCAGATGGACCTGGCGCTAGACGCCGAGATCTCGACCCGCCACCTGTCGTTCCTGGAGACCGGCCGCGCCGCGCCCAGCCGCGACATGGTGCTGCGCCTGGCCGAGCGGCTGGAGGCGCCGCTGCGTGAGCGCAACGGTCTGCTGCTGGCGGCCGGCTTCGCCCCGATGTTCCCCGAACGGTCGTTCGACGACCCCGGCCTGGCGGCGATGCGGACGGCGGTTGAAGCCGTGCTGCACGCCCACATGCCGTTCCCGGCCCTGGCCATCGACCGCCGCTGGATCCTGCTGACCAGCAACGCCGCCCTGGCGCCGTTGCTGGAGGGCGTCTCGCCCGAGTTGCTGGAGGGGTCGGTCAACGTTCTGCGGGTCAGTCTGCACCCCAAGGGCGTCGCGCCACGGATCGCCAACCTGGCCGAATGGCGCGGCCACATCCTGTCGCGGCTGCGCCGACAACTGGCCGAGAGCGGCGACGCCGAGTTGGCCGACCTGATCCGGGAACTGGCCGGCTATCCCGGCGGCGAGGCTCCCCCGAGGGCCGGCGAGGGGGCGATCGCCGCGCCCCTGCGGCTGAAGACGGCGACGGGCGAGCTGTCGTTCCTGAGCGCCACCATGACTTTCGGCGCGCCACTGGACGTGACGGTGGCCGAGCTGGCCATCGAGACCTTCCTGCCCGCCGATCCCGCCACGGCCGCCGCCTTGCGGACCATGGCGGGCGTCTGAAAGTTAGCCGTAGAGGATCGCGATCGTCTCCGCCACGCAGGCGGGCCGTTCCTCGCCCTCGATCTCGATGGTGCATTCGTTCTTCATCTGCAGGCCGCCGGCCTTGGGCTCGACGCTCAGCAGCTTCTGGCGCAGGCGCACCTTCTTGCCGACCCGGACCATGCCGGTGAACCGCACCTTGTCGCAGCCGTAGTTGATGCCGCGCGTCACGCCGGTGACGCGCAGGACGTCCGCGCCCAGCATCGGGATCAGCGACAGGGTGAGGAAGCCGTGGGCGATCGGGCCGCCGATCTCGCGGGTGGCGCGCTCGACGTCGACATGGATCCACTGGTGGTCGCCGGTCGCCTCGGCGAACTGGTTGACCCGCTCCTGGCTGATCTCGACCCAGTCTGAGACCCCGATCTCCTGGCCGACCAGGCTGGCGACGTCGGCGTAGGCGACTTCCTTCATGGCGTTTTCGCTCCCAAACATTTGTTTGGATAGTGGCCAGCCGCTACGCCCGCGGTCAAGCCGCGAAGGTCGGCGTAGGGAAGCCTGGCGCCTTTCCTGTCCCGCAGGGGGAGGAAAGGCGTTTCAGGTCGCTGAGGCGCAGGTGTCCGCGAGGCGCGCTTCGAACTCGGCCCTGTCCAGCACGAACCACACCGCCCGGCCCCGGTTCGACTCGCGGACGAAGTCGCGCAGGCTGGTGCTGGCCCCCGTCCAGGGCGTGACGTCGCCGACGAAGGCGACGCCCACCCGGTAGTTGGTGAACTTCTGGATCACCTCGCCGGCCATTCGGGTCTTCAGGTCGAGAAAGCCGGGGGCGAGCCGTTCCAGGGGAATGGCCAGCCAGGTCGCGTCGGCGGACCAGGCCTCGCTCAGGACGTCGTTGACCGAATGCTCGTCCAGCTTGGGGCCTTCGGCTTCGAAGACGAGCACCGGCGTGTCGTGGAGGGTTTCGAGGTGGGTCATGCTTTCCTTCAACACGGTCAGGTCGACAGCGCCGCTCGCGCCGTCTCTGGCAGCAGGCTGACCGCCTCATCCAGCAGCTTGCGCCACGCCTCGCCGCGACCGTGGGCTTCGGCATAGGCCTCGCGCAGAGCGAAGGGGTCGTCCTGGGCGAGGATATGGATCAGCTGCGTGGCCTGGACCCGGTCCTTGAGGCCCTTCTCCGGATTGACCTTGCGGTCGCGGCTGACGATCAGCTTGTGAACGGCGTAGCGCGCCGGAGCGGGGACGTTCACGAGGATTCCGCCACCATGCAGAACCGCGGTCTCGACCGGATCGCGCAGCAGGAAGTCCATATAGGGCAAGGGTGTGGCGTCGCTGCCCAGAGTGGGCAGGTAGGACGGCGCATCGCGCGGCGCGCCGCGATTGGTGGTCAAAATATCGACCCTATAGCGTTCGCCCAGCGCATAGCTGGGAGTTCGGGTCGGGTCGAAGACGTAGCTCACGGGCGTGAAACGCGGATCCAGGTCGCGCAGGATGTCGAGGATCGGCTTGCCAAGCGTATCGTCCAGGTTCGAGGCGACGCCGAAGTCCTGGGCGATGTCCAGGTCCATTGTCGCCAGGCTGGAGACGGACAGGCGCACGCCAAGATGCGCGGCGTAGGTCTGGAACGCCATCGTGCCGATCAGCACGGCTCGTAGGCGGAAGGCGCCGGCTTCGGCCAAGGCTTGGGTGATTTCTGCGCTCGTGCGCTCTGGGCGGGGCGCGCCCGAGGCCACGATCGCGGCTACGAGACGTCGACGGTCGTCCACGTCGGCGCGATGTTCGCCATGCCGGGCAATCCGCTCGCGCAGGGCTTCGTTGTCGGGTCCGACATAGACCTGCCGCCGGCTTTGGGCGCCGCCGGTCGGCATCTGGACGTACCAGTAGAGCCTGTCCTTCACGGTCTTGGAGACGAAGGTTGCGCCGGCCGGATATTCGCCAAGCCGCGCTAGTCGCAGCCGCTCCATCAGCTCGGCGTAGCTGGTGTGCGCGGAAAGGGGCAGCCGCTCGATCATCGGGTGAAGTTATACGCAAACTGAAAATCTGCGTATAACTTTTGCGTATAAACCCTGATGGAACGGCTTCGTCAGAAGGCGGCCGCTCGGTCGCCCTCATCCTGAGCCTGTCGAAGAACCAGGGCGTGGCCGGGCGGGTTGCGGGGTGTTCATACGCATGTTTGAATGTGGCCGAACCGGAAGGAAACACCATGGCCGCGCCCAGCTTCGAGACCCTGCTCTACGCCGTCGAGGACGGGATCGCGACCATCACCCTGAATCGCCCGGACAAGCTGAACGCCTTCACCGCCCGGATGATGAAGGAGCTGATCCAGGTCTTCGACCTGACCGACGCCGACGACGCCGTGCGGGTGGTGATCGTCACCGGCGCGGGCCGGGCTTTCTGCGCGGGGGCGGACCTGTCGGGCGGAGGGGCCACCTTCGACCGCACCAGTCCCCAGGCCCTGGAGCGGGAGGAGGGCAAGGTCGGCGACATCTATCGCGACGGCGGCGGCCGGGTGGTGCTGCGGATGTACGAAAGCCTCAAGCCGATCATCGCCGCCGTCAACGGCGCGGCGGTCGGGGTGGGGGTGACCATGCAATTGCCGATGGACATCCGCCTGGCCTCGACCGACGCCAGGTTCGGCTTCGTGTTCGCCCGCCGGGGCATCACGCCGGAGGCCTGCTCGTCCTGGTTCCTGCCGCGGCTGGTGGGCATGCAGACGGCGCTGGAATGGTGCTTCACCGGCCGGGTCTTCGGCGCCCAGGAGGCCCTGGACCGGGGCCTGGTCCGCTCGCTGCACGCGCCGGAGGACCTGTTGCCCGCCGCCCGCGCCCTGGCCCGCGAGATCGCCGACAACACCGCCCCGGTCTCGGTGGCGTTGTCGCGCCAACTGCTATGGCGCATGGCCGGCGCCGACCACCCGATGGAGGCCCACAAGGCCGACAGCCGGGCCATCCAGTCGCGCGGCGCGGCCGGCGACGCCAAGGAGGGTGTCAGCGCGTTCCTGGAGAAGCGTCCGCCGGCCTATCCGGACAGAGTGTCGGCGGATCTGCCGGATATTTGGCCGGAGTGGGGCGAGCATCCGTTCCGGTAGGGGCGGCCTTGAACCCTCTCTCTTAGAGAGAGGGAGGGGCCCGCCGCCGAAGGCGGTGGGAGGGTGAGAGGTTACATCCTGTCCGAACGGAGCACGGTCAGGATATCGTCGGCGCCCCCGCCTGCATCGCTCAGGGCCCTTTCGTTGGGCAATCTCAGAACCACGTATCCGAACAGTTCCAGCGTCTGGGTGCGACGCTCGTCGCAGTCTTCGCGGCCTTCATGGGCGGCGCCGTCCAGCTCGACGATCAGCTTGCCCGCCTCGCAGACGAAGTCGGCGAAATAACGGTCGATCGCCACTTGGCGCAGGAACTTGAAGCCGCCCAGTCGGCGGTTACGGACGAACTTCCAGAAGGCCTTCTCGGCCAAGGTCTGGTTCTGGCGAAGGCGGCGGGCTTTGGCGGTCGCGTTCATGGGGACAGCTTGGTCCGCTCCCTGGGGACCGCGCAACCGAAGGAATGAGGGTTTTCGGTTGGCGGTGAAACCTCTCACCCTCCCACCGCTTCGCGGCGGGCCCCTCCCTCTCTCAAAGAGAGAGGGGTCCTTGTTCGGAACTTCCGCCCCGGGAACGTGTCCCCAATCGGATCCTCCTCGCATCCCTCCACAAACGCGCTATATCCCCGCCCATGGCTGAAGCTTTCAACGACAAGACCCTGACCGGCGACAAGGCCGCCCGCTACGCCGAGGTGGCCGACGAGATCGCCTCGGTGCTGGACGGCGAGACCAACCTGACGGCCCGCATGGCGACGGTGGCCTCGATGCTGGCCAGCAGCTTCGACCACTATTTCTGGACCGGCTTCTACGTGGTCGATCCCAAAAAGGAACGCGAGCTGGTGGTCGGACCCTACCAGGGCACGCTGGGCTGCCTGCGCATCGCCTTCGGACGCGGCGTCTGCGGGGCGGCGGCGGCTACCGGCCAGACCCAGCTGGTCGCGGACGTCCATGCCTTTCCGGGACACATCGCCTGCGACAGCCGCTCCCAAAGCGAGATCGTCGTGCCGGTGTTCGACGCCTCCGGGACGCTGCTGGCGGTGTTCGACGTCGATTCCGACCGGCCCGCCGCCTTCGACGCCATCGACCAGCGAGGCCTGGAGACGATCCTGAAGGCCACGTTCGCCTGACCACATTCGCCTGAGGCGCGTATCGGCGCCGATGCAGGTGGCCCGGGGGTTGCAGTCCTGGTCCTCATCAATCCCTAACCGGATCGGATTAGGACACATGGCGATGCTGGAAATCGAGACCCTCCACCCGCGGGACCTGGCCGAGGCCGACCTGGGGACCTGGCGCGACATGGCGGCGGCCGAACCGGCCTTCCGCAGCCCCTTGCTGGGCCCGGACTTCGCGCGCGCCGTCGGGGCCGTGCGCGACGACGCCCGGGTGGCGGTGATCCGCCGCCGGGGCGAGACCCTGGGCTTCCTGCCGCACCACCGCCGTCCGGGGGGCATGGCCCGGGCCATCGGCTCGCCGCTGTCGGACTATCACGGCCTGGTCTCGCGCCCGGACGCCGGCCTGACCGCCGCCACGGTGCTGCGCGCCGCCGACCTGACCGCCTATCGCTACACCGGCCTGGTCGACCCTCACGGCGTGTTCGGCCGGAACGAGACCAAGGCCGCTCACGTGATCGACCTGGCCGGGACCGACGCCGAGGCCTATCTGGAGGCCGTCCGCGCCGCCAGCCCCAAGAAGATCAAGAACTGGCGCCGGCTGGACAACAAGCTGGAACGCGAGATGGGCGCCGTCGCGCTGGTCGGCCCCGACCGCTCGCGCGCGGCCTTCGACCAGCTGATCGCCTGGAAGCGCGAACAGCTGGAGCGCACCGGCGTCCACGACTTCCTGCGCCCCGACTGGACCCGCGGCCTGCTGCAGGACCTGTTCCAGACGCAGACTGGTCCGTTCCAGGGGCTGATGATCAACCTCTACGCCGGCGGCCAGCTGGTGGCCGGCCATTTCGGCGTGCGGCTGGACGGGGTCTACCATCCGTGGATCGCCTCGACCAACCCGGCCTATGGCGAGTGGTCGCCGGGCCAGATCTTCTTCATGCGCGCCATCGCCGCCATGCCGGGCCTGGGCCTGCACCACTACGACCTCGGCCCCGGCCACGACCACTACAAGGGCGCCTACGCCCTCAGTCAGGTGCAGATCGGCGAGGGCACGGCGACGGCCGCGACCATGGCCGGCCGCGTCGCCCATTCGCTGGACGGGGTGATGGCCCTGGCCGGCTCGCGCGGCGCGGGCCCGGTCGGGCGGCTGACCCGCCGCATGGACGCCATCGCCAGCGTCGAGCTGACCATGGGCGGACGGATGCGCGGTCTGGTCGACGCCTTCGCTAACCAAGCGCAAAGGCGCGGCGGGTAAGCTCGGCCAAAGCCCGGAGTTCCCATGCGCGTCACGGTCATGATCCCCACCCAGAGGCGTCTCGACGGCCTGGCCGTCGCGGCGCGTTCGGTGTTGGCCCAGCTCGGCGTCGACTTCACAGTCCTGGAGCTGGTGGTCGTCGACAACGACCAGGTCCCGTCGGCCCGGGCGACCGTCGCCGACCTGGCCGACCAGGCGCCGTTTCCGGTCCACTACGTGCACGAGCCGCGTCCCGGCGTGGCCCACGCCCGCAACGCCGGCATGGCCAGGGCGTCCGGCGAGCTGATCGCCTTCCTCGACGACGACGAGGAGGCCCCGGCCGGCTGGCTGGCGGCGCTGCTGGCCGCCCAGGCGCGCTACGAGGCCGATGTGGTGTTCGGTCCGGTCCGGGCCCGCGCCCCGGCCAGCGTGACCCGGCATCGCGATTATCTGGAGCGCTTCTTCTCGCGCGAGGGCCCGGCGCAGGCGGGGATCATCGATCACTATTACGGCTGCGGCGACAGCCTGCTGCGCCGCGCCGCCTTGCCCGACCCGGTCGCGCCGTTCGCCGTCGAGCGCAACCACATCGGCGGCGAGGACGACATGCTGTTCGGCCACATGCGGGCCGGCGGGGCGCGGTTCGCCTGGGAGCCGGCGGCCTGGGTCTGGGAAGACCCCGTGCCCGACCGCCTGAGCCTGGACTACACGATCCGCCGCGCCTTCGCCTACGGCCAGGGGCCTTCGGCCCACTGCGCCGCCGCCAGCCCGCCCGACCGCCTGGGCGTCGCCCGCTGGATGGCCGTCGGGGTGGTCCAGAGCGCGCTGTTCGGCCTAGTGGCCGGCTTCAAGTGGCTGACCCGGGCCGGCGACCGGGCCGACTGGCTGGACCGCGCCGCCCGCGGCCTGGGCAAGACCCTGTGGTGGGGGCCGTTCAAGATCCACTTCTACGGAAGGACCGCCTCGTGAGCATCATCAGCGACTGGACCGACGACAAGGCCAAGGCCTTCGGCCGCGAGAACCTGATCTTCCAGCACGGCCTGCACCAGCGGCCGATGTTCGATGACGAGGGCCTGGCCCGCCTGCTGGACCAGTATCCGCGCGACCAGTTGGGCGTGTTCACCATGGGCGAGGACCCCAAGGCCTGGACCACCTGGCGCAAGGGCGCGGCGGGGAACCTGACCGGCGACCAGTTGCTGGAGGCCGCCCAGGCCGGCCGCATCTGGCTGAACCTGCGCAAGACCAACGACTTCGTGCCGGACTACGCCGCCCTCTGCGACGAGATCTTCGCCGAGAAGGAGGCCCGCGTCCCGGGCCTGAAGACCTTCAAGCGCGACCTGGGCATGCTGATCAGCAGCGCCAACGCCCAGGTCTTCTATCACCTGGACGTGCCGCTGGTGTCGTTGTGGCAGGTCCGCGGTCAGAAGAAGGTCTGGGTCTATCCGGTCGCCGATCCCTATGTGGGCGAGCTGGCGCTGGAGAGGATCGTGCTCAAGGAGACCGCCGAGCAGTTCGCCTTCGACCCGGCCTGGGACGCGGGCGCGCAAGCCTACGACCTGACGCCCGGGACCATGGTCACCTGGCAGCAGAACGCCCCGCACCGGATCGAGAACGGCCCGATGCTGAACGTCTCGATCTCGATCGAATTCATGACCCCGCCGGCCCTGATGCGGGCCAACGTCATCTACGCCAACGGCGTGCTGCGCCGGCGGCTGGGCGCCCGGCCCCGCGTGCAAAACGGCTTCGGCCCCACGGCCCTGGGCAAGCTGGCCGTGGCGCGCGGCGCCAAGGCCCTGAACCTGCAGACCCCGCACGTGCGCCACCTGCCGGTGACCTTCGGCCTGGACGCCCAGCGGCCGGGCGTGCTGGTCGAGCGGGTCTAGATCTGCACGCTGGGCGCGCGCCGTCCGTCGTGGTCCGTTCCCTCCAAACGGAGGGACCCATGCGTAGGATCTTGCTGCTGGCGGCCCTGGCGGCGGCCATTCCCGCCCTGGCGCGGGCCGACCAGGCGATCCGGCCCGCCGCCCGCGTCCAGACCGGCGCGGCGGCAAAGGCGTCCAAACCTAGGCCTGGCCCGACCAGCGACCTGCCGTCGGGACCCAAGGCCGTGGTCGGGACGTGGGTTATGGCCCATGACGGCGAAGGCGCGGCGATTTGCAGGCTGCGCTTGGACGCCCCGGGCGTGATCGGCGGCTTCAGGCTGGTTGCGCCCAAGGCCTGCAAGGCCGTGCTGGACCGCTGGGACGAACTCTACGCCTGGTATGTCGCCGCCGACGGCGATCTGGTCATGGCCAATGTCACCCGCGAGACGGTGCTGCGCTTCCACAAGCTCGGCCACGACGATTGGGCGACCGGCGACGACGAGGATCGGCTGCTGCTCGAACGGGCCAGCAAGGTGGGGACCACCCGGTAAGGATCAAGACCGGCCGTCATCCCAGGCGAGGCATGGCCATGGCCCCGGGACCGATCTGAAAGGCGACGCTCAGGTGTCGGACGCGGATCCTCGGGCCGCGCGCTCACCCCGGGATGGCGGGCTTTTGGTGCGAGACACGATGGGCTGCGGGGCGGCTGGAGAGGACGCGACGACAATCCCCGCCCGTTCGGTGACCGTTTCCACCACCGGGCCCCAACCTCGCGTCAGTCTCACGACGCGGGGTCCATCGCCAACAGACCGCTGGCGATGCTCCGAATGACGCGAAGCGAGGGCTTGGATCGCAGGACAAGACCGCTCATCGGGAAGTCTCCTTCGGGGTTGTTCGAAGGACGATCGCGACGGCGGTTCTCCGACACTGGATCGTCAGGTTTCTGAGATCTTGGTCCTGGCCGCCTTGGTCAGGGCCCGCAGCGCGTCCTTGCCCACCCAGCGCGGGGCGGCGTCGGGCGAGGCGGCCAGGCGGCGGGCGGTCTCGATCGCGGCGGCCTTCAGGGCGGGGCTCTCGCGCAGCCCGATCGCCCGCAGCGCCCAGTTCACCGCCTTCTTGACGAAGTTGCGGTCGTCCGTCGCGGCGCGCTCGATCAGGACCAGCCCGTCGAGGAACGGCCGGTCCTCGGCGCGCTTGTCGTGCAGGGCCAGGCAGGCCAGCAGGGCGAAGGCGGCCCGCCGGCCGAACTCGTCGTTCAGCCCGGCCCAGGCCTTGATCCGGGTCCAGGCGTGGGGCGAGCGGTCGAACAGCTTGAAGCAGGCGGTGTCGACGATCGCCCAATTATCGAATCCGGCGCGCCAGGCGTCCATCTGCTCCGGCGTCACCCGGGCCGGATCGTCGACCAGGCAGGCCAGCATCCGGGCCTCGTAGACGCCGGTCGCCCACAGGGCGGCGGCCAGGTCGTGGTCGCGGCCAAGGCGCTTGGCCAGCGTCTGGAGATTGGCCATCGACACGCCCAGGGCGCCGGGCGCGACGATGCCGAACCGGTCCAGATTGGCCAGGTCGTGGCCGGTGGCGGCCGAGCGCAGGGCGGCCATGGCGTCGGCGAGGCGGTCTTGCATGCCTGCTCCTCTTGAGCCGCTCCTCTCGCCGCACGGCTTCCGATCTATAGACGAAGCTGCCGTCAAGCCCCGCCAAAATGTCGCGGCGCCGGTATGGTTAATGAGGCGTTAGGACTCAGTCGCCATTTCTCGAAGACGGCCGAGCTGGGCTGTGGAGATTCGTAGATGAGCGGGTTCAATCGGCTGCCTCTCGGCTGGAGGCTGATCGTCGTCCTTGGCCTGCTGGCGGGCCTGGGCCAGCTGGGCTGGGCGGCGTTCGGCGGGCCGGGCCTGGTCTCGCCGTTCAGCATGGCCGGCATGGCCACCCTGGTGGCGACCCTGGTCATCGGTCTCTTGGCTTGGAACGACGCCACGCGCCGCGCCCTGGACGGCCTGGCCCGCTCGGTCGACGCCCTTGGCGCGGGCCAGTACGACCGGTCGCTGACCTCGCCCGATACCGACGACGAGCAGGTCCGGAGCCTGGCCAAGGGCCTGGACGGCGTCCAGCGCCGGCTGGCCGGCGACCAGGCGGCCCGCGCCGCCGAGGACGCCGAGCGCGCCGTCGCCGACGCCGAGCAGCGCCGTCACCTGCAGGAGGTCGAGACCTACGCCCGCGCCCAGCTGACCGCGGTCAACGCCCTGGGGCAGGGGGTCGAGAAGCTGGTCGAGGGCGACCTGATCTCGCGCCTGCGCGAGGACGCCTTCCCGATCGAGGCCCGCAAGATCCCCAGCGACTTCAACGCCGCCGTCGACAACCTGCAGCAGACGCTGGCCGGCATCCTGGGCGCGGCGCGCGGCATCCGCGCCGGTTGCGGCGACATCTGCGCCGCCGCCGACGACCTAGCCCAGCGCACCGAGCGCCAGTCGGCCGGCCTGGAGCGGACCGCCGCCGCCCTCGACCAGATCACCGCCACGGTGAAGACCAGCTCCGACAACGCCGAGAAGGCGCGGGGCGTGACCCAGAGCGCCAAGTCCAACGCCGAGAAGAGCGGCCAGGTGGTGCGCGAGGCCGTCGAGGCCATGGGCGGCATCGAGAAATCCGCGCAGTCGATCACCCAGATCATCGGCGTGATCGACGAGATCGCCTTCCAGACCAACCTGCTGGCCCTGAACGCCGGGGTCGAGGCCGCCCGGGCCGGCGACGCCGGCCGCGGCTTCGCGGTGGTGGCCCAGGAGGTGCGAGCCCTGGCCCAACGTTCGGCCGACGCCGCCAAGGAGATCAAGGGCCTGATCCGCGCCTCCAGCGAACAGGTCGACAAGGGCGTCAAGCTGGTCGGAGAGACCGGCCAGACCCTGGAACAGATCCTGGGCCAGGTGATCGAGATCAACGACCTGGTCGGCGAGATCGCCGCCTCGTCCAAGGCCCAGGCCGGGGGGCTGGCCGAGGTCAACGCCGCGGTCAACCAGATGGGCCAGGTGATCCACCAGAACGGGGCCATGGTCGAGCAGTCGGCCGCCGGCGCCCGCGCTCTGGCCGCCGAAGCCGAGGATCTGGAGCGCCTGCTGGGCGGCTTCCAGGTCGGCGCCCAGATCCACGAATACCGTCCGCGCCAGGAAGCGAGTCGCGAGACCCCGGCCGCCCCGCGCCGCGACGCCTTCCGGGAACGCTACGTGCAGGGCGCCAATGCGTTGAAGATCGAACCGCGCTCGCGGCCCGGCGAATGGCGCTGACGCTCCGTCTTGTGGCGGAGCCGGGCGAAGCGGCGCACAGTCCTTGTTCCGCGCCGCTCATCCGACGTTAAGGGCGTTGCGGTCTAGGCTAGAGCATTTTCGAGCGAAGTGGATGCCGGTTCGCGTGAAGAAAATGCGTTGAAACAGAGATCTGGAGCGCCGGCCTGATGCAATCAGGTCGGCGCTCCAGAGTGCGACGGGTTTCCGTCAGGACGACCATGAACGATTTCGCCGCGCCCTTCGCCAGTCCCCAGCCCGAACCGGCCGCCACGCCGCGTTCGCGCGCCGCCCTGCTCAAGCGGCTGGCCGACGTGGTCTGCCTGCCGGCCAGCCGCATCAACGCCTTCGAGCGGGCGATGACCGCCGACCTGCTGGTCGAGATGCTGCGCGACGCGGTGGTGGGCGAGCGCGAGAAGGTGGCCCGGCGCCTGGCCAACCTGACCGAGATGCCCGGGGTGCTGGTGCGCCTGCTGCTGCGCGACGAACTGCCCGTGGCTCGCGCCCTGCTGGAGCACTCGCCGAACCTCAGCGACGCCGACCTGATCAACTGCCTCTACCACAGCACCCAGGACCATCGCCGCCTGATCGCCCAGCGTCGCGGCGTCAGCGAGGTGGTGGCCGACGCCCTGGTCGACATGGACGAGACGGCGGTCATCGAGACGTTGCTGAAGAACGACCTGGTGCGGTTCAGTCACCAGGGGCTGGAGAACATCGTCGCCTCCTCGCGGGACAATCCCCAGCTGATTCCCCTGCTGCTCAAGCGCGCCGAGCTGCGGCCCAGCCACGCCTATGTGATGTTCTGGTGGTCGGACGCCGAGGCGCGGCGCACGATCCTGCAGCGCTTCGCCGTGTCGCGCGAGATCCTGCAGGACGCTGTCGGCGACGTGTTTCCCCTGGCCTCGGCCGAGGGCTGGCAGGATCCGCTGTCGCGCAAGGCGTTGCAGTTCATTGAACGGCGTCAGCGAAATCGCGCCGCCATCGCCAAGAGCCCCTACGACAGCCTCGAGGACGCCATCGCCGCGGCCCAGAACGGCATGACCCGCGAGACGGCCGAGGAGATCTCGTACCTGTCGGGCCTGAAGCCGATGACCGGGGCCAAGATCTTCACCGATCCGGGCGGCGAGCCGCTGGCGATCCTGTGCAAGGCCACCGGCCTGCCGCGGGGCGCCGTGCGGGCCTTGTGGCGCGGGCTCCGCCGGCCCGAGACCGACGCCTCGGGCGCGCCGGCGCCCGGCCTGGAGCGCGTGCTGACCGCCTTCGACACCATCGCCGTCGACCGCGCCCAGACCATGCTGCGCTACTGGAACTGGTCGCTGTCCTCGGCCATGACCCCGGCCCTGCTGAAGGCCATCCGCGAGGGCGACGAGGCGGCGGTGGACGAGTATTCGGTGCCGCAGCGCGCCGCCATGCTGGCGCTTTCGCGCGATTTCGCACGCTAGTCGACCGCAGTCGTTGAATGTGTTCGACGAAGACTGCCCGGCTGTGTGGGAGCTAAAACAGAGATTTCTATCAACTGAAGGCTGTATGGCGGCATGGTCAGGCCAGTCCATCGGCTACCTTGAATGGTAGATACCCGCACGTCTATGTTTGCGAGCATGTAATAATCTGCTATTCGAGACTGAATTGGTTCCTATGGGACCAGTATGAGTCGGGGGAAGACAAGACAATGGACCAGAATTCAGACCTTATTGAAGTCACGGCCGGCCTCGTCGCCGCCTATGTTGGCGGCAACACCATCGCCGCGGCCGACGTGCCCGCCCTGATCCGCAGCGTGCACCAGGCGCTCGCGACGGTCGGAACCTCGGACGAGGCCGGCGAGACCAGCCGGGAACCGGCCGTCTCGATCCGTCGGTCGATCACGCCGGACTACCTGATCTGCCTGGAGGACGGCCGGAAGTTCAAGTCGCTGAAGCGCCACCTGCGCACCAAGTACGACATGAGCCCCGAGCAGTACCGCGCCCGCTGGGACCTGCCGAAGGACTATCCGATGGTGGCGCCGAACTACGCCCAGGCGCGGTCGGATCTCGCCAAGCAGATGGGGCTGGGGCAGGGCGGCCGCAAACCGGCGCGCCGGGGACGCGGCGGCTAGCGGCCGTCTCCACGCACCTGCCGGGCGGTGACCTGGCGGGTCAGGGGCGCGCCGGCCTCGGCTTCGGCAACGCTGGCCAGGGTGGCCTCGGCGATCGCCGACAGCGCCTCCTCGGTCAGGAAGGCTTGGTGCCCGGTGACCAGGACGTTGGGGAAGGTCAGCAGGCGCTGGAAGACATCGTCCTGGATGATCTCGTTCGAGAGGTCCTCGAAGAACAGGTCGGCCTCCTGTTCGTAGACGTCCAGGGCGACGCCGCCGACCTGGCGCGACTTCAGGCCTTCGATCAGCGCCGCCGTGTCGATCAGCGCCCCGCGGCTGGTGTTGACAACTATCACGCCCGGCCGCGCGGCGGTCAGCCGGTCCCTGTTGATCAGGTGGCGCGTTTGCGGCGTCAGCGGGCAGTGCAAGGTGATCAGGTCGACCTCCCTCAGCAGGTCGTCGACGGGGCCGTAGCGCACGCCGATCGCGACAAGGTCGGGATCCTCGACCAGGTCGCTGGCCAGCACCTGGCAGCCGAAGCCCAGGCGCAGGGTCCGGGCGACCAGGGCGCCGATGCGGCCCGTGCCGACCACCCCGACCCGCCGGCCGGAAAGATTGCGGCCGATCAGGCCGTCCAGGGCGAAGTTGTTCTCGCGGACCCGGTTCCAGGCGCGGGGGATGTTGCGGTCCAGGGCCAGGATCAGGCCGATCGTGAACTCGGCCACCGCCTCGGGCGAATAGGCGGGAACCCGCACGACGGCGACGCCCAGGCGCTCGGCGGCGTCCAGGTCGACATTGTTGTAGCCGGCGCAGCGCAGGGCCACGAGCCGGGTCCCGCCCCTGGCCAGCGCTTCCAGGGTCGCCGCGTCCAGGCGATCGTTCACGAACACGCACACGGCGGGGAAGCCTTCGGCCAGGGCGGCCGTGCTGGCCTCGAGCCGGGCCTCGAAATAGTCGATCCGGTGACCCAAGCCGCGATTGGCCGCGTCCAGGAAGCGGCGGTCATAGGCCTTGGTCGAGAAGACCGCCACGCGCATGGCCGCGCTCAACCGGCGACCGCCAGGGCCAGGTCCGGGCATGCGAGGGCGATCGGCGCGGGTTTCGGCATCGGCGGCTCCGGATCCTCTGACGGTCTCCGCCGGACCATAGCATGCGGCGAGGGCGCGTTCAGGCCGTTCGCGTCGCCCGGGTTGCACCCGGGCGGCGTCGAGACGGCCGAAAAACAGACGCGCCGGCAGGGCCGCATTTGGGTCCTCCGACCGGTCCGCGGGCGTCGAAAAATCTGAGTCTGAGCGTTCATTAACCTTAACTCAAACAATCGCTTGCGCCGTTCGCGCCCACTTTCCGGCATCGCGATTTCGCGCCGAACGTTTCGCTTGCGGATTGACTCACCTCAACAAACTTAAGCGTAGGCCGTGATTTTCACTGGCGGCGATTCGGTCCTTAAGACATAGTGAATCGTCGTGATTCCAACGGCTTGTTAAGGAATCTGAAGATGAACGCGCAGCTGAGCGCATCGGCCACGGCGGCCCGCGCTCACCAGGAGATGTTCGCCTACTGGGCGTCCCTCCGTCGGGGGGCTAGCCTCCCGTCGCGCGTCGACCTGCACCCTTCGGGCATCAAGCGCATGCTGCCGACCGTCAGCCTGATCGACGTCCGGCGCGGCCCGGACGAGGCGATCGACTACCGCCTGCGGCTGGCCGGCACCGGGCTCTATTCGGTCTATGGCCGCGAGATCACCGGCCGCACGCTGGAGGACGTCTACAACAGCGCCGCCGTCGAATACTGGCGCCGCGAGCTGGGCAAGGTCGTCACCGAGCGCCGCCCGGGCGTGGGCGTGCACAGCCTGGCCTGGAAGGGCTCGCCGCACATGTCGATCCTGTGGCTGCGCCTGCCCCTGGCCAGCAACGGCCGGGACGTCGACATGATCCTCGGCTACGACGCCGTGGTCGGGGCCCAGGCCGCCGACCAGCACAGCGGCATCCGCGCCGCCTGATCACCCCTCCAGGAACTGCTCCACCTCGCGCCGGCTCGGCATCGACGGCACCGCGCCCGGCTTCTGCACCGACAGGGCCGCCGCCGCGTTGGCGTGCTCGACGGCCTCGCGCAGGTCCATGCCCGCGGAGAGGCAGGCGGCCAGGACGCCGCAGAAGCAGTCGCCCGCCCCGGTGGTGTCGACCGCCTTGACCCTGCGGCCCTCGACCAGGAAGGCCTCGTCGCGGCGCACGGCGGCCACGCCGGCCGCGCCGAGGGTGACGATCACCGTCTGGTCCGGCCGGCTCATCAGCTTGCGGGCGACGCGGCTGACCTCTTCCAGGCGCGAGGGCTCGTAGTCCAGCCGGGCGTAGGTGGCCAGTTCGGTCTGGTTGAGGATCAGGATGTCGGTCAGCGGGAACAGGGCCGCGCCCTGGGGCAGGGCGGGGGCGGCGTTCAGGATCCGCAGCGCGCCCTTGGCGACGCCGGCCCGGAACAGGGCCTCGATGGCCGGGGCGGGGGTCTCCAGCTGGCACAGCAGCACGCGCTGGCCCTCCAGCGGCGTGGCGGCCACGTGCTGGGGCGAGAGGGTGGCGTTGGCGCCGCTGGTGACGACGATCATGTTCTCGCCGCTGGACGAGACCCAGACGTGGGCCTGGCCGGTCGGGATCGAGGGCAGCTCGGCGACGTCGGAGACCTGCACGCCGTAGCCGGCCAGCTTGGCCTTCAGGCTGGGGCCGCTGTCCTCCTTGCCGACCGCGCCCATCAGGCGGGTCGGGGCGCCGAAGCGGGCGGCGGCGACGGCCTGGTTGGCGCCCTTGCCGCCGGGGAACAGCTCCAGCGAGATGCCGGCCACGGTCTCGCCCGGCCGCGGCAGGTCGTCGACCCGCGCCACGGCGTCCAGATTGATCGACCCCAGTACGAAAACACCCATCGTTGTTCGTTCTTCTTCTCTAGATTCCCCGGTTGACGCGCCTTCTTCGCGCGAACCGGTTTCCACTTTGCTCGAAAGCGCTCTAGCCGCTCCCGGACCCCCGTTGGAAGCTCTCGACCAAGCTGCCGGCCACCAGCCGCCAGCCGTCCACCAGCACGAAGAAGATCAGCTTGAACGGCAGGCTGACCGTCGCCGGCGGCAGCATCATCATGCCCATGCTCATCAGCACGCTGGCGACCACCAGGTCGATGACCAGGAACGGGATGAACAGCAAAAAGCCGATCTCGAACGCGCGCTTCAGCTCCGAGATCATGAAGGCCGGCGTCACCACCTTCAGCGGCGTGTCGACGGCGGTCTTGGGCTTTTCGATCTTCGACAGGCGGATGAACAGGGCCAGGTCGTCCTGGTCGACCTGGCGCAGCATGAACACCTTGACCGGCTGGGCGGCGGCGTCGAAGGCCTCGGGCATCTCGATCTGCTTGTCGAGCAGCGGCTTGACCCCGGCGTCGTACGACTGCTCGAAGGTCGGGCCCATGACGATGGCGGTCAGGAACAGCGCCAGGCTGATCAGCACCGGGGTGGGCGGGCTCTGCTGGACGCCGATGGCGGTGCGCAACAGGCCCAGCACCACCACGATCCGCACGAACGAGGTGGTCATGATCACGATCGACGGGGCCAGGCTGAGCACGGTCAGCAGGCCCACCATCTGGACCACGCGCTCGGACAGGCCCGCGCCGGTGCCCAGGTCGACATTGATCGCCGACTGGGCCGTGGCCGCCGCCGGGCCGAGCACGGTGGCCAGCCCGGCCAGGATCGAGATGACCGCGGCCTGGCGAAGGTCCTTGGGATCGGCGCCGGTGATCAGCTTGAGCAGGCCGCGCATCAGACCACGGTCTCCGCAGAGGACTTCGACGAGGCTTTGGGCGGGGGCGAGGGCGAGGGCTTGGACGGCGCCGCCGGCCTGGCTTTCCCGGGAGCCCAGTCCAGAAGCTGGCCCTCGCCCAGCATCAGCAGGCGCTCCTCGCCGTCCAGGGTGAACAGCACGAGGCGGCGGGTGGGATCCAGCACCAGGGTCTCGACCACCTGCAGGCGGCGATCCTTGCGCAGGGCGGTCAGGCGCGACAGGGCGTCGGGTCCGAACTTGCGCAGGGCCACCGCGGCCAGCCCGACCAGGCCCAGGGTGATGGCCAGGGCGGCGACGGCGCGGATCAGTAGGAAGATGTCCATGACGCCTGGTCGAAGGAGGGGCTGGAAACGGGGGAGAAAAGCGAGTCGGGGACGAGGATAGCGCAGGGCGCGGCGCAGGGCCGCACCCCTGATGTGCCCCACGGTCCTTAATGGCCGATTAACCCTGTTTCTTCACCATGACCGGCATGGGTCCCGACGACATTCCCCTTTTCGCGATGCTGAAGAACCGCATGGGCTATCTGTCCCAGCGGCAGAAGGTCATCGCGCAGAACGTCGCCAACGCCGACACGCCCGACTACCAGCCGCGCGACCTGAAGGCCTACAGCTTCAAGGCGACGCTGGACCAGCAGGCGGCGGGCCAGCCCTATCGCGGCGGGCCGGTGTCCCCGACCGCGACCAACGGCGTGCAGATGATGGCCACCAGCGCCGCCCACATGGCGCCGTCCAGGCCGGTCAGCCCGTGGCGCGCGCCGGAAGGTCCGGACAGCGAGACCACCCTCGACGGCAATTCGGTGACGCTCGAGGACCAGATGCTCAAGATGACCGACGCGCGGATGAACTACGACGCGGCGGTCAGCTTCTACCAGAAGTCCATGGCCATGCTGAAGACGTCCACGCGTCGGCCGGGCGGCTAAGGGGTACGCTAGATGACCGAGATCCGCTCCCAGTCGATGGCGACCATGGCCATCGCCGCCAGCGCCCTGAAGGCCCAGCAGGGCCGCATGCGGGTGATCGCCGAGAACATCGCCAACGCCAATTCGACGGCCCGCACGGCCGGCGGCGATCCCTATCGCCGCCAGGTGCCGGTGTTCAAGCCGACCCAGGTGGCCGGCGGCGAGGGCGTGGCCATGGCCTCGGTCGATCCCGACCGCAGCGACTTCCGCACCGAATACGACCCCGGCAACCCGGCCGCCGACGCCAAGGGCTACGTCAAGCTGCCCAATGTCGACACCCTGGTCGAGGCGCTGGACATGAAGGAGGCGCAGCGCGCCTACGAAGCCAACATGAACGTCATCGAGACGTCGCGCGCCATGGAATCGCGCACGCTCGACATCCTGCGCAAGTAAGGAGCTAGGCGATGATCACCGCGCTCGCGGCCGCCAAGGCCTACGCCGCCCAGGGCTCGATGGCCGCGCCTTCGCTGGGCGGGACCGGCGAGGCCAAGAAGGCCATGGACTTCGGCGCCCTGCTGAAGTCGGCCATGACCGACACCCTGCACCAGACCCGCGCGGCCGAAACCAAGATGGCCCAGCAGGCGGCCGGCAAGGCCGAGCTGATCGACGTCGTCACCGCCATCTCGTCCGCCGAGGCCAGCCTCGACACGGTGATGGCCGTCCGCGACCAGGTGATCTCGGCCTACCAGGAAATCATGCGGATGCCGATCTAGGCGGCGGGCGTTGGCGCGGCGCTTCTCGGCGGAGGCGACGAAGGCCGGCGGTTTGACCGGACGATGATTGGCTGAGTTCGACCCCTGTGAGACGTTTAGACCAGCGCGATTGCATGGCCAAATTGGGCTCTCTCGGACTCTGGGAAAGTCCGCTGTCGGGAAGGGAGGCCCAGGCCGCCGGCTCGGAGTGGAGCGGCGCGTCGGCGGACCCCGGCGAGCGCCTGCTGGCGTTCGGCCCAAACTATGCCGCGCCATCAGACGAAATCGTAGCCTAAAGCCGCAAGGCTCCAGTTCGCGCCCACTGTTCCGTCCACCAAGACGTTCTGCAGGAAGCTCGTGCCGGCCGATTGCCAAATTGAGAAAGCCCCGCCGTCGTGGCGCCAAAGAAGATCGGCCCTGAGGTCGCCATTGAAGTCACCCGCGCTCTCGAGCCTCCAGTCGACGCCGACCGAAAAGTCGACATGGACGTTCTTCTGAAATCCGTCGCCGGTCGATCGCCACTCGCTGAAACCGCCGTCACTGTGCCGCCAGATCAGGTCGTCCTTGCCGTCGCCGTCGAAATCACCGGCCAACGCCAAAGACCAATCGGGACCGACTGAGCCATCGACTACGGCGTTCATTTGGAACCCGCTGCCCGTCGACATCCAGACGGTAAAGGTCCCTCCATCCTCGCGCCAGATCAGATCGTCTTTGCCATCGCCGTTGAAGTCGCCCGTCGCCGACAGGCTCCACGCAACGTCGACTCCTGCATCGGCATAGACGTTCTTCTCAAAGCTGGTCCCGGTCGATTGCCATTCGGTGAAAAACCCTCCGGAATGGCGCCAGATCAAATCGGCCTTGCCGTCGCCGTTGAAATCACCTGCCGCCGCCAATGACCAATCGGGAGACACCGTTCCGTCGACAACGACGTTCATGACGAAGTCGTTGCCGGTCGACCGCCATAGCGCAAACGTTCCTCCCTCGCGACGCCACATCAGGTCGTCCTTGCCGTCGCCGTCAAAATCCGCCGCCGTGGCCAGACGCCAGCTCGGATCGATGGCCGTCGTAAAGACGTTTTGGGTCACGGACAGTTGACCAGGCTGCGCCGCGAGCGCCCAGGTCGAGAACGCCCCGCCCACTTCGCGCCAAGCCAGGTCGTTGATGTCGTCGCCATTAAAATCCGCGACGAAGTTCATCGTCGGTAGCCGCGTTGCAAGAGACAGATTGACCCCGCCCTGGCCATCAGCCGAAGCGATCAGGCGCCCCTGGGGATTGCCCGCCAGGGTCAAGCTACTTCCCCCTCCCAGCGACACGGTCGCGTCGCTGCGGGTGAACGTGAAGCTTGAGAGGTCGGCGTCGCTGACATTGATCACATCGCCTAATGCGAAGTCGCTGATCACGTCGCCTGCCAGTTCGGCGCGGGAACCGCGGAAGATATCCTGCCCCGCTCCGCCCACAATACGGTCGTCGCCGAGGCCACCGACAAGAATGTCGTTTCCGGCGCCGCCCGAGATCAAATCTCCATCATCGCCGCCGACCAGGAGATCGGCCCCATCGCCCCCAGACAGGGTCCAGTTCGCAGTCGGGACGGCCATGAGTCCGTCCGAGAACGACAGGAACTCGACGCCACGCAGCGTATCGCGGCCATCCGTTTCGCTCTGAACCGTCACCACGCCATTTCCGAAGGTTAGGACGTGATCTGTTGCTGGCCCTACGAACACGACGGTGTCGATTCCCCAGCCGCCTTCGATCAAATCATCGCCCGCGCCGCCCTCGAGGCGGTCGTTGCCCGCGCCGCCAAGCTGATGGTCGTCGCCGCGCCCACCCCATAGCGAGTCGTCGCCATCGCGTCCGCGCAGGAGGTCCGCCTTCACGCCACCGTAGATGAGGTCGTTGCTGGCTCCGCCCATCAGCGGATCATTGTCCATCGCGCCATCTATGGCGAAGGCCACCACTGCCCCGCCCGCCGGATCGTAGCCGGCAAGATTGTGGGCCGTCAGCGTCCCAATATTGAGATCGGGGAATTCGGCGAGCAGCGTCCATTGATTGCCCCCGCCGTTGACGTCCATCTCGAGCCGGAGGGTCGATCCAGCCTGGACGAGCCGTAAGTGCTGGGTCGCGAAAGGGTTGTCCACTCCGTTCCAGTTGGTCAGGGTCCCTTCAAGATAGCCCGCAAGATCGACAACGTCGCCGCGATCACCCGCCGTGAAATGAGCAAGAACCAGGCTCGGAGCGTCCTGGGTCGTCCCATGGCTTGCCGCCTTGACCTCAACAACGTCCAACCCTGCGCCCAAACTGAAGCGGGCGTAATTTGCGTAGACGATCGTCGTGTAAGAACCAAAACCGGTGTCTGCGAGTAGCAGCCCATAGTCGCTGACGGTGATTCGATCGCCGCTATAGGCTTTGAGCGTCACAGCGCCCCCGGAGTCGATTACGATGCGATCATGCCCGAGGCCGCCGTCGAGATAGACATCCCCCTTATTGGCGAAGCCCCCCGTGATGCTCAGGACGTCATCACCTGCCCCACCTTCCAATCTGTCGCCGCCAACCCCGTTCAGGACGTCGTCGCCGTCACCCCCTTCCAAGTAGACGTTGCCGCCGCCCGTCAGGCGATCATCGCCCCCCTCGCCATCCACACGATCGCCGTTTTGTCCCGACAAAACGTCTGGCCCCTCCGTGCCCACGATCAAAGCCATGACATCCCCTCCCCCGAACTCGACGCGTTCATGCAATCGCACGTTGCCTTTATTGCGGTCACCCACAAACTGTCTTTACGTATTTGCTGCCAAAGGTGGGAAAGAGAATAATTGACGAGATAGCTCCGATTGGCCTCGGAATTCGATATATCGGAGTGAATGAAATAATCTTCTGAGCCGTGTCGCAGCTCACCGCTGTCGGGAAACGGAGAGGCGCCCGTCGGCGACCGCGATTAGCCCGTCTGGAGCCTTGGCCAAAAGAACGCCGGTCAGAAAATTCGCGCATCCTCAATGAACAGCAAAGCGGCTCGGGACCGACATCGACACGCGACCTCGAATGTCAGCTTTCGGCCTGGGCTCAATGACCGATCCTGGCGCGGAACAGTCGCGTCAGGTCTGCGGGTTCGGCGACCGGTTGAGCCCACCACCCATTGCCGACATTCCGTGCGTCCGCTCTAGGCCGACGCCAGCCCCTGTTGCTGGGTCAGTGTGAGTTTATGCACATCGGCGACGGTCCGCAGCAGACGCATCACGGCATGTTCTGGGAAGTCCGCCGGCTCAAAGGTTGGCCGCCGGTCAAGCTCTCCAAGGATCATCGCGTCGGTTGGCGAGAGCTGACGCGCGCACATGCTCCAAAGCCCGAATTCGCGGACCTGGGCGGGACCCTCGCCCAGGAGGATCGCATCGCGATGCCTGCGGTCGGTGCAAATATGCTTGAAAAGCTCGTGGACTTCGCCGGCCGGCCCTTCCAAGACCTGCAAGAACCATCCGCGATGTGCGATCAAAAGGCCGGTTATGTCCTTGGATCGATTGTTGCTGATCGACGACGCAAGGATCTGCTCAATATTTTCGTCTAGGTTCGCCAGGCACTCGGGGGTGGCGCGGCTGGCATAGACGACGCGAACGAGGGGTTGGGTTTTCATGGATCACCTGATCGGGTGGACTGCCGCCTAGATGCGGGACCACCCCGCTAGACCCGGTTAATCGGCCCGTGTGGCGAATCGCCGCTTGGAAGACGGCGACATCATCAACGCGAAAGAACGACCATCGACCTGGTGTCGGTCAACGGAGGCCGCCTCAATGGGTGATCGTGATGCTCACCTGGGGGATCGCCGCGATCCAGGCCGCGCCCCAGGCCCAGGCCTGGTCCACCAGCTGGTGCACGTCGATCAGGCCGCGCGCCGTGGCGATCATGCCGCCCCAGACCAGGACGTTCAGCAGCGCCATCAGCACGACGGCCTCGCGCAGGCGGGCGTTGGCGGCGCGAGCCCGCTTGCAGGCGGGGGTGAGGCGGGCTTCGAAGGGGCGGCCCGGGGCGAGGGTGTCGAGTGCGAGGGTCATGGTCGGTCTCCGGAAGCCGCTTCCCCTCGCGTCGAATCGCGCGGGGAATCAGCTGTCGCATTAGGCTTCCCACGCCGGGCGTTCTGGCTGACTGTGACAGGACGCCCCTGCGACAGCCTGTCCCGGGCGTTCCTCGTTCCTTCTGGCCTGGGAGCCGCATGACCGACGCCATCGTCCTGGACCAGGTGCGCAAGGCCTATGACGGCGCGACCGTTCTGGAGCCCACGAGTCTGTCTATCACGCGAGGCCAGTTCGTGGCCCTGGTCGGCGGATCGGGCGCGGGCAAGACCACCCTGCTCAAGACCATCAACGGCCTCGTCGCGCCCGACGGCGGCCGGGTGTCGATCGACGGGACGGCGACCGCCGATCTCGACGGCCCGACCCTGCGCCGGCGGATCGGCTACGTGTTCCAGGAGGTGGGCCTGTTCCCGCACCTGACCGTGGGCGAGAACATCGGGATCGTCCCGACCTTGTTGGGCTGGGAGGCCGCCGCGATCGCCGCGCGGACCGCCGAGCTGCTGGACCTGGCCGCGCTTCCCCAGGAGGTGGCCGCGCGCCGCCCGGCCGCCCTGTCCGGCGGCCAGCGCCAGAGGGTCGGCGTGGCCCGGGCCCTGGCGGCGCGTCCGTCGATCCTGCTGATGGACGAGCCGTTCGGGGCGCTGGACTCGGTGACCCGCACGGCCCTGGCCGACGACGTGCGCCGCTTGCACGACCAGCTGTCCCTGACCACGGTGATGGTCACCCACGATATCGCCGAGGCCGTGCTGCTGGCCGACCGAATCGTCGTGATGCGCCAGGGACGGGTGATCGCCGACGATACGCCGCGCGCCCTGCTGGCCGGCCACCCCGATCCGGCCGTCGAGGCCCTGATGCAGGCCCCCCGCCGCCAGGCGGCGCGGATGCGGGAGATCGCCGGTGAATAGCGGCCTGCTGTCCCTACTGCCGGAACGTCTGGCCTGGCACGTGGCCCTGTCGGCGGCGGCCCTGGCCCTGGGCTTGGCCGTCGCCCTGCCGCTGGGCGTGCTGGCCGCCCGCAGCCCGCGCCTGCGCTGGCCGGCCCTGGCCCTGGCGGGCCTCGTCCAGACCATCCCCAGCCTGGCCCTGCTGGCCCTGTTCTATCCGCTGCTGCTGGGGCTCTCGAACCTGGCCAAGGGGGCGTTCGGCCACGGCTTCTCGGCCCTGGGCTTCCTGCCGTCGCTGCTGGCCCTGACGCTCTATTCGATGCTGCCGATCCTACGCAACACGGTGACCGGCCTGGCGGGCGTGGAGCCGGCGGTGGTCGAGGCGGCGCGCGGCGTGGGCATGACCGACCGCCAGCGGCTGTGGCGGGTGGAGTTGCCCCTGGCCGCGCCGGTGATCATGGCCGGGGTGCGCACGGCGGCGGTGTGGACCATCGGGGCGGCGACCCTGTCGACCCCCGTCGGCCAGACCTCGCTGGGCGACTACATCTTCTCCGGCCTGCAGACCGAGAACTGGGCCATGGTCCTGACCGGCTGCGTCGCCTCGGCCGTGCTGGCCCTGGCCGTCGACCAGCTGCTGGGCCTGGTCGAGCGCGGGACCGAGCGGCGCGACCGGCGGCTGTGGGGCGCGGGCCTGGCGGGCCTCGCCGTCGGCCTGGCGGTCGCCGTCGCGCCCCTGGCCGCCGACCTGGCGCCGCGCCCGGCCCGCTACGTGATCGGGGCCAAGAACTTTTCCGAGCAGTACATCCTGGCCGAGCTGATGGCCGACCGGCTGGAGGGGAAGGGGGCCAGCGTCACCCGCAAGATCAACCTGGGCTCGGCGGTGGCCTACCGCGCCCTGGCCGCCGGCGAGATCGACGCCTATGTCGACTATTCCGGCACCCTGTGGGCGAACGTGTTGGGCCGCAAGGACAATCCCGGCCGGGCCGCGGTGCTGGGTGGGCTGCGCGCCGAGCTGAAGCGCCGCGACGGGGTGGTGCTGCTGGCCCCCCTGGGCTTCGAGAACGCCTACGCCCTGGCCATGCGCCGCGACCGGGCCCAGGCGCTGGGGATCCGGACCCTGGCCGACCTCGCGGCCAAGGCCCCTCAGCTGACGATGGGCGGCGACCTGGAGTTCTTCTCGCGCCCCGAATGGACCGGCGTCGAGACCGTCTACGGCCTGCGATTCAAGGCCCGGCGGCAGTTCCAGCCCACCTTCATGTACCGCGCCCTGAGCTCGGGCGAGGCCGACGTGATCTCGGCCTTCTCCAGCGACGGCCGCATCGCCGCCGACGATCTCGTGGTGCTGGCCGACCCCAAGGGGGCGCTGCCGCCCTACGACGCGGTGCTGCTGGTCGCCCCGGGCCGGGCGGAGGACCGCCGGCTGCGGGCGGCGCTGGCGGGACTGGACGGGGCGATCACGGTGGAGGCCATGCAGCGGGCGAACTATGCGGTGGACCGGGACGTGGGGAAGGTGTCGCCGGGGGAGGCGGCGAGGGCGTTGGAGGCGGGGCTCAAATAGGTCCTCCTCCGGTGGGGAGGCGGTCGCATATGGGTTCAAAGCCAAGGAAGCTGTCATCCCGGACAAGCCCGGCGAAGCCGGGCGCGGATCCGGGACCGCCGCAAGCGCCGAGTTCACGCCCCGGTCCCGGATCTTCGCGCCATGCGCTCGTCCGGGATGACAGTTTTATTTGGGCATGCGCCATAGCCCTCCTCGGTGGGAGGAGCGGACCACCTCGACCAACTCCCCCCTCCGTCGGCTTCGCCGACACCTCCCCCACAGGGGGAAGATTTACTCCTCCTCCAGCGACACCGGGATCGTCAGCCCGCGCTTGACCACGCCCAGGGCCACGTTGGTGGTGAACTTGCGGACATTGGGGTTCTCGGTCGCCAGCCGCGCCATGAGGGCGTCGTAGGTCTCGGTGTCCGGCGCGGTGACCACCAGGATGAAGTCGGCCTCGCCGGTCACGTAGAAGGCCTGCTGCACGTGTTCCTCGCCGGCCAGCCAGGCGCGCAGCTGGGTCAGCAGCTCGGGCCGGTCGCGCTCGATCTCCAGCGAGACGATGAAGAAGGTCGGCCGCCCCACCTTGCGCGGCTCGAGCATGGCGGTCTGGCGGACGATGACCCCGGCCTCCTTCAGCTTGCGCAGGCGACGCTGCACGGCCGAGGGCGACAGGGCCACCCGCTGGGCCAGGTCTTCCGACGTGCGGCCGGCGTCCTCCTGGATCAGGTTCAGCAGCTGGCGATCGAAGCGGTCGAGTTTCATGGGGCGGAACCTACGTCAAATCCACGCGCCGGAACGCCGAATTTCCGCGTTCCGGCGCCGATCTTCGCCGCCAACTGGCGCGTCGGCGCGGCTACACGTCACGGCGTCGTTTCGCTCCCCCTGAAAGGTCGCTCCCTTGCTCGATCATCTGGAAATCCGCACCCGCCGCCTGGACGACTGCACGGCCTTCTATCGGCAGGTCCTGGAGCCCGCCGGCTATCGCCTGGTCGTGGACGGCCCCAAGAAGGGCTTCGGCTCGAACGGCGGCCGGCTCGACTTCTGGATCGTCGAGGGCGAGCCGTCGATCGACGTGCACTACGCCTTCCTGGCCGCCGACCGCGCCGCCGTCGACAGCGCCTATGGCCGGTCCGGCCAGCATGGCGGCGTCCAGGAGCGCGCCCCGGCCGTCCTGCCGCAGATCCACCCGCACTACTACGCCGGCTTCGCCCACGATCCCGACGGCCGGCTGATCGAGTTCGTCAGCCACGTGCCGATGTAGGTCAAACGCCGGGTTCGGCTCACTTCCGGCTTGCGACGGTTTTGCGACAATGCTTGGTGGCGAGCATGCTCAGCCTGCCCAAAACCGTCGCCGCCGCGACCCTGACCGCCGCCGTCCTCGCCACGCCGACCCTCGCCGCGCCCGTCGAGACGCCCAGGCCCAGGCTGGTGGTGGTGATCTCGATCGACCAGTTCGGCGCCAATCTGTTCGAGCAATACCGCGCCGACTTCCACGGCGGCCTGGGCCGGCTGGCGCGGCAGGGGACGGTCTATCCCAGCGGCTACCAGTCGCACGGCATGACCGAGACCTGCCCCGGCCACTCCACCCTGCTGACCGGCAAGTCCCCGAACAAGACCGGCATCGTCGCCAACGACTTTTACGACCTGGCGACCGGCCAGAAGACCTATTGCCTGGCCGACCCGTCGGTGACCCTGGCCAACGACCCGTCGGGCGGCGGCCGGCTGGTCAGTCCAAAGCTGCTGATGGCCACCACCTATGGCGACTGGCTGAAGGCGGTGTCGCCCAAGAACCGGGTCTATGCGGTGTCGGGCAAGGACCGCGGCGCGATCAACATGGCCGGCCACCAGGCCGACGGCGTGTTCTGGCTGGAGACGCGCTTCGGCATGACCACCTGGGTCGAGCCCGGCCAGGACGCCAAGGCCCGGCTGGCGCCGGTGGCGGCGTTCAACGCCAAGCTGGTCGCCGACCAGAAGAAGACGCCGTTCACCTGGACCTACGCCGACAAGCGCTGCGCGGCGCTGGAGGGCGACTATGTCACCGGCGGCCGGGCCTGGCGGGCGGCCCTGCCTCGCCCGGCGCCGAAGGACGCCGCGGCGGCCACCGACGACCTGTCGGTCAGCCCCTATACCGACCGCGTGACCCTCGACGCGGCGCAGATGCTGCGCGACCAGTTCAAGCTGGGCGACGGCGAGGCGACCGACGTCCTGACGATCAGCCTGTCGGCCACTGACTTCATCGGCCACCGCTTCGGGACCAAGGGGCCGGAGATGTGCGACCACCTGATGCGGCTGGACGACCGGCTGGGCGTGTTCCTCGACAGCCTGGACAAGGTCAAGGGCCAGGTGCTGGTCGTGCTGGCCGCCGACCACGGCGGTTCCGATTTCCCCGAGCGCCTGGCTCAGCAGGGCTACGACGCCGGTCGCGTGCCGCCGGTCCAATGGCTGAAGGATCTCAACGCCGCCCTTCGCCAGCAACTGCAGCTGGCCTACGACCCGCTGGTCCAGGCCGGCGGCATCGAGTCGCTGTACGTGGTCGGGGCCGACGGCAAGACGCCGACCGCCGGCGACCACGCTCGGGTCGTCGCCGCGGCCCTGGCCGTGCTGGCCAAGCGCCCCGAGGTGTTCGCCGCCTACGACGCCAACACCCTGGTCACCACGGCCCCGCCGCCGAAGGGCGCGCCGCCGGACGAGGTCAGCGTCGCCGAGCGCATGCGCCGCAGCGCCTATCCCGGCCGGGTCGGCGACATCCTGGTGGCTTTCCAGCCCTACCTGACCCCGGCCTCGGCCGGCGCCACCTATGTGGCCAGCCACGGCAGCCCGTGGAACTACGACCGCCGGGTGCCGATCCTGTTCTGGTGGAAGGGCGGTCCGGCCCGCGAACGCGTGCTGCCGGTCGAGACGGTCGACATCGCCCCGACGATCGCCGCGGTCACCGGCGTGCCGGTCCCGGCCGACATCGACGGCCGCTGCCTGCCGTTGGGGGCGGGGCCGGCTTGCTAAACCCCTCTCCCGCAGGAGAGGGTTAGGGCCTGGCCAATCCGGGAGGCTCCATGCCACGACGCCTGATCGCGCTCGCCGCCTCGACCCTGCTAACGGCCGCCGCCGCCCACGCCCAGCCGAGCCAGGCCCAGCTCGATCGTTTCGCCGCCGTGCTGGACGTCCGCTACCGGGTGTTGGACAATCGTCCCGGCCCCGCCGTCTGCGCGCCTGCCCCGTCGTGCCACCTGGCCGAACTGACCCTGGCCGCGCCGCAGGCCCCGGCCGCCGGCTGGGCGCTGTATTTCAGCAGCGTCACCCCGATCCTGCGGGCCGGCAGCGACGACTTCGCCCTGACGTCCATCAACGGCGACCTCTACCGCCTGGCACCGACCACGGCCTTCGCCGGGTTCGCGCCGGGACGACCGATCCGCATCCCCCTGAAGCTGGAAGGCCACCAGCTGTCCGAGCTCTATCCGATGCCCAACTACTACGTCGCGGCCGAGGGCCTCGCGGCGCGGACCATCGCCAGCACCCGGCCGACGGTCGATCCAGAGACCGGACTGGAAAGCCTTCCGTTCGTCGCGCCGTTCACCGACGAGGCCCGGCTGGCCGGCGGCTCGGCGGCTGACACGACGGTCTGGGCCACCGCGCCGCGGGTCTTCGCCGTCAACGCCGCCGCCGGGGCGAGTGTCCAAGCGATCCCGCGCGGCGCCGTCCTGCCCACGCCCTTGCGGACCCGGCTGGACCCGAGCGGCGGGGACCTGGACCTGTCGCGCGGCGTGAAGATCTCGATCGCTGGCGCGCCGCGCGCGGCCCTGGCCGCCGGCCTGGCGCATCTGGCCCGGGCGGGGGCGGGCGAAGCCGACGGCGGCGTCCCGCTGCGGATCCGGCTGGCGCCCGCCGAGAAGCTGGCTCTCGGCGGCTATCATCTGGCGATCAGGGCGGGCGGGATCGAGATCGTCGCCTCGGACCCCGAAGGCGCGGCCAACGGCCTGGCGTCGCTGGCCCAGCTGATCGACGCCCGTCGCACGGTCCCGCTGCTGGCCATCGACGACGCCCCGCGCTTCGATTTCCGCGGTCTGCACATCGACGTGGCCCGCAACTTCCATTCCAAGGCCGAGATCCTGGCCATCCTCGACCAGATGGCGGCCTACAAGCTGAACCGCCTGCACCTGCACTTGGCCGACGACGAGGGCTGGCGGGTCGAGATCGCCGGCCTGCCGGAGCTGACCGCGATCGGCTCGCGCCGCTGCCACGACCTGGCCGAGCGGACCTGCTTGTTGCCGCAGCTGGGCTCCGGGCCGGATCCGTCGACGCCGGTCAACGGCTTCTATTCCCGCGCCGACTATGTCGAGATCGTCCGCGCGGCCCAGGCGCGCCACATCCAGGTGATCCCGTCGTTCGACATGCCGGGCCATTCGCGGGCGGCGATCAAGGCCATGGAGGCGAGAGCCGCCCGCCTGCGCGCCGAGGGGGCGCCGGAGGCCGAGGCGGGCCGCTACCTGCTGAGCGAGGCCGAGAACAGGTCGGTCTACAGCAGCATCCAGCACTACAACGACAACACCATCAATGTGTGCCTGGACAGCGCCTACGCCTTCCTCGGCAAGGTGGTCGACGAGATGGTCGCCCTGCACGCCGCCGCCGGCCAGCCGCTGACCCGCTACCACATCGGCGCCGACGAGACCCCCGGCGCCTGGAGCGCCTCGCCGGCCTGCGCGGCTTATGAGGCCCGGACCGGGGTCAAGCCCGCGGACCTTGGCGGCCACTTCATCGAGAAGGTCTCGGCCTTGCTGGCGGCGCGGGGCGTGGTCGTGGGCGGCTGGAGCGACGGCATGGGCCACGCCCAGGCTGACCGCATGCCGGCCAAGGTCCACTCCAACAATTGGGGCGCCCTGGCCGGCGAAGGCCCCGCCAGCGCCCACCTCCAAGCCAACCAGGGCTGGGAGGTGGTGATCTCCACGCCCGAGGTCCTGTATTTCGACAGCCCCCAGGCCGCCGATCCCAAGGAGCGCGGCTACGACTGGCCCTCGCGGGCCACCGACACCCGCAAGGTGTTCGACTTCATGCCCGAGAACCTGCCGGCCCACGCCGAGCTGTGGACCGACCTGCACGGCAAGCCCCAGGCCTCCAAGGACGAGCATCCGCTGCAGCCCGGCGTGCGCTTCGGCGGCCTGCAGGGCCAGCTGTGGAGCGAGACGATCCGCTCGGACGCCCAGGTCGACTACATGCTGTATCCGCGGATGCTGGCCCTGGCCGAGCGGGCCTGGCACGGCGCCAGCTGGGAGACGCCCTACACGCCGGGCAAGGCCTACGACCCCACGACCGGCGCTTTCACGGCCGAGATGCGCGCCCGGCGCGACGCCGACTGGGCGGCCTTCGCCAACCTGCTGGGCGGGCGCGAATTGGCGCGGCTGGACGCGGCGGGCGCAGCCTATCGCATCCCGACGGTCGGGGCGGTGGTCGAGAACGGCCGGCTGCGGGCCAATGTCGAATTCCCCGGCCTGCCGATCGAATACCGGGTCGACGGCGGCGCCTGGCGGCCCTATGCGCCGGACGCGCCGGTCGCCGGCAAGGTCGAGGCGAGGGCCCGCTCGGCCGACGGAAAGCGGGCGGGGCGGACGGTTTTTATCCCCTAGGCGCCGCAAACCTCATCAGCGCATTGCACAAAAATCATGGCGGGCGCCGCCCAAAGGGGCGCCGGAGCCCTTCGCAACGCCCGTTACGATCCTGCAACGGTCGCGGCGCTTGCGGAAATTTCAGGTTCGACGAACTGTTTCCATCGCGGCCGTGGCCGTGAGTTACGTCTGTATTCGCGTATAACAACAAGAACACGCTTACCGGGAAACGCCTTAGAGGAGAAAAACAATCGCGCTTAGATAGCGCACGAGGGGGTATCATGAATAATCGTACGCGAAATATCCTATTGTCGGGTGTTTCGACTGTCGGCATCGGTCTTGCTTTTGGTGTCAATGCTTATGCAGCCGCTGCGCCCGAGCCTTCGCCGGACGTGGCCGAACTCGAAGCCGTCATCGTCACCGGGACGCGCACGTCCGGCATGAAGGCCGTCGACAGCCCTGCGCCGATCACCGTGCTGGGCAACGACGTCCTCAAGAAGACCGGCCAGCCGGACATGATCCAGGCGCTGGCCCAGAACGTCCCGTCGTTCAACGCCCAGGCCTTCGGCGGAGACACCGCCAACCTGACCCTGTCGGCCAAGCTGCGCGGCCTGAGCCCCAACCACGCCCTGGTGCTGGTCAACGGCAAGCGTCGTCACGGCACGGCGAACCTGGCGGTCCTGGGCGGACCGTTCCAGGGCGGCGCCTCGGCCGACCTGAACTTCATCCCCCTGGCCTCGGTCGACCACGTCGAAGTGCTGCTGGAAGGCGCCGCCGCCCAGTACGGCACCGACGCCATCGCCGGCGTCATCAACATCATCCAGAAGAAGTCGACCACCGGCGGCGAGGTCGTCCTGTCGGGCGGCAAGTATTTCGACGGCGGCGGCGACACCGGCGACTTCACCGCCAATGTCGGCTTCGCCCCCAACGACAAGTCGTACCTGAACATCACTGGCGAGACGAAATATCACGGGTTCAGCTTCCGCGGGGATTCCGACCCGCGCACCCTGAACACCCCCTACAACACCACCTCGAGCTCCAGGCTTTCGAACTATCCGGAGATCGTCAACGCCAGCGACTATCCGTACATGAACCGGATCGCCGGCGACGCGCAGTACCGCCTGAGCACCCTGGCCTACAACTTCGGCTACGAGGTGACGCCCGACATCGAGCTCTACAGCTTCGGCACCTACGGCTACAAGAAGAGCCAGGCCTATGAAAACTACCGGGTGCCCAGCCTGGTGGTCGGCAAGGACGGCACGCGAGCCCGTCCGCTGGGCTTCAGCCCCAAGGAGTCGATCACCGAGCACGACTACGCCGTCACCGGCGGCGCCAGCGGCGTGCTGGCGGGCTGGAACTTCGACCTGAGCACGACCTACGGCAAGGACGACGAATCGGTCAACGTCCTCAACTCCCTGAACCGCTCGCTATACATCGACAGCTCGACCGCGACGACCAAGGGCTTCTCGCCCAGCAACTTCCATGCGGGCGACTTCATCGGCTCGCAATGGACGACGACCCTGGACGTGACCCACGACTTCGACGTGGGCCTGGCCGGGCCGCTGACCTTCGCGGCCGGCGCCGAGTACCGGAAGGAAACCTACGAGATCAAGGCCGGCGACGAGGGTTCGCGCTACAAGGAAGGCTCGCAGTCCTATCCGGGCTTCTCGCTGACCGACGCGGGCAAGCACGATCGCGACAACAAGGCCGTTTATGCCGATCTGGCCGTCAAGCCGATCGAGGCCCTGCAACTGGACGCCGCGGTCCGCTACGAGAAGTTCAGCGATTTCGGCGACACCACGGTCGCCAAGCTGACCGGCCGCTACGACTTCTCGCCGGCCTTCGCCGTGCGGGCCACGGCCAGCACGGGCTTCCGAGCCCCGACCCTGGCCGAGGAGTTCTACTCGGCCACCAACGTGTCGCCGACCTCGGCCTTCGTGCAGCTTCCGCCCAACTCGGCGGCCGCCAAGCTGGTGGGCGTCAACGGCCTGAAGCCGGAAAAGTCCGATAACTACAGCGTGGGCTTCGTGACCCACCTGGTTCCGAAACTGACGATGACGCTCGACCTCTACGAGATCAAGATCAAGGATCGCATCGTCGGCTCCGGCTCGCTGTTCGGCTCGGGCGGCGCGATCAACTCGCCGGCGGTGCTGGCGGCGATCATCGCCAACGGCAACGTGCTGGACTCCACCGTCACCCAGACCGGCATCAACATCTTCACCAACGGCCTGGACACCCGCACCAAGGGGGCCGACTTCGTGGCCACCTACAGCAGCGACTTCGACGATTGGGGCCGCGTGGACTGGTCGCTGACCGCCAACTACACCAAGACCGAGGTCACTCGGATCGCGCCGCCGCCTTCGCAGCTGGCGCCGGGAGTGTCGCTGTTCGACAAGACCGCGATCTCCAACCTGGAGGACACCGCGCCGAAGTACCGTGTCGTGTTCGGCGAGCTGTGGTCCAAGGACAAGTGGACCGTGAACCTGAAGGAGTCGCTCTACGGACCGGCCTCGCAGTGGGCCAGCCGCACCGGCGCGACCTACTACAAGACCGAGATCAAGGCGGCGGTGCTGGTCGACCTCGACGTCAGCTACCAGGCCCTCGACTCGGTCAAGCTCAGCATCGGGGCCAACAACCTGCTCAACAAGTACCCCGACCGGGTGAACGGCGGCCTGAAGGACGACTATTTCCGCGCCAACAGCAACGGCTACGTCACCAAGTTCCCCAGCTTCTCGCCGTTCGGCATCAACGGCGGCTACTATTACGGGAAGATCACCTACAGCTTCTAAGGTCCAGAGCGGTCCCGGCGTCCACGGTTCGGATGTCGGGGCCGCGATCGGGCCAGGTCCTCGAGCCGGATGTTCGCGTCCGGCTCGTCCTGTTTCAGGGGGGGCGAGGGGCTTCTTTGCGGGCCTGGACGCCAAGCCGATGATCAGAAGACGGCCAAAGGGCGCCGTGGGCGCCGCGCAAAGGGGCGCCAGGGTCGGTCTGGTGTTACGCCGGCGTCCATTAAGGGGTGCGACTATTGCCGAACTTTACCCTGTGAGGAAGTCTTCGATCAGCGGTGGTCAGCTGCTGATCGTATATGTGACCAGCGTTTGAAATATTATTCCTACGGTTGACAGCATTCAGATCAAAAAAAAGAAATCTATCGGGGGATTCCGCAGGCGGCGAAACCACAACGCGTTCATAACGCCACCCAGGGGATCTTAATGAATAAGTGTTCGAGGAATATCCTGCTAGCCGGGATCTCAATTCTTTCGCTCAGCATGGCGAGCGCCGGCCTGGCCTACGCCGCTGACGCGCCGGCCGAGACGCCCGCCACCGAGGTCGAGACGGTCATCGTCACCGGCACCCGCACCACCGGCATGAAGGCCGTCGACAGCGCCGCGCCGATCCAGGTCGTCGATTCCACGTCGTTGAAGCGGGCCGGCAAGCCGGACCTGATCGCGGCCCTGGCCCAGGCGATCCCCTCGTTCAACGCGCAATCCTTCGGCGGCGACACCGCGGCCCTGACCCTGTCGGCCCGGCTTCGCGGCCTGAGCGCCAACCACACCCTGGTGCTGATCAACGGCAAGCGGCGACATGGCACCGCCAACCTGGCGGTCCTGGGCGGACCCTACCAGGGCGGCGCGGCGGCCGACCTGAACTTCATCCCGCTGTCGGCCATCGACCACATCGAAGTGCTGACCGACGGCGCCGCGGCCCAGTACGGCACCGACGCCATCGCCGGCGTGGTCAACATCATCCTGAAGAAGAACACCTCGGGCGGCTCGCTGGACGTCACGGCCGGCCGCTATTACGCCGGCGACGGCAAGACCGGCAACGTGTCAGGCAATATCGGCCTGTCGCCGTTCGCCAACTCCTACCTGAACCTCACCGCCGAGACCCGCTACCACGACTTCAGCGACTGGGGCGGCGCCGACCAGCGGGTCGTGCGGGCCGTGGCGGCGGGCGCCGACTGGGCCACCAGCCTGGCGGGCTATCCGCACACCAACAAGATCTCGGGCGACGCCCGCTATCAGCTGACCACCGTGGCCTACAACGGCGGCGTGGAGATCGGCGACCTGGAGCTCTATTCGTTCGGCACCTACGGCCACAAATACGCCGGCGCCTACGAGAACTTCCGCACGCCCACCCGCCTGCCGCAGCTCTATCCGCTGGGCTTCAACCCGATGGAGACCATCAAGGAAGAGGACTACGCCGTCACCGGCGGGGTTAAGGGCACGGTGTTCGGCGGCTGGGACTGGGACCTGAGCTCGACCTACGGCCGGGACTTCGACGCGATCAACGTCACCAACTCGGTCAACAAGGATCTCTATCTCGCCCCGTCGACGGTTCCCGGCCATGGCTCGACCCAGTCGGCCTTCCACGCCGGCGCCTTCCTCGCCACCCAGTGGAGCACCACCCTGGACGTCAGCCGTCCCTTCGACGTCGGCCTAGCCGGACCGTTGACCGTCGCCTTCGGCGCCGAGCAGCGTCACGAGACCTACAAGATCAAGGCCGGCGAATACGCCTCGCGCTACAACGGCGGCTCGCAGTCCTATCCGGGCTTCTCGTTGACCGACGCCGGCAAGCACGAGCGGGACAACGTCGCGGCCTATCTCGACCTAGCGGTCAAGCCGGTGGAGGCCCTGCAACTGGACGCCGCCGTCCGCTACGAACACTTCAGCGACTTTGGCGACACCACGGTCGGCAAGCTGACCGGCCGCTACGACTTCTCGCCGGCCTTCGCCCTGCGCGGCACGGCCAGCACCGGCTTCCGCGCGCCGACCCTGGCTGAAGAATACTATTCGGCCACCAATGTCGGGCCGACCTCGGCCTTCGTGCAACTGGCGCCCAACTCGGCCGGCGCCAAGCTGGTGGGCGTCAACGGCCTGAAGCCTGAAAAATCGACCAACTACAGCGTCGGCTTCGTGGCCCACCCGGGCGGGGGGCTGTCGGCGACCTTCGACGTCTACCAGATCAAGATCAAAGACCGCATCGCCGGCAGCGGCTCGCTGTACGGGGCCGGCGGCGCGGTGAACTACCCGGCGGTGGCCGCGGCGATCGCCGCCAACGGCAACTCGATCTCCGACGACGCCACCGACATCGGCATCAACATCTTCACCAACGGCCTGGACACCCGCACCCGCGGGGCCGAAGCGGTCATCAACTATGCGAGCAGCTTCGGCGACCTGGGCCGGGTCGACTGGAGCCTGGCGGCCAACTACGGCAAGACGGAGGTCACCAAGATCGCCGCCGCGCCGGCCCAACTGTCCGGCGCCTCGCTGTACGACAAGTCCGCCATCTCCGACCTGGAAACCGCCGCGCCGCGGTACAAGGTCTCGGCCGGCGCGCTCTACAGTCTCGGTCCGGTGACGGTCAACCTGCACGAGACGCTGTACGGAAAGTCGTCCAGCTACACCACCTACGACGGCGGCACCTACTGGTTGGAGAAGATCAAGCCGGCCTTCATCACCGACCTCGAGATCGACTGGCGGGTGATGGAGCAGTTCAAGGTCTCGGTCGGGGCCAACAACCTGTTCGACAAACAGCCGGAGAAGAAGAGCGCCGCCCAGATCAAGGATGCCGCCGACAACGGCAACGGCGCGCAGGACATCTATCCCAGCTTCTCGCCCTATGGCCTCAATGGCGGTTACTACTACGCCAAGTTCTCCTACGACTTCTGATCTCCGAAAAGCGTTGTGAAACAAGGAAAAGCCGGGTCTCGCGCCCGGCTTTTCTGCATTTTCGTCAACGATGTCCGCCGACGGATTTTCCGGCGGTGAAATCTTGATTTCGGGCGTGAAATTTCACGCCGCCCGCTCTCCGCACAAGCCTCGCCACCGGCGCCCAAGGGGGCGGCGCCAGAGGGTTTTCTCATAAGACGGACAAGTTTTTCGCATTGTTGTCGGACCGGCTTGGTCTGACATAGCCAAGGCGGTCGCCTGGCTAGCAGGCGTCTTTCGCGACAAGAAAAAATCGGGGACGAGTATGGGTGATCAATCGGCGGCCGCGCCGTTGGGCGGGGCTGGCGGCGTACTGACGCGGCGGCGGTTCTTCGAGGGGCTGGCGGCGTTCGGCGGGGTGTCGCTGGCCATGGCCGGCATGGACGCCCTGGGCTTCGGCTTCGCCTCGGCCCAGGCCGCGCCGCCCAAGCTGGAAGGCGACGCCAAGGGGACCAAGGTCGTGGTGCTGGGCGCGGGCCTGGCCGGCATGACCGCCGCCTACGAACTGACCAAGGCCGGCTACCAGGTGCAGATCATCGAGGCCCGTTCGTTCGCCGGCGGCCGCTGCCAGACGGCCCGCAAGGGCTTCCAGCACACCGACCTGGTCGGCAATAGCCAGACCTGCGAGTTCGACGAGGGGCTCTACATCAACCACGGCCCGTGGCGGATCCCGTATCACCACCGCTCGACCCTGCACTACACCAAGCTGTTCGGGGTGCCGCTGGAGAGCTTCGTCAACGACAACGACGCGGCCTATGTCTATTTCGAAAAGGGCGACGGGCCGCTGGCCGGCAAGCCGATCCGCAAGGGCCAGATCGCCGCCGACGCCCGCGGCTACGCCGCCGAGATGATCGCCAAGGCCGCCTCCAAGGGCCAGCTGGACGCGCCCCTGACCCCGGAGGACCGCGACCTGTTCGTGGCCTACATGATCAACGAGGGGCGCTTGTCTCCGACGGATCTTGCCTATACCGGCACGGAGGGCCGGGGTTTCGCCGTCCATCCCGGGGCGGGCGTGGATCCGGGCCCGGGCAAGCCCTCGACGCCCTACAGCCTGAGCGACGTGCTGCACTCCAAGGCCTGGCGGGTGCTCAGCTCGGTCTCCGGCTACGAGCAGCAGCGCACCATGCTGCAGCCGATCGGCGGCATGGACCAGATCGCCAAGGGCTTCGAAAAGCGCGTCGGAACGATGATCCGCTATTCCTGCGTGGTCGACAAAATCAAGCAGGGCCCCAAGGGCGTGGTCGTCACCTACACCGACAAGTTCGGCGAGCAGGACACCATCACCGCCGACTACTGCGTCTGCACCATCCCGCTCAGCGTGCTGAAGAACATCGACGCCGACTTCTCCGCGCCGTTCAAGGCGGCGATGTCGGGCGTGGCCTATGCGCCGGTCAACAAGATCGGCCTGCAGATGAAGACCCGGTTCTGGGAGGAGAACCACCAGATCTACGGCGGCCACATCTATAACGACATGCCGGGGATCGGCACGATCACCCTGCCGTCCACCGGCTGGCAGGGCCAGAAGGGCGTGCTGCTGGGCTACTACGCGTTCGGCGGCGAGGCGGCCAAGATCAGCGCCAAGAGTCCGGCCGACCGCGCGGCCTTCGCCGTGGCCGCCGGCCAGAAGATCTTCCCCGAATACGCCGAGAACTTCGAGAACGCCTTCTCGTTCAGCTGGCACCTGGCCGAGTTCAATCTGGGCGGCTGGGCCGAGTGGGGCGAGGAGGGGCGCAAGTCCGCCTATCCGGTGCTGACCGAGCCCGACGGCCGCGTCTATCTGGCCGGCGAGCACCTGACCTATCTGGGCGGTTGGCAGGCGGGCGCCATCGAGTCGGCCTGGCAGCAGATCGGCAGGCTGCACGCCCGCGTGCTCAAGGCCTGAAGTCGCGCTATGCCTGTTTCTGCTGTTTCAAGGTTCTCCGGGGAGTTTTCATGAGTCGCTCGATCGCTTTCCTCGTTCGTTTTGCGGGAGGGCTGCTGGCCGCCTCCGCTGTCTCGGCGGCCGCTTTCGCCGCCACGCCCTCGGCCCTGTTCAACGACAACTGCTCGGCTTGCCACCAGACGACGGGCAAGGGCGTGAAGGGGGCCTTCCCGGCCCTGGCCGGCGATCCGTACGTGCAGGGCGATCCGGCCCCGATGATGGCCACGGTCCTGGCCGGGCGGGCCGGCATGCCGTCGTTCAAGGACGATCTGAGCGACCTGGAGCTGGCCTCGGTGCTGACCTATGTCCGCACCTCGTGGGGCAACAAGGGCAAGCCGGTCAGCGCCTCCGACGTCGCGGCGGCGCGGGCCAAGCTGAAGGCCGGCAAGAAGCCGGCGAGCCTGCAGGCGCACTAGCGACAGTAAAATCCGCTCATCCCGGCGAATGCCGGGACCCAGATGGAAAGGCGGTCGGGCCGACGCCAGGAGCTCTGAGCTTCTCCAGTCGACCACACCGCCCTGGGATCTGGGTCCCGGCATTCGCCGGGATGAGCGGCGAGAGGAATGGTTTTGATCTTTCGGACCCAAATTCAACAGGAGACGACCATGAAGCGCCTGATCCTCGCCGCCGCGGCCCTCGCCAGCCTCGCCGGAACCGCCGCCAACGCCCAGGAGATCGTCCGGGGCGGCGCGCCGACCTCGCCGATCGCCAGCGTGGTGACCGTGCCGGCCGGCTACGACACCATCTATGTCAGCGGCATGACCCCGCCGCCGCTGGACCCCAAGGGCGATCCCGCCCTGACCGCCACCTTCGGCGACACCAAGACCCAGACGATGGGCGTGCTCAAGCGCATCGAAGAGGCGCTCAAGAGCCAGGGCGCGACCATGGGCGACGTGGTCATGATGCGCGTCCTGCTGGTCGGCGACCCGGCCAAGGGCGGCAAGATGGACTTCGCCGGCATGATGGAAAGCTACAAGACCTTCTTCGGCACCGCCGAACAGCCCAACAAGCCCTCGCGCATCACCAGCCAGATCACCTCGTTGGTGCAGGGCGGCATGCTGGTCGAGATCGAGGTCCAGGCGGCGCGGAAGCCGAAGTAGAGCGCATCTGAACGATCCTTAAGTTGCATGGTCCCGGCCGGGGGCGCGATGGTTCGTCGGGCTCACGGTCGGGATTTTTCATGAGACGCATGCTTCTGGCGGTCCTGGTGGTTGTGGCCTTCGCCAGGCCGGCCCTGGCGGCCGACTATCACGCCATCGTCCGCCGGTTCGTCGACGAGCAAGGCTTCAACGGAGTCGCCCTGGTGGGACGGGGCGACAAGGTCGTGGCTGTGGAGGCCGCGGGCCTGGCCGACGCCGCCGCCGCCAGGCCGATGACCGCCGACACCCGCTTCGAGGTGGGATCCATCTCCAAATGGATCGCGTCCATCGTCGTGCTCCGGCTGGTCGATAAGGGTCAGCTGTCGCTGGACGCGCCGATCTCGACCTATCTGCCGGACTACCGACCCGACACTGGCAAGGTCCTGACGCTGCGTCGGCTGATGAGCCATTCCAGCGGCGTGCCCAACCAGGTCGACGCCGCCCGCAAGGCGGACCCGGCCGTCAAGGGCGTCGAACTGGAGCAGATGGAGGCCGTGCGCCGCTACGCCAGCGGCGACCTCGCCTTCGCGCCTGGCTCGGCCTGGGACTATTCCCATTCCAACTGGATCCTGGTGAAGGCGATCGCCGAGCGCGTGTCGGGTAAAGTCTACGCACAGCTGGTGCGGGACGAGATCGTGCGGCCGCTAGGGTTGAAGAACAGCGGGGTGTTCCACGGCATATCCGCCCGGTCCGTCGAGGCGGCCGAGGGCTACGCCGCGCTGACGCCTGTTCCACAGCTGAAGTCCTCGCCCATGCCCGACTACATGGCCATGGTCGGCGGCTACTACACCACCGCGCCCGACCTGCTGAAGCTGATGGACGGCGTGCTGGGCGGCCGCCTGCTCAAGCCGGCGTCGCGCCAAGCCTTGCTGATGGTGCTGATGCCTGACCAGCACTACGCCCTGGGTGGACGCGTGAGGGCGCCCATGATCGCCGGTCGGGCTCGCGAGGCGGCCTGGGAGGACGGCTCCAACGGCGGCTTCCGTGTCCTGGCCCGGCGAGTCCTGGCCGACGGTCACACCGTGATCGTGCTGACCAACGCCAGCTTCGACTACCAGAAATTGGGCGATCTGGGCGAGGCGCTGATGGAGGCCGGATACCCTTGACGGGCGACGTTTCGCCACGCGCGCAACGGCCCCCTGTTAATCCTCCCTAACTGGCTGTTAACCATGACGGGCGATGGTGCGAGTCACCGTCAGTTCCCCGCGTGCGCGCGTACCGTAGAGGCCTTCCGATGACCGGAGCCGAAGTCCTGGATGTCGGCCGCGACGCGATCTGGCTGACCCTGCAGCTCTGCGCGCCGATCCTGATCGTCGGCCTGGTGGTCGGCGTGGCCATCGGCCTGTTCCAGGCCCTGACCCAGATCCAGGAGGCCACCCTGGTCTACGCGCCCAAGATCGTCGCGATCTTCGTTTCGCTGCTGCTGTTCCTGCCGCTGATGGGCGCGCTGATGTCCGGCTTCATGAAAGAGATCGCCGCCAAGATCGCCGGAATGTAGGGGGCAGGGGGCTTTGGACAGCTTCGCCACCGTTCTGCAGGTCTATACCGGCGGGCTGGTCTTCGCTCGGATCGGCGCGATGGTCATGCTGATGCCCGGCATCGGCGAGACCGTGGTGCCGCCGCGCATCCGGCTGTCGTTCGCGGTGCTGATGGCCCTGCTGCTGGCGCCCCTGGTCTCCAAGTCGATCGTCACCGTGCCCAGCAGCGTCGGCGCCATGAGCGGCGCGGTGCTGCACGAGGTGCTGGTCGGGCTGATGATCGGGGCGGTGTTGAAGCTGTTCGTCAGTTCGCTGACCACGGCCGGCGAGATCATCTCGCTGCAGACCACCCTGTCGTTCGCCCAGACCACCAACCCGGCCGGGGCCCAGACCAGCACGGCGGTGGCCACCTTCCTGTCGATGCTGGGCCTGACCCTGATCATGGTCACCGACCTGCACCACCTGTTCATCGGGGCGATGGTCAAGTCGTACGACCTGTTCCCGTTCAGCCGCCCGGTGCCGGTGGGCGACGCCGCCGCCCTGGCCGTGCGCACGGTGGCCGACTCGTTCAAGCTGGGCCTGCAGCTGTCGGCCCCGGTCCTGGTGTTCTCGATCGTCTTCAACCTGGCGACCGGCCTGGTCGGCCGGGTGATGCCGTCGTTCCAGATCTTCTTCGTCACCTCGCCGCTCAGCGTCATCCTGGGCCTCTCCTTGCTGGGCCTCTCGCTCGGCGGCATCGCCATGGTGTGGACCGATCGCTATCGGGACCTGCTGGCGGTGTTCAACTAGGGGGACGCCATGGCCGACGAGCAGGACGACGCCTCGAAGACAGAAGAGCCAACAGCCAAGAAGCTGTCGGACGCCCGCGCCAAAGGCGACGTCCCGAAATCCGCCGACATCTCGCAGTTGGCCTCGCTGTCCGGGGCGTTCGGCGTCGTGGTCATCGCCGGCGGCTGGCTGACCCGCGACATGGTCAATTCCCTGACCCCGTTCCTGGCCCATGCCGGCACCATGGACGTCGAGGGCGGCATCCGCGCCATCGCCAAGACCGCGGTCATGGCCGCCCTGCCGGCGGTGATCCTGGTGATGGTGGTCTCGGGCCTGCTGGGGGCGGCGGCCAACGTGGCCCAGTCCGGCTTCATCCTGTCGGCCGACAAGATCAAGCCCGACCTGAAGAAGCTGGACCTGATCAAGGGCCTGGGCCGGATCTTCGGTCCCGACGGCTTCGTGCAGTTCGCCAAGTCGGCCCTGAAGTTCCTGGTCACCGGGATCATCGCCTGGTTCGTGGTCAAGCCCGACGCGGCCCAGATCACCACCCTGGTCGGCATGGACGTCGGGGCGATGATCCCGATGTCCATGAAGCTGTGCACGAAGCTGTTCTGGATGGTGCTGATCTTCCTGATCGCCACCGCCGGCTTCGACTGGTTCTGGCAGCGCATCCGCTTCAACAAGCGCATGCGGATGAGCCTGCAGGACGTCAAGGACGAGATGAAGCAGTCCGAGGGCGACCCGCATATCAAGGGCAAGCAGAAGCAGCTGCGCATGCAGCGCTCGCGCCAGCGGATGATGGCGGCCGTGCCCAAGGCGACCGTCGTGGTCATGAACCCGACCCACTACGCCGTGGCGCTGAAGTACGAGCAGGGCGAGACCGCCGCGCCGATCTGCGTGGCCAAGGGCGTTGACGACCTGGCCCTGAAGATCCGCGCCGTGGCCGAGGAGGCCGGCGTCTACGTGCTTGAGGACCCGCCCCTGGCCCGCGCGCTCTACGCCGCCATGGACATCGACGAACAGATCCCGGCCGAGCACTTCGAGGCCGTGGCCAAGGTCATCGGCTTCGTGATGAGCAACAAGCAGGCCAAGAAGCGGGCCTGGGCGGACTGACGGGCTTGGCTCAAGCCACGTAGCGGGCGACGACCATGCCCAGGATCGTGATGATCAGCAGGCCGCCGGCGATGCGCTGGCTGCGGGCCGGGGCGCCGCGATCGACGATCTGGACCACCAGGGCGATGACGGCCGCGGCGACGGCGACGGCCAGCACCTGCTCCTGCCGGCCGAAGGCGCCGCCGTGTAGGAGGACGGCTAGCGGAACCCCGGTGACGATGGCGACTCCCGCCGCGCCGAACTGCGGACGGCGCAGGGCGTCGATCCCGCTTCCGCCCGTCCGAGCCAGCACGAAGGTCGAGCCCGCCCAGAAGGTGGCGGACAGCACGTGAAGTGACAGCAGCAGCATCAGGCCGATGGTCATGGCGGCATCCTTTCGTGAACCGCCGTTCCGGCGGCGCGATATAGATAGACATTGAATCATTCGATGTCTATCTATTGGTCCATGAACGCTCCAGGTCCGCCCTCCGCCCCGCCGATCGGCTTCGTGCTGGCCCAGGTGTCCAAGGCCGTGGCCCGGAGTTTCGACGAGGCGATGACCCAGGCGGGCGGTTCGCTGCCGACCTGGCTGGTCCTGCTGTCGCTGACGCCCGGCGGCCATCGGCCCCAGTCGGACCTGGCCCAGGCCGTCGGCGTCCAGGGGCCGACCCTGACCCACCACCTGAACGGCCTGGAGGCCCGGGGCCTGATCACCCGCGTCCGCGACAAGGCCGACCGCCGCGCCCACCAGGTGGCCCTGACTCCGGAGGGCCGGGCGATGTTCCTGCGGCTGCGCCAGACCGCCGAGCGCTTCGACGCCCGCCTGCGCGGCGACCTGACGCCGGAGGAGGTCGACCTGCTGCGCGGCCTGCTGCACCGCCTGCGCGCCAACGTGGCGGACTAGGTCGGCGACCATAATCCCGTCACGGAATCAGGAATCGATCACGGATCGCGCTCCGCGAGCGGGTTAAGGCTATTCTATCCCGCGAATCGATGGGCTGGACGCCCGCAAGGCTGCAGAAGGATTTCGGTCGACCATGACCGAGACGCCCATGAAAGACTTTGGCGCGACGGATTCCGTCGGCGCCGGAAAGCGCCGCCCCGATCTGTTGATCTGGGGCGCGGCCATATTCCTGGTGCTGGCCGCGGTGTTCGCCGCCGCCCCCGCCCTGCGGGCCGGTCCGGCCACCCTGGCGGGGCTGCTGCTGCTGGGCGGGCTCGCCGGCGTGGCGATCCTGGGCCTGGTGGCCATCCGCGCCTCGACCGCGATCGGCGATCCCGAGCCCGAGGGGGCCGAGGCCTTCGTCGAGGCCCTGTCCGAGCCGGCCGCCGTCACCGCCGCCGACGGCCGCCTGCTGGCCGCCAACGCCGCCTGGATCCAGGCCGTGGGCGACGCCCGCCGCCTGCCCCGGGGCGCGGCCGGCGCCCGCCTGTTCGCCGCCCTGGTCAAGGCCCGCGACGGCCAGCGGGCCGAGGGAACGCTGATCATCGCCGGGCAGGAGCGGCGCGCTGAGGCCGCCCGCCTGAGCGGAGGCCGCCTGCTGGTCCGCCTGCCGTCGGTGGTCGAAAAGGAGGTCTTCGTTCCGACCGCCGCGCCCGCGCCGGTCGTCGCCCCGTCCGCCCCGGCCCCGCGCTCGCTGGACGCCTTCTCCGGCGCCTCGCCGTTCGGCGCGGCCCTGCTGGAGGGGCTGGACCCGTTCAACTCCCGCATCCTCGAGGCCAATCCTGCCCTGGCCGCCATGACCGGCGTCGCGCCATCGGGCGCGCTGTTCGGCGCCCTGATCGACCCGCCCTCGCGCGCCGAGGCGGAGACCCGGCTGGCCGAGGGCAAGAGCGGCCCGTTCGAGGTGCGCCTGGCCCGCGACCCGACCCGCATCGCCCACCTCTATCTCTACCGGGCCGACGAGCGGCTGGTGGCCTATCTGATCGACGTGTCCGAGCAGAAGCAGATGGAGCTGCAGCTGGCCCAGGCCCAGAAGATGCAGGCCATCGGCCAGCTGGCCGGCGGCGTGGCCCACGACTTCAACAACCTGCTGACCGCCATCCAGCTGCGCCTGGACGAGCTGCTGCACCGCCACCCGGTCGGCGATCCCTCGTACGAGGGCCTCAACGAGATCCGCCAGACCGGCGTGCGGGCCGCCGACCTGGTCCGCAAGCTGCTGGCCTTCAGCCGCAAGCAGACCGTGCAGCGCGAGGTGCTGGAGCTGGGCGAGCTGATCAGCGAGTTCGAGGTGCTGCTGCGCCGGCTGCTGCGGGAAGACGTCAAGCTGGTCACCGACTATGGCCGGGACCTGCCGCAGGTGCGGGCCGACAAGAGCCAGCTGGAAACCGCCGTCATGAACCTGGCCGTCAACGCCCGCGACGCGGTGCGGGCGGCCAAGGGCGGCGGCGTCGTGCGCATCCGCACCGCCCGCCTGTCCCAGGACGAGGCCCAGTCGCTGGGCTTTCCCGGCGCCGAGGGCGACCAGGCCTTCATCGAGGTCAGCGACGACGGACCCGGCATCCCGCCCGAGGTGATGGGCAAGATCTTCGACCCGTTCTTCACCACCAAGCCGGTGGGCGAGGGGACGGGCCTGGGCCTGGCCACGGTCTATGGCATCGTCAAGCAGAGCGACGGCTGGATCCACGTTCACAGCCGTCCGGGCGAGGGCGCGGCCTTCCGCATCTTCCTGCCCGTGCACGAGCCGACCCCGGCCCAGCAGGCCGCCGCCGCGACCGCCGCCGCCGCGCCCGAGGCCAAGCCGCGCCCGCCGCGCGACCTGTCCGGCGCCGGCCGCATCCTGTTCGTCGAGGACGAGGACGCCGTGCGCGGCGTCGCCGCCCGCCTGCTGCGCGCCCGGGGCTACGAGGTGCTGGAGGCCAGCGACGGCGAGGAGGCCCTGATCATCGCCGAGGAGAACGCCGGCACGATCGACCTGCTGATCAGCGACGTGATCATGCCCGGCATCGACGGCCCGACCCTGCTGAAGAAGGCCCGCGGCTACCTGGGCAACGCCCCGGTGATGTTCATCAGCGGCTACGCCGAGGCCGAGTTCAGCGACCTGCTGGAGGGCGAGACCGGCGTGACCTTCCTGCCCAAGCCGATCGACATCAAGACCCTGGCCGAACGGGTCAAGCAGCAGCTGCAGGCGGCTTAAGGGGCGGCGAGCGTCTTCTTCGAGGCGCGTTCGGGAACGCGCATCGGACCGCATTGCTCTGAATTCCTCATCCTGAGGCGCCCGCGCAGCGGGCCTCGAAGGACGCAAAGCGGTTCGATCCCACCAGCCGTTGCGGACGTTGTCCGCCCCCCCCGGGGGGGGCGGAGCGCCTCACCCTCGCTGCAGCAGCACCGTCGGCGCCTCGCGGTAGGTGGTGCGGGCCACCTCCAGGAAGCCCATCTTGTAGGCCAGCTTCAGGGACGGGGCGTTGTCCGGATCGATGATGCAGACCACCGGCGCGTCGCCCCACTGGTCGCGGCCCCAGGACAGGGCGCCGATGATCGCCTCGCTAGCGAAGCCCTTGCCGTGGGCCCAGCTGGCCAGGGCCCAGCCCATTTCGGGGATCCCGTCGATCGAGGGCTGGATCCCCCGGCGGAAGTCGGCGAAGCCGATCTCGCCGACATAGCGGCCGGTCGCCGTCTCGCGCGCCGCCCAGTAGCCGTAGCCCAGCACCGCCCACAGCCCCCGGGCCCGCAGCAGGCGGTGCCAGCTCTCCTCGGGCGTCGAGGTGCGGCCGCCGATGTGGCGGGTGACCATCGGATCGCTCCACATCGCGGCGCTGTCCTCGAAGTCGGAGGCTTGCGGCGGGCTCAGGGTCAGGCGGGCGGTGGTCAGGGTGGTCAGGGTGGGCGGGATCGTGGACGGAATCATCGAGGTCCTGTTCGGCTTTGCGCGGCCAGCCTATACGGGCTGAACCTGTTCGCCAGGACCTGATCCATGACCGCGCCGCAAGACGCCATCGCCGCCCGCCGCAAGCTGACCAACAGGCTGATCGCCGGCAAGGACGCCCGCCGCCTGGCCCCGTTCTTCGCGCCGGACGCCAAGGTGATCGTCGGCGACGGCTCGCTGATCCTGGGGGCGCGCGACGTGCTGGAGGCGTTCGCGGGCCAGTTCGCCGACCCGGCCTTCGTCGCCTATGTCCGCACGACCGAGCGCATTGAGCTGGACGCCGCCGGCGACCGGGCCGCCGAGCACGGGACCTGGGTCGGGACCACGCGCGGCGTGGCCGACACTCGCGGGACCTATCTGGCGACCTGGCGCAAGGTCACTGGCCAATGGGTGATCGAGAACGAGCTGTTCGTGACCCTGAGCTAGGGGGCGGAGCGACGCTTTCGACCGCACGAAACGTGCGCTTCGCCGCAAGATGACGGGAAATTAATGCCGGCGCCGTTGCCCGGCCGGGCAAGGCCCTCTACCCCTTGGCGTCCGAAGATCGAGGGAAGGGGACCCAACCTTGCAAAACCGCCGTCAGATGCTGCTGTCCACCGTCGCCGTGGGCCTGGCCGCCGCGACCCCCGGCCTGGCCCTCGCGCAGGGCGCCGCGCCGGCCCCGGGCGAGAGCGCCAAGCTCAACGCCCTGTTCGACGCCATCATGGCCAAGCAGCTGCGCCAGTCGCCCGAGACGGCCACGGGCCTGGGCCTGGACGTCGGCGACCTGGCCTGGACCAAGTCGCAGCTGGGCGACCGCTCGTTCGCCGCCATCGACGCCGGCGTCGCCCAGACCCGCCAGCAGCTGGCCGACCTGCGGGCCATCGACCGCAAGGCCCTGACCGGCATGGACGTGGTCAACTACGACACCGTCGAGTTCACCCTGGCCGTGCAGGACGAGGGCAACAGCAAGTTCACCTACGCCGGCGGCGGTTCGGGCGCGCCCTATGTGCTCAGCCAGCTGACCGGGTCCTACCAGTCCTATCCCGACTTCCTCGACACCCAGCACTCGATCGAGACCAAGGCCGACGCCGACGCCTATCTGTCGCGCATGGAGGCCTTCGCCCGGCTGATGGACCAGGAGTCGGCCATCGCCAAGCGCGACTACGCCGACGGCGTGATCCCGCCGGACTTCGTCATCGACAAGGCCCTGATCCAGATGAAGGCCTTCGCCGGCACGCCCACCGCCGAGGCGCCGCTGGTGCTGTCGGTGGCCCGCCGGACCAAGGACAAGAACATCCCCGGCGACTGGGCCGGCGAGGCGAGCAGGATCTACGAGACCTCGGTGCTGCCCGCCCTGAAACGCCAGATCGCGCTGCTGGAGAGCGTCCGTCCGAAGGCGACCCACGACGCCGGCGTCTGGCGCCTGAAGGACGGCGGCGACTACTACGCCGTGTCGCTGAAGAACTACACGACCTCGACCCTGACTCCCGACGAGATCCACCAGCTGGGCCTGGACCTGGTGAAGTCGATCTCGGCCCAGGCCGACAAGCTGTTCAAGAGCATCGGCATGACCAAGGGCACGGTCGGCGAGCGGATGGCCGAGCTGGGCAAGGACGTCTACGACAACACCGATCCGGCCAAGGAACAGCTGATCCGCGACCTGAACGACAAGGCCAAGTGGATCGAGAAGCAGCTGCCGGCCTATTTCGGCCAGCTGCCCAAGGCGCCGCTGGAGATCCGCCGCGTGCCCAAGGCCATCGAGGCCGGCGCGCCGGGCGGCTACTACAATTCGCCCTCGCTGGACGGCAAGCGCCCGGGGATCTACTGGATCAACCTGCGCGACACCAAGGAACAGGCCAAGTACACCCTGACCACCCTGACGGTGCACGAGGGCGTCCCCGGCCACCACCTGCAGCTGTCGATCTCCAACGAGACCAAGGGCCTGCCGCTGCTGCGCAAGACCATCGGCAATTCGGGCTATACCGAGGGCTGGGCGCTCTATTCCGAAGAGCTGGCCGTTGAGATGGGCATCTACAAGACCGACCCGCGCGGCCACATCGGCATGCTGCACGACGCCCTGTTCCGCGCCGTCCGCCTCGTGGTCGACAGCGGCATGCACTACAAGAAGTGGAGCCGCGAGCAGGCGGTGAAGTACATGGCCGAGACCATGGGCGACGAGGAAAGCGGCACGATCACCGAGATCGAACGCTACGTCGTCTGGCCGGGCCAGGCCTGCAGCTACATGATCGGCAAGATCACCTGGCTGCGGGCCCGCGAGCGCGCCAAGAAGGCCCTGGGCAAGCAGTTCGACATCCGCAAGTTCCACGACGCCGGCCTGCAGGCGGGCATGACCCCGCTGACCGTGCTGGACCGCGTGATCGACGACTACATCGCGCGGACCAAGGCGGGGAAGTAATACCCTGATCCCTCTCCCCTTGTGGGAGAGGGCGGCCTCCGAAGGAGGTCGGGTGAGGGGGCGAAGAACAGAAACGCCGCGACAGCCTCAAGGCCGGTCGCGGCGTTTTGCTTTTGAAAGACCCCTCATCCGTCGGCCGCGCCGACACCTTCTCCCGCAAAGGGAGAAGGATCCCGGACCTACCCCCACCCCTCCGACACCCCCGCCCGGCGCGCCGCCGGCGTCACCGCGCCGATCTTCAGCGCCGGCTGCGGCTGGTCGCTGGGCTTGCCGAACAGCCAGCCCTGGGCGAAGTCGACGCCGGCCTTGCGGAGCACCTCCACGACATCGGCGGTCTCGACCATCTCGGCGACGGTGCGGACGTTCAGGTCTTGGCACAGCTCGACCAGCCGGCGCACCATCGCCCCGTCGCGGCCGTTGCCGGCCAGCTCGCGGACGTAGCGGCCGTCGATCTTGACGATGTCCAGGCTCAGCTCCTGCAGATAGGCGAACGACGAGGCCCCGGCCCCGAAATCGTCCAGGCAGACCAGCGAGCCCAGGCCGCGCAGGGCCTGGATATGCTGGTTGGCGCGCGGCAGGTCGTCGATGGCGCTGGTCTCGGTGATCTCGAAGATCAACCGGCCCCGGGCGACCTCGGCCTTGGCCAGCAGGCGGTCGACATGGTCGACGAAGCCTTCGTTGACGATGGTTCGGCCCGAGACGTTGATCGCCAGCTTGAGCGCGTCCGAACGGTCGGCGGCCAGGCGCTTGACCGCCATCTCGGCGATCGCGTGGTCCAACTCCTCGATCAGGTCGAACTCCTCGGCCATGCGGATCAGCTGGAACGGGCTGCCGCCGTCCTCGAAGCGCACCAGGGCCTCATGGTGGTGGGCCGCGCCGGTCTTCAGGTCGACCACCGGCTGGTAGGCCAGGGTGAAGCGGCGCTGGCTGACCGCGACGCCCAGGGCCCCGGCCCGCGACAGGGTGCGCTTGACCGAGCGGTTCATCGCCTCGGACAGGCTCAGCGGCGGGGTGTCCTTCAGGCCCTCGCGCAGGAAGTCGTCCAGGGCGTAGCGCAGGGCCTTCAGGCCACGCGACGGGGCCACGCCGCCGTCGATCGGCACGACGTGGGCGCTGGCCTGGACGGTGGTCGAGCGGGTCAGGCGCTGAGCCATGTCGTCGGCGTGGTCGGCCTTGGCGCGGACCAGGGCGAAGCGGTCGGGCGACAGGCGGGTGGCCATGCCGCCGGCGTGCGACTCGGCCCGCACGGCGCCGGCCAGCTTCAGGTCCAGGGCCCGGGCCTCGGGCTGGGACAGCTGCTGGCGCAGGGAGTCCAGGTCCGAGAAGTCGACCATGGCCAGCTCCAGTTCCAGGCCGGTGACGCGCGCCGCCTCGAACAGGCCGCGGGCGATGTCCTCGAAGCTCTGGCGGTTGCGCAGGCCTTCCTCGTCCACCTGGCCCGAAGGCGCGTTGGCCGGCGTGACCGAGACCGAGATCCTGTCGCCGTTGTCGGGCAGGGCGCGCATGGTCAGGTTCACGTGACGCGGCGGCTCGCCGGCCATGCGCACCGTGACCGGGCCGCGTCTCTGGCCGTCGTCCATCACGCGGGTCGCCGCGTCGATCAGCGGCTGGTCGGCGGCGGCGAACAGGTCGCGCCAGGCGCGGCCCGTCAGCGTCCGCTCGTCCTGGCCCATGATCCGCTGCGCCGCGCCAAGCGCCAGCGACACCCGGTCGTTCTCGATTTCCAGAAGCAGGTCGGCGCTGGCGAAGGCCAGGCCCAATAGGCGGCGCGGATCGATCGACAAGGCTGCAGTCCCCCGGAAGAGGATCAGGATCGCCGGGGCGGCGTTAAGGACCGGTTTCGACGGGCTCGCGCCGCACGTTCGGGTCCGGGAGACGGTCGCATGGCTCCCAGCGATACGACCGATCTTGGCGCATATCGTCTTTACAGTAAGAACATGTTGCGAACATGGAACAAAACATGTACGCATTAATCATTCTACAGGCGGGTGGACGCGGCGGTCGCGAACCTCCGATCCGACTGTCGGAATCATGGAATAAGGGCGGATCTCCAATGAGCAATCAGGCGGCTTTGAAACTCGTGGGCAAAGAAGACGGCGACAAGCAAAGGGCTCTGGAAGCCGCGCTGGCCCAGATCGACCGGGCGTTCGGCAAGGGCTCGGTGATGAAGCTGGGCGAGAAGGGCAAGGTCGAGATCGAATCGATCTCCACCGGCTCGCTCGGCCTGGACATCGCGCTGGGCATCGGCGGCCTGCCCAAGGGGCGGGTGATCGAGATCTACGGTCCGGAAAGCTCGGGCAAGACGACCCTGGCCCTGCACGTGGTGGCCGAGTGCCAGAAGGCCGGCGGCACCGCCGCCTTCGTCGACGCCGAGCACGCCCTGGATCCGGGCTACGCCTTCAAGCTGGGCGTCAATCTCGACAACCTGCTGGTCTCGCAGCCCGACAACGGCGAACAGGCCCTGGAGATCACCGACACCCTGGTGCGCTCGGGCGCGGTCGACATCGTGGTCGTCGACTCCGTGGCGGCCCTGACCCCCAAGGCCGAGATCGAGGGCGAGATGGGCGACAGCCTGCCCGGCCTGCAGGCGCGTCTGATGAGCCAGGCGCTGCGCAAGCTGACCGCCTCGATCAACAAGGCCAACACCATCGTCATCTTCATCAACCAGATCCGTCACAAGATCGGGGTGATGTACGGCAGCCCGGAAACCACCACCGGCGGCAACGCCCTGAAGTTCTACGCCTCGGTCCGCCTGGACATCCGCCGCACGGGTTCGATCAAGAACCGCGACGAGATCGTCGGCAACAACGTCCGGGTCAAGGTGGTCAAGAACAAGGTGGCCCCGCCGTTCCGCGAGGTCGAGTTCGACATCATGTACGGCGAGGGCATCTCCAAGCTGGGCGAGATCATCGACCTGGGCGTCAAGGCCGGGATCATCGACAAGGCCGGCTCGTGGTTCTCCTACAACAGCCAGCGCATCGGCCAGGGCCGCGACAACGTCCGCGAGTTCCTGAAGGCCAACAAGGACCTGTCGGCCGAGATCGAGGCCGCGGTCCGCCAGTCGTCGCGGAAGATCGAGGAAGAGCTGCTGGTCGGCGGTCCCGAGGACGACGACGGCGAGGAATAGGATTTTCGGGCGGCGGCTCCCCCATGGGCCGCCGACCGGAAGCTTCGCGGCCGCCGCCCACAGCGGGCGACCCCGCCTTATAGCCCGCCGTGAACACCGCCACGGCCGGCCGCGATCCCCGGACGCCTGGACCCCATGCCAGGCGTCCGATTTCGTTTGATCCTCCCCCTGTGGGGGAGGTGTCGCCTCGGGCGGAGCCCGGGGTGACGGAGGGGGCTGCTGAGTTGGCCGTCGGGTCCAAGCCTCCGCCCCCTACCGGGGCGGACGGAACGCGAGCGGTCAGGTGGGGTAAGTCGGTGCGCCGGGATCCTCCCTGTGGGGGAGGTGTCGGCGCAGCCGACGGAGGGGGAGTGATCTGATACCGACCGCAACCCGGACCGGCGATCCCAAAACTCCCCCCACCGATCGCTTCGCGATCGCCTCCCCCCACAGGGGGAGGGGCGACACGGCCGCACCGAGCGCGGCATTCCGCCTTCAACCCGTCGAGTTGGTTTCCACAAATCTTGAAACCGCGCTATGCAGCGCCGACTTCCGGTTCGACCGGACACGCGTACGGAACATCCGAGACACCTATGCCCAGCCTGAACGAGATCCGCAGCACCTTCCTGAACTATTTCGGCGCGGCCGATCACGCCATCACGCCCTCGGCGCCGCTGGTGCCGCAGAACGATCCGACGCTGCTGTTCGTCAACGCCGGCATGGTGCCGTTCAAGAACGTGTTCACGGGCGCCGAGACCCCGGCCCATCCGCGCGCGGTCAGCTCGCAGAAGTGCGTCCGCGCCGGCGGCAAGCACAACGACCTGGACAATGTCGGCTACACCGCCCGCCACCACACCTTCTTCGAGATGCTGGGCAACTTCTCGTTCGGCGACTACTTCAAGGAACAGGCGATCCACCACGCCTGGACCCTGCTGACCGGCGAGTTCAAGCTGGCCAAGGACAAGCTGCTGGTCACGGTCTACCACACCGACGACGAGGCGGCCGATCTCTGGAAGAAGATCGCGGGGCTGTCGGACGACCGCATCATTCGCATCGCCACCAACGACAATTTCTGGTCGATGGGCGACACCGGCCCCTGCGGCCCGTGCTCGGAGATCTTCTACGACCACGGCCCCTCGATCCCCGGCGGGCCTCCCGGCAGCCCGGATGAGGACGGCGACCGCTTCATCGAGATCTGGAACCTGGTCTTCATGCAGTTCGAGCAGATGGCCGGCGGCGAGCGCGTCTCGCTGCCCAAGCCGTCGATCGACACCGGCATGGGCCTGGAGCGCGTCGCCGCCGTCCTGCAGGGCGTGCACGAC
>Ga0209564_1000432_pt1 | contig 72805 bp, 63 predicted proteins | sample AraplaCol_mMF_r2_FD_184272 | JGI IMG/M metagenome (GOLD analysis project Ga0209564, IMG submission 184272) | Arabidopsis root microbial communities from North Carolina, USA - plate scrape MF_Col_mMF_r2 (SPAdes) (version 3) | ecosystem: Host-associated > Plants > Roots > Endosphere | place: USA...
CAATCGATGTTACCGTGATTTGGGACAGCGAAAAGCGGCACGCTGGCACCTACGCTCGAACCAGGGCATTCGCCGTCGTGGGCCCCTCCGGAGCCACGTCGGTCTTCAGCATGGATAAGGCACTCCGAGCCATCGCGCGGTAGTCCGCTGGCAGCAGAGCCATCTCAAATGAAATATGCCGTCAGGCCTGCGTCGTGCGCACCGAACGCAATCCTCATCCTTGGCCGCTCTCGCAGACGTCGAACGCGCTAACCGATCACCGATGCGGTCGAAATGTCCCTGCAAGGTATTTAGCGCGCTTGCCTTGCTAGGGCGGCACCAGAACTGCAGCCAATTAACTCGCCCGGTGCCACTTCAGGCACCGGGGACTTGGTCAAGCGCGGCCGCGCGAGCCCTCCTTGCGGCTGCTGGTGAACGCGGCCAGGTCGGGCGCAAGAAGATCATGCTTTTCCGCCCATGACGCGAACAGCCCGCGCGCCGTATCAGGTTCGATATCGCCGCGGATCGCTGCCAAACAGGCTTTCAATGCAAAGCCGTGGACCGGGTCGCGCCGGCTCACCGGCCAATCTGCGAGATACATATAGGCCTCCATGGCAGACGCGATCGTCGCGGGATGCCCAAGGCCCGTCAGGATAACGACGGGCCTCTCAAAGTCGTCGGATGTCATCATGAAGCCCTCCCTCGGCGGGGAGCGATTGCCAACGTTGCCATGACCATATCCTCCTGCAAGCAACATGGATCCGGTTTGGTTGATCGCCGCGTCGAGCGCTGTCGGCGGCTGCCATGATTCTGGGATGTGTTTTGTCCGATTCAACCCCTCAGAAACGTCGATGTCACTGAAGCAGGAACTCACCACTGACCGCGCTGAGATCGACAGGGCCGATCAGGTCCTTGTGGGCGACGGTGATGCGGAAGAGCTTGCCGTCGAGCTTGGCCTGCCAGAAGGCTAGGAACTTGTTGAGCTCAGGGAAGCGCGGGCGAGATCGTAGTCCTGCCAGATATATTCCTGGAGGATCGAAGGGTGATCGGGCAGGCGGTAGAGGATGCCGGCGGTGGTCAACCCATAGCCGGAAATCTGGCGAGCGAAGTCCGTCGAAGCCATTCCTTTCAGCTCCCTGATTTCACTGCGCTGATGGCAGCGGATTTCCAACACCCTGGCAAGATAAAAAGTTGCTTTTTTACCGACTTTTCAGCCAGTTAGCACTCGGTCGAAAAAAGTGCTGCCGACCTCTTGAAGGGAAAAAGCAGTCAACCCAAATCATCGCGCGGGCACGGTGCCTCAGGGACGCGCGGAACCTCGCCGCGAGACCTCCATAGGGCCGACCCGCTTTGACATGTGACCGACATGGAAATTTGGAGGAACTCATGAAGTTTCGGCCACTGCATGACCGCGTCGTGGTGAAGCGCATCGACGCCGAGGAGATGACAAGCGGCGGGATTATCATTCCCGACACCGCCAAGGAAAAGCCCCAGAAGGGTGAGGTCGTTGCCGTGGGCGCAGGCGCGCGAGACGAGACCGGCAAGCTCGTGCCGCCCGACGTCAAGGTCGGCGACCGCGTGCTCTTCGGCAAATGGAGCGGCACCGAGGTCAAGATAGACGGCATGGATCTCCTGATCATGAAGGAGTCCGACATCATGGGCGTCGTCGAGACGACGGCCGCCCTCAAGAAGGCCGCCTGACGGGGCCTCATACAGAACATCAACCTGAAACCTCAAGTCTGAAGGAGCGAGGAATCATGGCTGCGAAGGACGTGAAGTTTTCGCAGGACGCGCGCGAGCGGATGCTGCGCGGCGTCGATACGCTTGCGAATGCCGTGAAGGTCACGCTGGGCCCGAAGGGTCGCAACGTCGTGATCGAGAAATCGTTTGGCGCGCCACGAATTACTAAAGACGGCGTAACCGTCGCTAAGGAGATCGAGCTTGCCGACAAGTTCGAGAATATGGGCGCCCAGATGGTACGCGAGGTGGCGTCAAAGCAGAACGATGCAGCCGGCGACGGAACCACGACCGCGACCGTACTCGCTCAGGCGATTGTTCGGGAAGGAGCCAAGGCCGTCGCCGCCGGCATCAATCCGATGGATCTGAAGCGCGGCATTGATCTCGCCGTGGAGGCGGTGACGAAGTCGCTTGGCGAACATTCTAAGACCATAACCGGATCCGAAGAGATCGCTCAGGTCGGCACCATCTCCGCCAACGGTGACCGGACGATCGGCGAGATGATCGCGGAGGCGATGAGAAAGGTCGGCAACGAGGGGGTCATTACCGTCGAGGAAGCCAAGACCGCCGAGACCGAACTCGACGTCGTCGAAGGCATGCAGTTCGATCGCGGCTATCTGTCGCCCTATTTCGTCACCAATACCGAGAAGATGATCGCGGAACTGGAAGACCCGTACATCTTGATCCACGAGAAGAAGCTTTCGGGTCTCCAGACGATGCTACCGCTCCTTGAAGCGGTGGTGCAAACCGGAAAGCCGCTGCTGATCGTGGCGGAAGATGTTGAGGGTGAGGCCCTCGCCACGCTCGTCGTGAACAAGCTCCGCGGCGGCCTCAAGATCGCTGCAGTGAAGGCTCCGGGCTTTGGCGACCGCCGCAAGGCCATGCTCGAAGATATTGCGATCCTGACCGGCGGCACTGCTATCAGCGAGGATCTCGGCATCAAGCTGGAAACGGTCACGCTGGATATGCTCGGCCGGGCCAAGAAGGTCCGGATTGAGAAAGAAAACACTACCATTGTCGAGGGCATTGGCAAAAAGGCCGAGATCAACGCCCGCGTTGGTCAAATCAAGGCGCAGATCGAGGAGACCACCTCGGACTACGACCGTGACAAGCTCCAGGAGCGTCTGGCCAAGCTCGCGGGCGGCGTCGCGGTGATCCGCGTCGGCGGCGCCACCGAGGTCGAGGTCAAGGAGAAGAAGGACCGCGTTGACGATGCTTTGAACGCCACGCGCGCTGCAGTCCAGGAAGGCATCCTGCCAGGCGGCGGTGTTGCCCTGCTACGCGCCGTCAAGGCACTCGAAGCTGTCGTGCCCGGCAATGAGGATCAAAAGACCGGCGTCGAGATCGTGCGCAAGGCGATCACCGCTCCGGCCCGCCAGATCGTCGAGAACGCCGGTGATGACGGCGCGGTCGTGGTCGGAAAGCTACTAGAGTCGCAGGACTACGTCTGGGGGTACAACGCTCAGACGGGCGAGTACGGCGATCTGGTCAAGGCCGGCATCATCGATCCGACCAAGGTGGTCCGCACAGCGATTCAGGATGCGGCGTCGGTCGCGGGCCTGCTGATTACCACCGAGGCGATGATCGCCCAGGCGCCCAAGAAGGAGCAGGCGCCGGCCATGCCCGCCGGTGGCATGGACTACTGAGCAGCGAGGTCGCCGCGGCATCCGCGGCGCCCCACTGACGCCAGTCTCTCAAATTGTCGAGGGATAGCCATGCCCTTCTCCTCGTTGACTGATCCCATCGATCTCGCCCGAGCCCAGTCCGCTCTCGAAAAGGCATGGCTGGAACTCCGGCCGTCCCTTCCCGCAGGCTCCGGCGAACAGGAGCGCAACAATCTCGCTTATATCGTGGTTTCGCTTGTTCCGCTGGCGCTCAACGAGGATGATCTCGCACAGCGCGCGATCGATCGGTTTCGCAAAAAAGCCTAGGCGAAAGATTTCCGGAAATCCCTCCGTTCATCTCCATCTCTATTGGTGCATGACATGACCGATGGCCCGCAGCAACCTCAGAACATCTCTCCATCCGACCGCTTCAAAGCGCTCGTTGCCAACGCCGAAAATGCGACATACGGGCTGAAGGAGAATATCCTAGCCGTCATGACACGGGACGGGTCTGCAACGTGGCAGACCGTAGCCGCCCATATCGAGGCCCAATTGCCCCGCGCGGGAGAGTTTACGACAGCGCGCTTGAACGCCATGCTCGCTCTCATCAGAGCCCTATCCAAACGACAGGCATCGGATAGCGATAGCGAATGACCACCCCACCGAATGGTCGGCCTCCGCCGTTCACCGGACCGGCAAACTAGCCACGCTCCGCGAGATTTTCGCCCAAACTTACCGCCGCCGCATCTATTTGAGAACGCCGAATGACAACCACTGCCACAGCCGAGCATCGCAGCTTCCAGGCCGACGTCTCCCGCTTGCTGCACATGATGGTGCATTCTGTCTACTCCGACCGGAACGTCTTCCTGCGCGAGCTGATTTCCAATGCAGCAGACGCTTGCGAGAAGCTGCGCTACGAAACGATCGGCAAGCCTGAGTTTCTCGGCGACGATCCGAAGCTGGCGATCACCATTTCGGCGGATCCGGAAGCCGGCAAGCTGACCATTGCCGATAACGGCATTGGCATGAGCCATGACGAGATGATCGAGGCCCTTGGCACGATCGCCCGCTCCGGGACGCGCAACTTCATGGAGCGGGTCGCCTCTGCCGACGCTAAGGACGGCGCGCAGCTTATTGGCCAGTTCGGCGTCGGCTTCTATTCCGCCTTCATGGTCGCCGCGAAGGTTGAGGTCGTCAGTCGTCGCGCCGGCAGCACCGAGGCCTGGACCTGGTCCTCGGACGGCCGGGGCGAGTTCACGGTGGCGCCAACGCCGCTGGAAGACGCTCCGTCCCGCGGGACGCGGGTGACGTTAGACCTGATGGAGGAGGCCAAGTCCTACGCCGAGCGCTGGACGCTGGAGCGCATCGTCAAGGAGCAGTCCGGCCACGTACCGCTGCCGATTTCGCTGATCACCGAGCCGGGAACCGACGCTGTCGCCCTCTCAGACGGAGCCGCACTCTGGACCAGGCCGAAGGGCGAGATCACCAAGGACGAGTACGCTGATTTCTACCGCAGCGTCGCGGGCCAATATGACGAGCCGGCCGCCACAACCCATTTTCGCGCCGAGGGCCTGCACGAATACACGGTCCTGGCCTTCGTCCCAGGTGCACGTCCCTTCGATCTCTTCGACGCCGACCGGAAGGGACGAATCAAGCTCTACGTGAAGCGCGTCTTCATTACGGACGAGGCGGAGCTCCTTCCGCGCTATCTGCGCTTCGTCCGCGGCATCGTGGACACCGCCGACCTTCCGCTCAACGTCTCCCGCGAGATGATCCAGGAAAGCCCGCTGCTTGGCGCTATCAAGAAGGGCGTCACCAACCGTGTCCTCTCCGATCTTGCGAAACTGGCCGAACAGGATCCAGAGACGTTTCGACAGATCTGGGACAATTTCGGCGCCGTCATCAAGGAAGGGATCTACGAGGATTTCGCGCGGCGGGAACAGTTGCTCGGCCTCGCTCGATTCCGGACGACAGCCTCCGCCGAGGGTGGACGTAGTCTCAGGGACTATGTCGGCGCGCTAAAGGAGAACCAGACCGCGATCTACTATATCGCGGGCGAAAGCGCCTCCCGGATCGCAAGCTCCCCGCAGCTCGAAGGCTTTCGTGCACGCGGCATTGAGGTGCTGCTTCTATCGGATCCGGTCGATAGCTTCTGGGTGTCGGCCTCATTGGATTTCGAGGGCAAGCCCTTCAAGTCAGTAACGCAAGGTGCGGCGGATCTCGGCCTCATCCCGCTGCTTGACGGCGCAGCGCCTCCTTCCGCTGAAACAAGCGAGAAGGTCGGCGCTCTGATCGCATCGATGAAGGAAATTCTGGCCGACCAGGTTGCCGATGTCAGATCCTCCGATCGGCTGACCGAAAGCGCCGTTTGCCTTATTGCATCGGACATGGGCCCGGACCGCCAGTTCGAGCGCCTGCTCAGTGCTGCCGGTCGCATCGACAGCGCGGCCAAGCCGGTCCTGGAAATTAACCCCCGACATGCGATGATCTCAGCCCTTGCGTCAGCCACAGATCATGCGCTGCGCAGCGACGTCGCCCACCTGCTCATGGATACCGCACGCGTCTTGGACGGCGAGCGCCCGGCCGACCCAATGGCATTTGCTGAAAGGCTTAACCGGCTGGTGACGCAAACTTTCGGCGAAGGCTAAGAGGCGAGGCGAGGGAACGCATCCGGTGCCGGTGGCTTTGGCCTGGCCGCATCCCTAATCTGCACAGCTTCGAATGTCCGCAGCGGCCGAACAGTCTGCTTTAACCCGACCATCGAGGTCGGCCTCATTCGCTCGCACATTGCGGGCGGCGGCGGTCAACGGCATGTCGGGCAAGGAGCCGCATCCATCCGAGTGGCGCCGCCCGGAGCTTAACACTGAGCAGGTCGATGATGCCGCTGCGCTTCTCCGATGCCGACGCCCTTGCCCGTCAGATCCGCTTCAGTGCGGCTAAGTCGGATCGGCCCTTTCTAATAGCGGTCGACGGACGCAGCGGCGTCGGCAAGTCGACACTGGCAGTCCTAATAGCAGATAGCGTGGAAGCTGCGCTAATCGAGGGGGACGACTTCTTCGCCGGCGGCACTGGGTTGCGATCAGACTCTCCTGCCGTCCGCGCTGCAGACTGTATCGACTGGCCCCGCCAGCGAGCGGTGCTGGACGTCATTCGGCAGGGTCGCGCTGCCCGTTGGCGCGCTTTCGATTGGGTAGCTTTTGACGGCAGATTGCGGTCGAGCGTATCTGAGCTTTCGCCGCGATCCATAGTTATCCTCGAGGGCGTTTATTCAGCGCGGCCGGAACTCGCTGACCTCATCGACATGAAGGTTCTCGTGACCGCCCCAGACGCTGTGCGCAAAGCAAGACTGCTGGAGAGAGAAGGCTGTATCGGACCCTGGGAGCGTCAATGGCACGAAGCCGAAGCACACTACTTCAGTGAGGTCATGCCCGCGGGCGAGTTCGGGGTGGTCTTCGAAGTGCCAAGTCCGATGATTGAACGTGATTCGACCTGACACCAACGCCTTCACCGCCGCGAGCTCGCTCGCGCCGGCGCCGAGGATCAGCTGAGCGTGAGGCCGCGGCATGTTCAGGGACTAGCGGCGTTCCTCAACGAGGTGCATTTGGCAAGCTTCCTCGTTCGGGGTGGGACTTTGCTCGTTGTTGGCTGGATGATTATTAGGCTTAGCAGGCAGGGCTGGGTCAGCAGTTGTGAAATTCCTCGCCCAATACGCCAGGACCACTTGGTTATTCGCCCTGATGGTCCACCTTCGCCGTCCTGGTTGCTGCGCGACCCAACCTGCTGGGAGCCGCTGATGTCCGGCTACGAGCCGACGCCGGCAGATTGATGGCCTTGCGCTGCTTTGCATTCTGGCACTCCGCCAGCGCATTAGGGCAGTTGCCGCTTAACGACCGGCTTTGTTGACACGGATCCGCGCCCTAGCCAGCCTTCGAACCCTTGTTCTCTCGGTCCCGTCCGTGTCCATTTCCCGTCGTCGCGTCGCCATCCCCAGAGAGCACTACAGGGTTCGCGCTTACCAATCCTCCGGGGTTCGGAGAGGAGCGGGGTGGCGCGTATTGACCGGCGGCATCCCGTTTTGCGGGGTTAGCTGACGCTGCTGCTTCCCTTCTATGACTTTCCGCTTCTTTCCCTCGATTGGGCATCAACATCTCCCGCGATGGTGGGACTAATCCATGCGAAGCTTCCCCAGGTTGCCAGGAAGGCCAACCACGGGAAGATCATCGCGAGCCATTGCATCACCCGGATGCTCCGGCTCGCTTCCCATTTCCGAAGCCGCCCTTCTGACAGCATCCGGCGGTGCCATGTCTTCTTGCAGGTGCCACTCGACCGTGTCGCGATCCAGCCCCGAGCGTTCGGACAGCTGCGCAACCCAGTCTTGGTCCGGGAATCTTCGTGCCAAGGCGAGTGCTAATTCTCGACCGGTAAGTGAAGAGGAGTTTTGCATGTAGGTGATCCCTTTCGATCGGAACGCAGCAGGGCGGTTTGGGTTTCAACCACCCGGCGATGAGCCCGGGACTCGCCCGCGGGCTCGCTTCCGCGAAAAAGCATGCGGCCAAACGTATGGGGGCCGGGCACCACCAAGTGATGCCAGTTCGGTAAGTTGCGGAACGGTCACGGTCGGACTGCGTTGGCCGCAAGGGGGTCAACTAGGACCCGCGACATGAAAGCACTCTGCTGGCACGGCAAAAGCGACATCCGCTGCGAAACAGTGCCCGACCCGCAAATCCAGGATGCCGGCGACGTGGTGATCAAGGTCACCGCTTGCGCGATCTGCGGCTCCGACCTGCACGTCTATGATGGCTATACCCCGACCATGGAGGCAGGCGATGTCCTCGGTCACGAGACCATGGGCGAAGTCGTCGAAGTCGGTCGGGGCGTACAGAAGCTGAAGGTCGGCGACCGCGTTGTGGTGCCCTTCAATATCGCCTGCGGCGATTGCTTCTTCTGTCGCAAGCAACTCTTCTCCCTCTGCGACCGATCCAACCCGAATGCGGACCAAGCGAAGAAGGCCATGGGCCAGTCTCCTTCCGGTTTGTTCGGCTACTCGCACATGCTCGGCGGCTTCCCGGGAGGGCAGGCGGAATTCCTGCGGGTGCCCTTTGCCGATGTCGGACCGATCAAGGTCCCGGATGGCATCCCCGACGAACAAGTGCTGTTCCTCTCCGACATCTTCCCGACCGGTTATATGGCCGCGGAGAATGCCGAAATCGAAGAAGGCGACACTGTCGCCGTGTGGGGCTGCGGTCCCGTGGGTCAGTTCGCGATCCAGTCGGCGTGGATGTTCGGCGCGGGTCGCGTCATCGCGATCGACAACGTGCCGGAGCGGCTTGCGCTGGCGGCGAGCAAGGGCCGGGCCGAGACGATTAATTTCGATGATGTGGGCGTCTACGACCGCCTCATGGAAATGACCAAGGGCCGTGGCCCCGATCGCTGCATCGACGCGGTCGGCGCCGAGGCCCATGGCAGCGGCTCCTTCGATGCCGTCGTCGACAAGATCAAGGCCGCGACCTACCTCGCGACCGACCGTCCGCATGCGCTCCGGGAGGCGATTATGTGCTGTCGCAAGGGCGGCACGATCTCGATGCCCGGCGTCTATTTCGGCTTCCTCGACAAGATCCCGATGGGCGCCTTCATGAACAAGGGCCTGACGCTCAAGACCGGTCAGACGCACACGCACCGCTATCTCGCGCCTTTGCTCGAAAAGGTCACCTCGGGCGAGATCGATCCTTCATTCGTGATCACGCATCGAGCCGGGCTCGAGGACGGGCCGGACCTCTACCAAAAATTCCGAGACAAGGAGGACGGCTGCATCAAGGTCGTCCTTACCCCGAGACGAGGGAGCATCACATGGGACAGGCAATCGGAAAGCTCGCACTGGTCACTGGTGCATCGAGCGGTATCGGCTTCGAACTTGCACGACTTGCAGCAAAGGACGGATACGATCTGATCATCGCGGCAGACGAGACGGATATCCACGATGCGGCCGAGACGTTGCGCTCCGAGGGCGCCAAAGTCGTCTCGGTCGTCGCTGATCTGAGCGACGAGGAAGGGGTCGACGAGCTCTTCGCTGAGGTCGCCAAGTCCGGGCGGCAGGTTGACCTGCTTTTCGCGAATGCTGGGCGGGGCCTTGGCCACGGCTTTCTCGACCAGGACGACGCCGAATGGCTGAGGGTCATCGACACCAATATAGTCGGTACGCTGTTGCTTCTGAAGAAGGTCGGCCAACAGATGCGCGATCGTGGCGCGGGACGCATCCTCATCACCGGCTCGATCGCGGGCTTCATGCCCGGTACCTTCCAGGCGGTTTATAACGGCACCAAGGCCTTCATCGACTCCTTCTCCTTCGCGCTGCGCGAGGAGCTTCGGGATACGGGTGTCACTGTCACCTGTTTGATGCCGGGCGCGACCGAGACCCGCTTTTTCGAACGCGCCGGACTCCTCGACACCAAGATCGGGCAGGATGAGAAGGACAATCCCAAGGACGTCGCCAAGGCGGGCTACCAGGCGCTAATGGCAGGCGAGGGCGACGTCGTCAGTGGCTGGAAGAACAAGGTCCAGTCCTCGCTGGCCAACGTCACCCCGGCCGAGACGCTCGCCAAGCAGCACCGCAAGATGGCGGAGCCTGGATCGGGGGAGCGACAGTAGACCACGGCGTGGTATGATCCGGGGGCGGCGCGGGCTTGGGTCACTTCGCGTCGCGAACGTCTCTCCGCGCTTTCGGTCGGAGCAGTCTATTTAGCCGAGCGATGTTAGTCTTGACCCATTCGTTTTTTCTCGCCAGCAGCCGGCCGCCGGAGGCCCGCTCGACGATATAGCGCCGCTCAACGTTCAGCCTCGCTGGAGACATGATTTCGTTTGCGTCGGTGATGGCGGCTTCGAATGAGCGATGCGCATCATCTAGGTTGCGAAAATTCCCAATGAGCGTGGACGTCGGCAAGCGCTCCGATCGTTCACCGACGGTGAGGGTATTTGTCCACCCGCGCGCGACCGCCGCTTCGAGGAACCTGTTGTGGGGATCTCCGGGCGACGCTTCGATGTCATAGGTAGCGATGAAGTGCTTCACCTCACCGGAACCTCGATATGTGCGGGAGTCGACACGTGGTGCTGCCCGCGCCGGGCTGCTGCCTGGCCAGTGAATGCGGCGGACGGGGCTGTCCACGCGTTTGGAAAGGCAGTGCTGCTCGGAGCCGGTGGCTGGATCGGGTCGGCACTAAGCAACGTCCCGGATCTAACGAGAGCGACCGATACGGCGTTCTTGTAGTCCTGCCAGGTGCCCAGATCGCTTCCGCAGCCAGCGCACCTGACGATCGCGGCGACGGCCAAGTTCTTCGGAAGCGACACGGCCGGAGAGCCGCAGCTCGGGCACTCGAACATCTGATCGACACGCATGATTGCCTCCTGCGCGGTCAATACGCCGACGGCTGCGCCTGGTTCCATTTGGTATCTGGGGATTCGTTTTTGGTCGTCTTCGTCGCCAACGGCCACGGCGGGCGACGAAGACGTTTGCGCGCGGCTAGCGGCTCTTTTTGTAGAGCCTGGAGGCAATCTCAAAGATCTCCTCGGGCGCGTAATCAGGGGCGAAGGCGCCATAATTGCCGTCCAGCTCCGGTATCTTGCCGCCGTCGGGCGGACCTTCGACTATTTCGAGATTCCCTGGCGGGTCCCCCGGCAGGGCGACCTCATCATTCGACCACACACCGGCAGCCTCGCGATAGTCGTCAGGGCTAAACATGTAGAGACGTCGATGGCTGCCCTCCTGAAGGTACTTCTGGCTCTCCGGGATTCGACTGAGATCGATGTTGGGGGTCGGGAGCATCTTCTCGATCTCGACGCCGGTGATCTTTTTTAGCGCTAGTGCGTAAGCGTGGGCGTGCACCGAACCTCGTACTAGCAGGTAGCCGCAGACCTCGCGGCCCGTCGGCTCGGTGAGTGTTTCGTAAACGCGCAGCTTGTGCAGTCGGGCACCGCATTCGAGATGAAAATTGTGCAGCAGGTCGATGATCAGATTGCCGGTGCTGGTAACCATATCCATGTTCCAGGACGCGGCGTTGCTGTTCATCGGCATGGCGCCGCCAGCGTTGGCGAAGAAACCGCCTGCCAAACGAACGTCCTTCATCTCTTCGAAGGGGGCAGCCGAGACATCAACATCCGGGGTCGGATCGCCGGGCCCGTTGTTCAACATCGCGACGCCGGTACTGACCAGCTCCACATGGCCCAGTTCCTCGGCGAAGATGCTCGAAACCAAGCTGTAGAACGGCCTTAGTTTGCTCTTGTTTCGAAAGTTGAAGCTCTGGAACATGTAATTCCCGAGCGTCGACATTTCCCCGTATTTGCCCCCCAGCAGTTCCTGGAGTGCGGCAGCGGCATTCGGCGAAGGTTCCTTGGGCAGAGGCAGTTCGGCCTGTAGGCGGTCGATGCGCATGAACATGGCGCGATCCTCACGGTGGGGGACAGGGGCATCTGCTCATAGGTGCCAGAGCAGATATGCACCGAACGTGACGGGGAGCTGACTGTTCCTAGCGATTGCGCTCCGACACGTTGCGCGTTTAAGCGCGGCGTCCGCTAACCCGGCAGGTTCAATTCACACAGCCCGTCTCCCGACCAGCCATGGCCAGACATGCCAAAGGCCGAAGAGTAACCCAGCCGTACCAATGGAGAAGACCCAAGGAGCAAGGGCTTTGTCGGCGATCTTGAACGTCACGAGATAGACATCACAGGAAACCCCCAAGGCAAGGAACATCGTCGCCAAAAGAAGAAACCTGCTGGAGAGACGGTGAAAATCCGCACTGTCCCGGCCTCCATAGGCAATCCGATGGTAAGCAGCAGGAGCGATCAGGAGAGCCGTAGCCAACACGATGAAAGTCAGGGATAGGCCGTGAACCCACTTGAGGCCTTGCGAGAGCTCGCCAAATGCTTTCGTCAGGACGACTGCTAGCTGGAACCCGAGGAAGGCCTGAGCGCCAGGCAGAACAACGCGAGCTTCGGTCAGAACATAGTCGATCTTGGCAGCCATCGGCGTCTTCTCATCCGAAGTTGGCATATCCGCTTCCTCCCGCGAGGCGAGACTGGGGGCGAGCCAAATGCCCAGGCAGATCGCGAACCCAATGATTCCAGCGGCGACGCCAAGAGACGGCCCACCGATGCGCATACCTGCCAGGCCGAGATCGAGGGCCATCGCGAGGGCGAAGGCGGTCAACGTCACCAGCATGACCCGGCCAATCAGCCGGATGATGTCACCGCTCGCCTCACCATCGTGAGCAATCCGATGAAACGAGCTCGGCATAACCAGCAACGCGACGACGCCGACGATCAACGCGAGAACCCCCAGTTCGAGCCACTTCTCGATCGTCGACAGAACGGCAAACGCATTCTGGAAAGGAGCCTGCAGCTGAAAGCCCAACAGGATTTGAGCTCCCAGCATCAGCATCCGAGATTCATCCAGCGCGGTCTTCGTTTTGTTGACGAGTGACATCGTTCAGCCCTCGTCGCGGGAGAGCGAATGCAGCATACTTTCTATGGCGAGGCCGACAGCGCCACCGGCCAGGACATCGCTCGTCCAATGAGCCAACAACGCGATGCGGGTTAGCGCGATCAATGCGCCGCCGCTCCATGCAAAGGCGGCGTATCGTGGACGGGTCCGCGCGATCGCCGCGGCAAGCGCACCCATGTGTACCGCATGGCCCGAGGGGAAGGCGTCAAACGCTTTTCCCGATTCCTTGATTCCGTGGCGCTTCCGGCCAGTTTCTAAGCGATCGGGACGTTCCTGAGCCAGGAAGTGCTTTAGCATATGCGGGACCGCGGACGTCACGAGAACGACGCGAGCAATATGACCCGTTTCCGCTTGTTGTTGGCGCGTTCCGCCGCGGGCCAAAAGCCATGCCCCGATCGCCAGGCCTGACAAGATTTTCTCGTCGGCTAGAAGCGTAGTCCACCTGAAAGTACGCTGAATTGTCGGTGTGCTCCGATGGGCGATCACCTTGGCGATCGCCTTGTCAAACGGGAAGATCGGAACGCGCCACCGTTGCATGCTGGTTAAGCCCATCGAACTAATCAAACCGGGCAGGGGCCGGATTGTTCGCCTTCGGATTTCGGCAAATTTTCGTCCATCGATCTCGCTTGGACCCGGCGACATGCGAGCATCGCGCCTGTTTCGGGAGGGCGGGGGCACTCATCGCAGATTTCGACGTCCATAACGCCACGCCCTCCGCAGCCGCCAATAGATTGGGAAGGCCGAGAAGAAGTTACAGGCGGCGCGTGAGGGGGCGATCGAGCTAATAGACGTGTGGGGCGAAGAATGGTTCAGGGCTGGGGCTACAATCCCAACCACTGCGCTTTTGGGTGACTACTGGCGGCAACTTGCGCCATCGATGCCGCCATCTCCGAGCGCGACCAAAATATGACGAGCCTATCGCTGTGTGTCTTCGATAGGCTCAGTGCCCAATGGATTGTCGACCCAAGAGCCGTAGCGACCAAGAGCTGATGACAAGTGATCAACGCCGAGATGGGTCATTGAATTCGCGGTCAGCTGATCGTCGAGAACGTTAAGGCGGCCGGATCAAACCGGCTGCTTTGATTGCGCCCTGTTTTTGAAGCTGGCGTTCCCGAGCCCCGTGCCGATCGTGAGGACGCCCCAATGCTGGACGTTCTGCATAAAAGGCATTTCGCTCAGGCCTTGGATCACGGCGTCATTGTGCATCGTCACCATGGTGTCGTGCTTCCCGATTGTCGGGACGGTCTCCCGCACGCTGTCGATCAGGTTGAAGCGACGGCTCTCCCAGTTTCCGGGGAGATTCTGGGCGCCGCGGTCGATCGTGCCGTCTGCTTGAATGATTCCCGGGCACCCGATGCCGATAAATGGTGCTACCCTTAATCCGGCACGCTCGGCTGCCTTGATCTGGCTGCGGATCATCTCCCCCATCCGCTCGACCGCGCGATCACGATCGGTGGTTTCGTCGGCATGGCGCCAAAGTTCGAATTCGAAGACTCTTGCCTTGCTCAGGTCCGATGCCTTGTCTTGGCGGAGCTCGACGATGCCGGCACGGATGTTGGATCCTCCGATGTCGACGGCCACGAGACTGTCGAACGCTTCGAACATCCACTTCGGGGCGATGTGCGCGTTTCCTATCAGGCCAGCTTCATCGGGATGATTGCGAATGGGCTGCAGCTCTATGGCATGGCCATCCGTGCGCAGGATGATGGCGGCACGCGCAATCGCGAGTTCACCGACGCGGCTTTGCCGAAAACCGCCTCCGACGACCACCCGTTCAATCTTCGACCAAGCCTTGCCGCGGCAAAACCGTCGAACGACCGTCGCCAAGGATTCCGCATATCGCTCAACAGCGCTGTGGACCACCGCGGCTTCCTGAGGATCACCGTCGGCGAGCAGGGCGTCGAGGTCCTTCTTCTTAAGTTCCTCGCTGGGCACCTTGAGGGGGTCGTCGCCGTTATCGCGCAGCACCTCCCGCACCTTTTCGAGATGCTCGAAGATCGCCGCTCGCCTCGCCTTGTCGCCAACAAAACCGTCCTCATCGCGAGCTTCAAGATTATAGCTCGTCACCAAGACGGAAGGCAGTTGCGACGCTCCATGAGGTCCATCGCCCGGTATCGATCTGAAGTTCTTCGCCATGGGAATCCCGCCGCTGCGGGAACTCAACGGGACTGACGTGGCGAGGTTCCTACCGATGATCCAGGCAGATGCTTCACATCGAGAAGTCTCTCTTTGACGACATCGGCGTGGACACGCCCTCTGGCTCATCCGTGCCAGCGATCGATGATCTCTTCGACCGTGACCGCCGATATTTGCTGGCTGAAGCGCTCCCGGAAGAGTGCCAGCAGGCTATCATGACCTGCGTCGGAAAAGCTGCACACGGCATCGGTCGCGATCACGACGCGGGAGCCATGATCAACCGCTCCCAGCGCGCTGGAAAGGACGCAGACATCCGTCTCAGCCCCGGACAGGACCAGAGTGTCGATCGATCGCTCCCGTAGGTATGCAAGCAGTTTGGCGCTCGCGAACGCAGAGTAAACGGGCTTATCGAAGACCGGGGCAGGGGGCGTGAACCTGGCCAGTTCCGGCACCAGTTCGAAGAGTGCGGGATCTAGCCGCTCGCGGGTCGTATCCGGCCAACGGCGATAGAAGTCCCGCCAAGCGCCGATGGCGGCCTCAGCCGAAGGCGGTGTAATGAAGCGTGTGAAAAGGGTGGCCAGCGGATGCGCCTCCGCCAGGGCAACACATTGGGGGAGAACCCGCTTCATCCAAGGGGTAGTCCACGGGCCTTCCGGAGCGAAGATACGCTGCATGTCCACGCAAATGTGTACGGTGCGGTCGGTGAGCGGCGGCAGTTGCTCGCCCATGTCTTCCTCCGGGGAGGGCGCGCCGGCGCCTGGAGGGCCGACGCGCGTTCATCCTTAAGCAGCCTTGCCCTGGGCGCTCTTGTTGACTGTGGAGACGCCGAGCTTGGTCAAAAGCTGGTCCGTTGTCTCTTCCTCACGGAGTGTCTGCTCAAGCAGCGCGGCGGCATCCTTGAGGCCAAGCTGCGTTGCCCAGCTCTTCAACGTGCCGTAACGCGTCATTTCGTAGTGCTCGACGGCCTGCGCGGAAGCGACCAGTCCAGCGTCCAGCGCCGGGCTATCGGCGTACTCTTCGATGATCTCCTTGCCTTCCTCGATGATGCCAAGGATGGCATCGCAGGTCTTGCCACGGGGAGCCTTGCCGGCGATCTCGAAGACCTGGGTCAGACGTTCGACATGGGTCTCGGTCTCGTCCCGGTGTTTTTCGAAGGCGGCCTTGAGATCAGGAGACGTCGCGGCCTTCGCCATCTTCGGCAGCGTCTTCAGGATCTGCTTTTCCGCGTAATAGATGTCTTTCAATGTGTCGATGAAGAGGTCGTTGAGGGTCTTGGGCTCGCTGGCCATAGTCGGTTCCTCCGCAGGGGTGAGACCGATCTAACGGTTCTTCCGGGTCCGGGTTCCGCTCAGGTCGGCGCTCGTTCGATCGGCGCTTGAGCGGGGCGGGCGACATTGTGTCAGGCGGTACTTAAGTGTCCCTGCCCTCGGCTGCCCGGCGCGCCTTGGACGCGCGCTTGCAGAAATCACGCCGGATGACGACCAGATCCTCCTCATCCAATTCCTCCAGATCGAGAAGTTCTTCGCGCGCCCCTTCCAACCGAACAATGAGTTCGTCGAGTTTGATCTGCATCGCAGCGGTATCACGGTTTTGACTGTTCTGGATGATGAACACCATCAAGAAGGTGATGATCGTCGTAGAGGTGTTGATGACGAGCTGCCAAGTGTCGTTGAAACCGAAGACTGGCCCTGAGGCGGCCCAGACTAGGATCAGGCCGACTGCGACGAAGAAGGTGATTGGCTTACCGGTCCAGCTTGAGACCGACTGCGCAACCCGTGTGAACAAGGACGCCTTGCTGTCCTTGTGAATGATGTGTTCGTAACTAGACATAGTGCACCTCGACGCGAATTTTTTGAGGCCTGGTCGGCAGACCATTTGAACCGCCGGCGCTCAGGGCGAGTTCCCAATGCTCGCATCGGAGCGACCTGATGAAATGGTTCCACGAATTCTCGGCTGAATGTGCTCGGTTCGCTGGGCAACCTGATGCTGCTCATCGCGCTGGCATTGTCGCTGGCCGGAGTGGTGGCGATTGTTTCGGGGAGCGACCACTTTCTCGGAGGTGCCGGCTTGGCTATCAGTACGGTACTCTCTTGCTCCTCTCGATCGTCCAAGCCACGTAGAGAAGGTATCGCGCCAGCGCACGCGAGGGCCGCGCAGCGGGCCGGCGCTGGGCTCCGACCATGCGAGCTCAGCACGGCGGTATGGTACTGCCTGCCGCCCCTGCGGGGTGTTGGCTGACACTTTACATACTTGAGCGCTGACGACGGGTTCCTTCGAGCACTCGATGGGGTGCCTACCGACAACCGTCGATCGCAAACTCCGCCTGCGTAGGTGCGGCCGATCGCTTCAAGAAGCAGCGCTTCTACAGGGGGCAGGCGACACGCCGGACAGAAACTGCGCTTGCAGTACGAGCCGACCAGCCAGTCTGTACGTCTTCCCAATTCAACCGGCGCTTGTTCATCCTTGAAGGTGATGCCGCGACAACTGCAAGGACCAGCATCGATCGGTCACTGCTGCCGGGCGCATTGTCGTGCCTGACGGGACAAAGAGGTGCGGGAAAGGCTGTTGGGAACTGAGGACCATTGCTGGAACCATCGCGGGAGCGAGCCTAAATTTGCAAATCCGAGGCCGCGCAAGCGACCGACGCAGCAAGACGCGCGCTTCACGCCTAGCACTGCTGGGACAGGGACGGTAAGTGCTACTGTTGCATCTTGTGCGCGGCCCGCTCTGTCGTTTCGTACTCCATATTCGAAGATAATACCCAAGTGTGGAGCGAGGTGAGCCCTCCAGCGCTAACGACCGACAGACGAGCACACGTTACGAAGTTTGAATAAACGATATCCAGGAGAGGCACGTTCAGCGACTAGCAGGGACCTTGGCGCTTGCCGATCGACGTCGCGATCACAACCCTGGCGGCTTATATCACGCGTTCAATAAGCCCGAGGTGTTGTGCCTCATTTGCTTCAATATACCAGTTTTCAGGGGCTAGCCTTAGAACTTGCTCCATGGTCACGGACGATCCCTGGATCAAATTCTGAAACCCTTCGTTCTGGATTTCGATCGAATGCTCGACCTCATTCAGTTTTGCCTTAAGATTGGCCACGCAAGCTGTCAGCGGCCCGTCAAGGATTACATTTGCCTGCAACTTGCGTTCGTGGATCATCAGCCGCGTGCCCCGGGTGAGATAGCGATTCGATCGAGCAAAGAAGCTCATGAACGTGGCCCCGGCCGAATAGAGCGCGGCCTTGCCGAGGAAAACGAAGCGTCGGTTTGGTTCTTGTTCGCTGTGAAACCGGATGTCCTCCCCCATCATCCGGGCGACTTCGGGATCTCCTCCGAGAGTACTGAGCTCAATAACGACAATGCCTTCTTGCGGTGCGCTCATCAAGCGATCGCGAAAGTAGGCATACATGACATTATCTACGTTGCCCGCCAGGAGAATCGCCGGGTTTAAGAAGTCTCTGGCTTGCAGAGAGTGAGAAAGGTCAGGAAGTCGGTCACTGGTGGTTGTAGAGGCCATACTCAAAGGGATCCTTCGTATATCCAGTCCGTCGAACTCAAAAGATTCAGGGGGGTTCCCCGAACAAGGCTACCGGAACGTCTGGTTGGCCGGCATGCGACCCGGGATCGCTAACGTCGACCGAAGGGGTGCCATCGCTAAGCTCGACGGTTCGCATCTTGGAGTCGCCGAAGCCTCCCCGCCGGTCCGAAGGTCGATGAAAGCTTTCTGGTCGCGGGATTGCGTCCGGATCCTGTCTCGTCCATTGAGCTTGAGCCAAATTTTTGAGGGCTGAGTTCGCGATGATGGGCAAGTTGCCAACCCCTATGACACTCGGCGTTTTAGGCGGCGGGCAACTAGCGCGGATGATCGCTCAGGCTTCGGCCGACTACGGCATTCGATGCGTAATTTTCACTCCCGAAACGGATAGCCCCGCCTCCCATGTTTCACCGCGAACAGTAGTCGGCGCTTACGAAGACGAAACCGCGCTGGCTTCCTTCGCTAACGAGGTGGGGGTGGTGACATATGAATTCGAGAACGTACCCGCGCCTACAGCACGCTTCTTCGAGGATCGCGGAATCTTACGCCCGGGATATCGAGCGTTGGCCATCACCCAAGACCGTTTGCTGGAAAAGGAATTTCTGGTGTCGTTGGGCCTTGCCGTAGCGCCGTACCGGCGGGTCGACTCGTATGAGGATTTGTCGAGCGCTGTTTCTGATCTAGGGTTGCCGGCGATCCTGAAAACGCGTCGGTTCGGTTACGACGGAAAGGGCCAGATAAAGATTACATCCCCCGAGGACGTCCATTCCGCCTTCGCAGCCCTAGGCGAGGTGCCTGCAATCTTGGAAGGAGTCGTTCCCTTCAATGTGGAAGCCTCGGTGATCGCGGCGAGAGCCGTAGATGGTGAGACATTCATTTTCGATGTCTGCGAGAATGAGCACAAAAATCATATCCTCGACGTCACGCGCGTTCCTGCGCGCATATCAGCTAAAGCTTCCCTTCAAGCGATGGACGCCGCTCGGCTCGTCGCTTCCGAATTGGATTACGTCGGCGTCGTCACGGTGGAGGTTTTCATTGTTACAGACGAAAACGACGAGCGCGTTGTTGTAAACGAGATCGCGCCGCGAGTGCACAACTCTGGGCACTGGACGATCGAAGGTGCGGAGACGTCTCAGTTCCACCAGCACGTTCGCGCGATTTGCGGTCTCCCCATGGGCTCCACAACCCGGCGGGGAGCGATCGAGATGAGGAACCTCGTGGGGGATGACGTCGACGCTTGGCGCGAAATTTTGGCGCACGCGGGCGCATATCTCCATCTGTATGGAAAGGCTGAAACTCGCCCGGGCCGCAAGATGGGTCATGTGACCCGGGTAACTTCGGACACTTGAAGATCAACCGTCAGGGATTTTCGAACGCGCGGTCTTTTCCCCACCGATCGGCTTCGGCACGCAATGCATTCGCGAAGAAGTCGGTGAGGGATGGGAATTCCGACTCGATTTCTTCTGGCGCTATACCTGCGTGAAGCGCGGCCACAATGCACCTTCGCGCCAAATCCGATCCGCTCACAGCGGTGGACGCCAGTTCGGTTTCGTGAATGGTCTGGTCCGACCAAGACAAGACAAATGCCACGGCGCGCCTGCTCATGACTTTAACACGCTGTTTCCGGGCCCGAAATTGGCCTTAGCCCTTGGCCAACAAACTCGCTTTCTCAAGGTTCCGAACTGTACGGTCTCGGCATTATTCGGAAGCTAGGGAAACTCAATGGCCCACGAGATCGTTCACTGGCTGCCTCCGACCGGGAACGCGACATGCGACGATCTCACGAAATGCCCTTCGGCCCCCGCACTCTGCAGAATGGGGTCGAATTCCGCCTTTGGGCTCCATCCGCTCCCAAGGTGAGCCTCTGGACGCCTCAGGGCGAGTTCGACATGGAGGAAGCCGGAGGAGGATGGCATCGGCAAATTCTACAAGGCGCCGCGGCAGGCCAGCAATATCGCTTTCGTGTGCGCGAGGATCTCCTGGTGCCCGACCCAGCTTCCCGGTTCCAGCCCGCAGATGTCGAGGGACCGAGCCTGGTCGTCGACCCGGAGGCTTACGCATGGGCGGATGGCGAGTGGAAGGGACGCGCCTGGGAAGAGGCGGTGATCTACGAAGCTCATGTTGGTAGCGTTACGCCAATCGGAACGTTTGCCGCGTTCGCCGAAAAGCTTGAACTGTTGCGCGATCTCGGATTCACCGCGATCGAATTGATGCCGCTCGCGGATTTCCCGGGCAGCCGGAACTGGGGTTACGATGGCGTGCTCCATTTTGCACCAGATCACGCATATGGAACGCCGGACGAGCTAAAGGCGCTGGTGGATCGGGCCCATGGTTTAGGGCTCATGATGATCCTTGACGTTGTTTACAACCATTTCGGACCCTCCGGAAACTACGTTCCGGAGTATGCCAGCTCATTCTTCACAGACAGGCACCAGACGCTCTGGGGTGCCGGTATCAACTATGACGGCAACGGCGCAGAAACCGTGCGCAACTACTTCATCCACAACGCTCTCTATTGGCTGGAGGAGTACCATTTCGATGGCCTTCGCTTCGATGCCGTGCATGCCATTTCGGACGACAGCAGCAACCATTTTATCGCCGAGCTCGCAGAGAGGATAAGATCGGCCACAGGGCAACGTCAGGTCCATCTCATCCTGGAGAATGCTGATAACGGGGCAAGATGGCTCGGCCGCACCAGAGGAGCGCCGAGCCTGCACACCGCGCAGTGGGCCGACGACGTGCACCACGCTTGGCATCGTTTGCTGACCGGCGAGGACGATGGATATTACGCCGATTACGCCGATCCCATCGCTCATCTGGGACGTTGCCTCGCGGAAGGCTTCGCCTATCAAGGTGAGTTGTCAGCCCATGAAGGCAAGCCGCGCGGCGAGCCCTCGGCCCACCTGCCTCCATCCGCCTTTGTCGCGTTTCTCCAGAACCATGACCAGATCGGCAACCGGGCCTATGGGGAGCGGCTTGGCCATCTCGCCGATCCATGCAGGCTGGCGTTGGCACGTGCCGGTTTGCTCCTTAGCCCGCAGATCCCGCTTCTCTTCATGGGCGAGGAGTGGGCTGCGAGCGCTCCGTTCCAGTACTTCGTAGACTTTCCGGACGAGGAGCTTTCCAAGGCGGTCCGAGAGGGCCGCCGGCGCGAGTTTGGAAGCTTCGGACGCTTCAAGGACGAGGCGGCGCAGGACGGCATTCCCGACCCAACGGCACGCGATACCCTTGTTATCTCCTCGCTCGACTGGCGAGAGGCCAGCCTTCCACCTCACAGTGAAGTGTTGGCCCAGACGCGCGACCTTTTGCGCATCCGTCGCGAGGTGGTTGTGCCGTTGACGAAGAGCACTTTCGAATGTGCGCGTTGGTTAAGGCCCGCACCGGAGGTTCTTGAGGTGAAATGGAGTTTTGCCGGCGGCTCTCTGAGGTTCATCGCCAATTTCGGGACCGAAACCTGGACATATGACGTTGCGCGGGACGAGCATCCGATATGGCCGGACCAAAACGCGCATGATTCCGGTGTTAATAGACTGGCGCCTTGGACCGGCGTCATGCTGGCGCGGCTGTCATGAGTTCGCACGACGCGTTGGTAGCTAAGCTGGCTGATCTGGCCGGCGTCGCAGCAACCTACATTGACGCGGCGGGCGCCCGTGTCGAGACTCCGCTCCAAGCGCGCCGGGCGGTACTGCACGGCTTGCGCATCGAAGTCGATAATGAAGCGCGAGCGCGCGAAGTTCTGACCTGCTTTGAGCGACGCCGAGCGTTACCCTTGTCGCCGTTTTACGCTGTAATCACAGGCCTAACCGCGCGGATTCCTTGGTCCGGCCCTCAACTGTTGGACCGCATCGATTTCGTCCTGACCGACGAAAACGGCAGCGCGCGCGAGGGCAGGGGACGAATCCAATCAGATCGCATCGGCCGGTACCTGATCCTGCCCGCGCTGCCGAGCGGCTACTGGCAACTGCGTGTCGCTTCAGGAGAGACTGCGTGCGAAAGCCTGCTTATTAGTGCGCCGCCGCGATGCTACGTGCCTGAATCCGTGACCAGAGGGGCGCGGCGATGGGGCGTGACAGCGCAGGTTTATTCGCTGCGCTCGCGGGATAACTTCGGAATCGGCAGCTATGGCGATCTCGCCGACCTAGCGGTGGGTGCGGCAGAGTTGGGCGCCGATTTTCTCGGATTGAACCCCGTCCATGCGTTGTTCACCGCGGACCTCACGAAAATCTCTCCTTATTCGCCGTCCTCGCGACGCTTCCTCGACGCGCAACTGCTGGATCCGACGCGACTTTCCAGGTCTGCTGAAAGAGAGGCGCCAGCGCTGGAGGAGGCCGAGATGCAGCTCGTCGTCGCCGCGCTGCGCGACGCCGTGCTCGTTGATCGTGCCGCCAGCTGGCGGGCCAAGCTACCGATGCTCGAATCCGTTTGGCAAGCGTCCCGCGACGTAGACAATCGTGACTTCGCCGAGTTTCGGGCCGCCGGCGGACAGCCCCTTATGATGCATGCGACCTTTGAGGCGCTGTCAGAGCATTTCGCCGCTGCTGGGGCGGCATGGGTCGGCGAATGGCCCGACGTCTTCCGCAGCGCGGAGACAGAAGCCGTCGATCAATTCACGAAAGCGCATCGCGACCGGATCGACTTCCATGCTTGGCTGCAATGGCAGGCTGATCGCCAGCTCGGCGAGGCCCACGAAGCCGCCCGAGAAGCAGGGATGGGTATCGGACTGTTTCGCGACCTTGCGGTTGGAGTCGACCCTGCTGGCTCGGAGGTGTGGTCGATGCCTGAGCATTTTGCCACAGGGTTGTCGATCGGAGCGCCACCCGACCTTCTCGGCCCCGAAGGTCAGAACTGGGGGCTACCTCCATTCGATCCGCTCGTAATGGAAAGGACAGGTCTGGCGGCTTTCCGTGATATGGTAGCCGCCAACATGCGCCACGCGGGCGCGATACGAATCGACCATGCGTTCCAGTTGCAGCGGCTTTATCTGATCCCCAAAGGGGAAACTGCCACCGACGGCGCCTATTGCGCAATGCCCTTCGAGGCTCTGCTCGCGGTTATTAGGCTAGAGAGCCATCGCGCGCGCTGTATGGTGATTGCTGAGGATCTCGGAACTAGCCCGGTCGGATTCTCTGACGCGATCATGGCGTCGGGCCTCTATAGCTACCGCGTTCTGCAGTTCGAGCGCGAGGCGAGCGGGCACTTCAAGCCGCCGGAAGCTTATCCCGAACGCGCGCTGGCTGTTCTGACGACCCATGATTTGCCCACCTTCAGGGGCTGGTGGCGCGGCCTTGACCTCGACATGCGACACGCGACGGGGCGCGTGTCGACATTGGATGCGGAAACGGCTCAAGAGGAGCGTGCCCTGGACCGGGCGAGGCTGACCGAGGCGCTCGTCTCCCAATCGCTTCTGCCGACCGGCGATCCGCCGGTCGATCCGCCCGTGGAGGCCGCGACCGTCTATCTTGGGCGTGCTCGCTCGGCCCTGACGGCGATCCAGCTCGAGGATGCGGCCGGCGAACTCAACCAGGCCAATCTCCCGGGCCCGAGCACGGGACACCCCAACTGGCAACGAAAGCTCTCGCTCGACGTGCGGGAGCTTGTCGCACCGGGTGGCAGCTTGGCTCGGGTGGGCGCGCTACTCGCCGACGAAGGCCGCAGCGGCCGCCGACATGGCGGAATGGCGCTGGCGGCGCCGCCACCGCGGGCCACCTACCGTCTGCAGTTTCATGCAGGCTTCACCTTTGACGACGCGACGCCGATCCTGCCATATCTGCATCAGCTAGGTATCAGCCACGTTTACTCGTCCCCGATCCAAAAAGCGCGGCCTGGCTCGACGCATGGCTATGACATCGTCGACCACGCCGAGATAAACCCGGAACTCGGCGGCATGGATGGCTTCCTGCGCTTCTCCGACGCGCTGAAGAGCCTTGGGCTCGGTCTACTGCTCGATATCGTCCCCAACCACATGGGGATCGGCGGCGATGACAACTCATGGTGGCTGTCCGTGATCGAGTGGGGCCAAATCTCCCCCCACGCGATCGCCTTCGACATTGATTGGGACAGGTTGGGAGCAGACGGAAAGCTAATTCTGCCGTTCCTCGGGAAACGATATGGCGAAGCCCTGGAGGACGGCGAACTAGCTTTGACCTTCGACGCGCGGCAGGGCGCCTTCAGCATACGCCACTTCGAGCATCGCTTTCCTGTCAGTCCGCTTACCTACCCAATCGTACTGGACCGCATCCTCATTCTGGTCGATCCATCGGAACCATCCTTCCGCGAGGTGCTGACGATCTCTGCGCGTCTCCGGGTTCTGTCCGAGGGCGGACAGGCGATGTTGCCACAGTCGCTCATCGACGAGTGCGAAGCCCTGAAACGCCGGCTATCCGCAGCATTCGCTGCATCGGACGCCTTTGGCAATGCAGCCGCGCGAGCTATAGAACTCGTCAATGGCACCCGAGGCATCTCGGAAACCTTCGACACGCTGCATCGGCTGCTAGAGATGCAGAGCTACCGGCTCGCCTATTGGCGGGTCGCTGCCAGCGAGATCAACTACCGACGCTTTTTCGACATCAATACGCTGGCCGGCGTTCGCGTCGAAGAACCTGCCGTCTTCGATAGAACGCACGGCCTAATCGTCGATCTCGTCAAGGCCGGCCGAGTACAAGGGCTGCGGATCGACCACATCGATGGGCTGGCTGATCCCGAGGGCTATCTGCGCGCTCTGCAGGCTCGGGTAGGACCGGGCTTCTACGTCGTCGCCGAGAAGATACTCGGACATGGAGAACGGCTGCGGGGCTGGCCGATGTCGGGCACAACCGGCTACGACGCGCTCAATCAGCTCGATGGCGTCCTCCTCGACCAATCCGCCGCTGCGGCCATCGAAGAGGCCTATGCGCTAGCCGCCGGCCCGCAGGAGGGATACGAGGACGCCCTGCGGCGGGCAAAGCGCGAGGTATTAGAAAGCAGCTTCGCAAGCGAGCTAGAAGTTGTCGTCTCCGACCTGGCACGGATTGCCGCTGGTGACAGGCTCACGCGAGATTACACTGTCAACGCCATGCGCCGGGCGCTTACGGAGATCATTGTCGAGTTCCCGGTCTATCGCAGCTATGTCGGGGATGAAACATCGCCCGAGGACCGGGCATTGATCGATAAGACCGTGGCGGCCTCGGTTGCCCGTAGCGGGCTCCCTGACCATACAGTTCACGCCTTTATCGCCGAGACGCTCCTCGGCGAGCGTCAGGTCCAAGGGGGCAGCCTCCCGGCGGGTGATATCGGCCGATTTAGACGCCGCTTCCAGCAGCTGACCGGGCCGGTGACCGCCAAAAGCGTCGAGGACACGCTCTTCTATCGCTATGGCCAGCTGCTGGCCCTAAACGAGGTCGGTGGCGAGCCGAGCACCTTCGGCATCTCGGTGGAAGCTTTTCATGCCGCAAATATCGAACGCCAGAGGTCGTGGCCGAATTCGATGATCGCTACGGCGACCCACGACACCAAACGAGGAGAAGACGCTCGGGCGCGCTTACTAGCGCTGAGCGAGATCCCGGCGAAATGGTCGCAGGCTGCCAGGGAGTGGCAGTCGCTCAGTAAACAGCTCGATGCAAGCGGCTGCCCCGACCCAAACGATCGGCACTTGATCCTTCAGCAGGCTCTGGCGGCTTGGCCGATGGAGCTCCTTGATCGAGACGCGACGGACGAACTTAATGCCTTTCGCGATCGGATGCATCGGTGGGCCGAGAAGGCGCTTCGCGAGTCGAAGCGTCATACGAGCTGGACCAATCCGCGCGCGGATTACGAGGGGGCCGCGAAGAATTTAATCTCCGCAGCGTTGGTACCGGGCTGTGAGTTCCTTCGGCGTTTCCGGCCGCTAGCGCAGGAAATCGCGGTGCGTGGGATGGTAAAGAGCCTCGCGCGCACGGTTCTTAAGCTGACGTTGCCCGGTGTGCCTGATCTCTATCAAGGGAGCGAATTCTGGGATTTGTCGCTTGTTGATCCCGACAATCGCCGACCGGTCGACTACGCCGTTGCGCAACGTGCAATCACCGATCTTGGCGACGTCCGAAACTTGAGGGCGACCTGGTGGGATGGTCGCGTGAAACAGCGCCTCATAAATGCGCTGTTGACGGACCGCCGCGAGGTGCCCCGGCTGTACGCCGAGGGAGATTACCGGCCCCTGGTTATCGAGGGAGCCGGGGAACGGGGCGCCTTAGCATTCGAGCGTCGCCTAGGACCGCAGCGCCTGGTCGTCATCGTGATGCGAGACGGCGGCAAAGGGTCCGAGGAGGTATCCCAAGCTCTTCCTGTGATTTGGAACGCGACGACGCTGGCGAACCTTGAAGGACGGTGGCGCGACGTCATCTCGGGCGGCGAGCGTGCCTTCGATCGCGAACAGACGGGATTGGCCGACGCCCTCGGCGAGCTGCCGGTCGCGGTGCTGCGCGGCCAATGATCGTCGCTCCAGCCTTTGGATCGACCCCAACCGCTAGCCACCGTCGTGAACCAGGACGAGCGCGGCAAGCGGCGGCAGGACGAGGTCGAGATAGGCCGCTTCGCCTCGATATGGGATGCCCTGTGCGTCGACGCTTCCGCCGTTCCCGATCCCCGACCCGCCATATTCGCCGGCGTCGCTATTAAGAACCTCCCACCAACGACCGCGATGTGGCGTCCCGAGGCGGTAATGAGTGCGGGGGATGGGCGTCATGTTGACTGTGACGAGAACGGTGCGCCCGTCAGGTGCTTCCCGTACGAACGCGTACACGCTGTTATCGGCGTCGTCGCCGGCCACCCACCGGAAGGCTGCTGGGTCGGCATCGGTAGCATGGAGCGCCGGAAGCTCCCGATAAACGCGGTTGAGATCCGCAACGAGCGCTTGGATGCCACGGTGTCGCGGATCTTTCAGGAGATCCCAATCGATCTCACCGTCATGGTTCCATTCGCGACGTTGCGCGATCTCGCCACCCATGAAGAGCAGCTTCTTACCGGGATGGGTCCACATGAATGATAGGTAGGACCGAAGCCCGGCGAATTTCTGCCAGTCGTCCCCAGGCATCTTGCCAAGCAGCGAGCCTTTCCCGTGCACGACCTCGTCATGAGAAAGGGGAAGCACGAAGCGCTCGGAAAAAGCATAAACAAGGCCGAACGTCATCTCATGATGGTGATGACGCCGATGGATCGGATCGCGTTCCAAGTAGTGGAGGGTGTCGTGCATCCAGCCCATGTTCCACTTGAATGAGAATCCGAGACCGTCTTCCGAAATTGCCCGCGTAACGCCCGGCCAAGCGGTCGATTCCTCGGCGACGACGATCGCTCCAGGTTGCCGCTCCGCGATCACCGCGTTGAGGTGACGAAGGAAGGCGACTGCCTCGAGGTTTTCTCGGCCTCCGAATCTGTTTGGGACCCACTCTCCAGGCTGGCGGCTGTAATCGCGGTAGAGCATGGACGCTACCGCATCGACTCGCAGACCGTCGACGTGGAAATGTTCGAGCCAGTACAGGGCGCTGGCTGTCAGGAAGTTCGCGACCTCGTGTCGCCCGAAGTTGTAGATGAGCGTATTCCAGTCCTTGTGAAAGCCCTCGCGCGGATCCTCGTGTTCGTAGAGTGCCGTGCCGTCGAAACGAGCGAGGCCGTGGGGATCCGAAGGAAAGTGCGCCGGAACCCAATCGACGATTACGCCTAGTCCCTCGGCATGGCAGGCGTCGACGAAAATCGCGAAATCCTCCGGTTCGCCGAAGCGCCTCGTCGGAGCGAACTGGCCCAACGGCTGATAGCCCCAAGAGCCCGAGAACGGGTGTTCGGCTACAGGAAGCAGCTCGACATGAGTGAAGCCCATCGCTTTGGCGTAAGGCACCAGCCTGTCGGCCAAGCCTCGCCAGTCCAGCGTCTCGCCGTCCGCGGCTCGGACCCATGAGCCCGCGTGAAGCTCGTATATCGAAATGGGCGCCGAGCTGTTCTGTCGCTTGCCGCGTTGCGCCATCCAGGCTTCGTCGGTCCAGACATGCGACGGGTTGCGCGGCACGATGGAAGCTGTGCCTGGCGGCAATTCGGCTGCGCGCGCAACGGGGTCCGCTTTCTGCGGCAGCAAGAGACCGTGCCGGTCGAGGATCTCATACTTGTAGAGCTCCCCATGTGTAAGGCGTGGCACGAACAGCTCCCAAATACCGCTTTCGCCGCGGCGCCGCATCATATGCCGACGCCCGTCCCAGGCGTTGAACTGCCCGACGACCGATACGCGGCCCGCATTCGGCGCCCAGACGGCGAAGCGAACACCCGGCACCTCGTCGCGCACGTCGAGATTGGCGCCGAGCGCCCGGGCCAGTTCATAGTGGCGGCCCTCGCCGATGAGATGAAGATCGAGGTCGCCGAGGAGGGGACCGAAGGCGTACGGATCCTCGGTGACCTGCTCGCCACCCGGCCAGTCGATCCTGAGCCGGTACGACCCGGCTCCGATGTCGCCGACGAACAGGCCGGCCGGTTCCACGGGCCGCAGGCGAAGCGCTTCCGCTTCAGTTTCGGCCGCGACCGCGTTCGCTCCGGGTACGAAGACCCGCAGGAAACGCCCCCGGGGTCCTTGGTGGGGACCGAGGACCGCAAAGGGATCCGGCAGGCTCCCGCTCTGTAGGGCTCCCGCGGTCGCCCCGTCGAGCGGTGGAACGCGATCGACCGATGCCTCATTCATCCTGTTTTCCACCGTCTTTGGAGGTGGGGCTCGACGCTTCGCGCGTCTGCAGGCGTCCGAGGAGAGCGGTGAGCCCTGCAAGGGGGACGGCCAGCCAATCGGGCCGGTTCCCTGCCTCGTAACTGATCTCGTAGGCGGCTTTTTCGACCATGAAGAGATCAAGCAGCTCGGGCTCCCCTGCCGACAAGCGGGTACTGGAGACAGCTTCGCGATAACCTTCCAGCAGCGCGGCCGGCACTACCTCGCGAAAGGCCGAAGACATCCTGTCGTACCGCTCGTCCTGCCCCGAGGCTGCACCGTGGTGTTGCCCTGCCGCCAGGGCGTAGTCGAAGGAGCGCAGGATGCCAGCAACGTCGCGCCAGCCGCTGTCCTTCGCTCGTCGCTCGGCGAGCGGCTGCGCGGGTTCGCCCTCAAAATCGATGATCATCACGTCTCCGCTCGCCACCAGAACCTGGCCGAGATGAAAATCGCCGTGCACGCGATGGAGCAGCGCGCCCGCACCGGCGCTGCAGGATCTCTCCACGAAGGTGAGCAGGTCTTCGCGCGCCGCCAGGACGGTCTCCGCCAGGGCGCGTTCAGCCTCCGGCAAGATGTCTCTGCGCAACGCAAGATTGTCGCACGCCGCTTCCACGCGACCGCGCACGCGGTGCAACCAACGCGAAACCTGGGCGGTGTCGGCGCAGATAGGGCAGAACGCCTCGTCCTCACTCGGCCTTGCCAAAACCACGTGCATATCGCCGAGGCGCTGCCCCAAGGTCCGCGCGAATGCCTCGTAAGGTGCTAGGAGCTCCCGCAGGTCGGCGTCCTCGCGGGACATCTCGTCCAGGACGCGATTTATCAAGGACGCCGTCCATTCCCACGCGTCGCCTTCGCCCGGGATATATGCCTGGACGACGATCATCGATTCCTCTTCACCCTCCGACGGGCGATGCACGATCTCGCCAAGCAGCGATGGGGCGTTCGGGAAGCCGCGCTCCGTGAGCACGCGCGACATCTCCGCCTCTGGATGGCGACCCGGCGCCAGCCGGCGGAACAGCTTCAGCATCAGCTTGTGATCGACGATCACGGATGAATTGGATTGCTCGGCCGAGAGCCAGCGGATCGGATCCTCGGGAGAAATGGTAATCTCATTGAAGCGGTCTGTTGGCCGAAAGGCGATCTCGCCTGCGCTCGTCTTCACCGACGAACCCTGCTTCATCAGCGTGAGAAGCTCCTGGATGAAGCCCGGAAGAGTGAAGGCATCCGTCAGGAAACCGGTGCGGCGACCGCGCCGGACGCGCGCCAGTGCGAGTTGCTGGGGTAGCGCGGTCGTGACCTCGTCGTCCCAACCGATGCCGATTGGAAGGAGGTAACGCTCGCTGCCCTTACCATGCACGGCTTCTATCGCGACGAGTGCAATCTCGCGCCCTGCACCAATCCGAGCGGTGTAGGCGATCGAAGCGCTTTCCAGCTTCTGGTCCTTGGCCGCGAACCAGCGACGTTTGATCAGATAGGGCGGCAGGATATTGGTCTCAAACTCCCGGCGGTACTGCGGCGTAATCATCTCGTCAGGGCCGCCGCGAAGCACGAACGTCAGATAATCTGGCATGGGTTCCGGGGCCTGGGTGTGCCATGATGGAGCCTGCGCGTCCTTGGCCAGCACGAACCAGTAGAACCCGTAGGGTGGTAGGGTCAGCAGATAAGTGAGCTGGCCGATGGCTGGGAAGATAGAGTTGCCGAGCATCTCGACAGGGTAGCGACCGGCGAATTCCGCTAGGTCGAGTTCAAATGCCTGCGCCGAACGCGATAGATTGGCGATGCACAGAATGGTCTCGCCATCGAATTCACGCAGGTAGGCGAAGGCCTTGCGGTTCTTCGGATAGAGGAAGCGCAGTGTCCCCCGTCCGAATGCCTTGTGCTCCTTGCGCACCGCCAGGATTCGCCGCATCCAGTTGAGCAGGGAATGGACGTCGCGCGTCTGGGCCTCCACGTTCACGGCGTCGAAACCGTAGAGCGGATCCATGATGGGCGGCAGGACGAGGCTTGCCGGGTCGGCTTTGGAAAAGCCGCCGTTGCGATCGGGCGACCATTGCATAGGGGTACGTACGCCGTCCCGATCACCCAAGAAGATGTTGTCGCCCATCCCTATCTCATCGCCGTAGTAAATCACCGGCGTGCCGGGCATCGAAAGCAGCAAGCTGTTCATCAGCTCGATGCGGCGGCGGTCACGCTCCAGCAAAGGCGCCAGCCTGCGGCGGATGCCCAGGTTGATCCGAGCCCGCCGGTCGGTCGCATAGGTGTTCCAGAGGTAGTCACGTTCCTTGTCCGTGACCATCTCCAACGTCAGCTCATCATGATTGCGCAGAAAGATCGCCCACTGGGAGCTTTCTGGAATATCCGGCGTCTGGCGCATGATGTCGGTGATCGGGAAGCGATCCTCCTGCGCGATCGCCATGTACATGCGCGGCATCAAGGGAAAGTGGAACGCCATGTGGCATTCGTCGCCATCGCCGAAATAGGCTTGGGTGTCCTCTGGCCACATGTTGGCTTCAGCTAGCAGCATCCTGTCTGGATAGGTCCGGTCGAGCTCCGCGCGGATTTTCTTCAGGACCGCGTGGGTCTCCGGCAGGTTCTCGTTCGAGGTGCCGTCCCGCTCGATGAGGTAGGGTATCGCGTCGAGCCGGAGCCCATCGACCCCCATTTCGAGCCAAAAGTGCATCACCCCGAGCACGGCCTTGAGCACGGCTGGATTGTCGAAGTTCAGGTCGGGCTGATGGGAGTAAAAGCGATGCCAGTAATACGCTCCGGCGGTCGCGTCCCAGGTCCAGTTCGAGCGCTCAGTGTCGAGGAAGATGATGCGGGTGCCTGAATAGAGCTGATCATTGTCCGACCAGACATAGAAGTTGCGATGAGCCGATCCGGGCTTAGCCTGCCGCGCCCGCTGAAACCATGGATGCTGGTCGGAGGTGTGATTTATGACGAGCTCGGTGACGACCCTGAGGCCCCGCTCATGGGCCGCCCTGATGAAACGCTTCACGTCCGCGACCGTACCGTAATCGGGATGCACCGCCTTATAGGCCGAGATGTCGTAGCCGTCGTCGAGGCGAGGCGAGGGATAGAAAGGGAGCAGCCAAAGGACGTTGACGCCGAGGCTGACGATATAGTCCAGCTTCGAAAGCAAGCCGGCGAAATCTCCGATGCCGTCTCCGTTCCCGTCAAAGAAGGACTTAACGTGCAGCTGGTAGATGATCGCGTCCTTGTACCACTGCGGATCCCGGTCATGCGGTCGCGCGGCGGCGGAGGGTTCTGTCGGTTCGGAAGTTAGCGGCGCGTTCACTGGCGGTCACTCACAAACGGGGTGATGCGCCAGATCGCGAAAGGCAGGACATTCGGATCCAGATGGATATGCTGGGTCTTGCCCTGCCAGGCGAAACGATACCCCTGGATCTGATCCTCCACTGAAACCGACGCGTCCTCCGGCAGGCCGAACTCCCAGAGCGGCACTTCGATCTGCGCCGACTTCGCATTGTGCGGGTCTAGATTCACCGCGACGAGGATGATTTCGTCGGTCTCTGCGGCCCGTTTGCCGAAGTAGAGGATGTCGTCGTTGAAAGCGTTGTAGAAGGTCAGGCCTAGATGGCTTTGCAGGGCCGGATAGTTTCGCCTGATCCGGTTAAGGGCGGTGATCTCCGCGATGATATTGCCGTGACTTTGCCAGTCGCGTGGCTTGATCTCGTATTTTTCGCTGTCGAGATATTCTTCCTTGCCGGGAATCGGAGCGGCTTCGCAGAGCTCGAAACCAGAATAGGCGCCCCAAAGGCCTGATAGCGTGGCCGCGAGAACGGCGCGGATTAGGAAACCTGGTCGTCCCGACGTCTGGAGGAAGACGGGATTGATGTCCGGTGTGTTGACGAAGAAATGCGGTCGATAGACGTCGCGTGCCGGCGTTTCGTTGAGTTCGGTGAGGTATTCCGTCAACTCAGCCTTCGTGTTACGCCAGGTGAAGTACGTATAAGATTGGGAAAAGCCAATCTTGCCCAGGCGGTACATCACCTTTGGGCGGGTGAAGGCCTCCGCGAGGAAGAGGACGCGCGGGTCCCGCGCCCGGATGTCTGCTATCAACCACTCCCAGAACGGAAAGGGCTTGGTGTGCGGGTTGTCGACGCGAAAGATGCGGACGCCCCGATCGACCCAAAACTGGACTGCATCGCGCAGGGCCAGCCACAGATCGGGGATGGCTTCAGCAGCATAGAAGTCGACGTTGACGATATCCTGATACTTCTTGGGCGGGTTCTCGGCGTAGCGCATCGAGCCGTCCGGCCGCCAGCTGAACCAGCCCGGATGGTCTCGCAGCCATGGATGGTCGGGCGAACACTGGATGGCGAAATCGAGTGCGATCTCGATACCGTGCCGGGCGGCCTCCTGCACCAGCCGTTCGAAGTCCTCGAAGGTGCCGAGCTGCGGATGGATTGCTTCGTGGCCGCCCTCGGGCGAGCCGATGGCATAGGGGCTTCCCGGGTCGTCCGGCGCCGGCGTCAGCGTGTTGTTGCGGCCTTTCCGGTTCGTACGCCCGATTGGGTGGATCGGCGGGAAATAGAGCACGTCAAAGCCCATATCCCGGATCGCCGGCAGCCGGCCGACGACGTCCCTGAACGTCCCGTGGCGGGTGGGGCTATCGGTGATAGAGCGGGGAAACAACTCGTACCAGCTCGCGAAGGTCGCGCCTTCTCTGTCGGCCTCGATCTCGTAGACGCGCTCCTGCCCCGTGGCGTGGGGTCTGGGGTCCGCTAGGGCCATCGCCCCCGCCAGTTCGTCCGACAGCAGGACGTCCGCGCATTCGTCCTGGTCGGCGCTCATTCGCGCGATGTGCCGCTCGATCACCGACAACGCTTCAGGGGCGGCCGAGCGCGCGAAGCTCTGGAGGAGAAGCCGGCCCTCTTGAATTTCAAGCGTCAGGTCGAGGCCCGCGTCACGCTTCTTCACGAAATCGCGCCTATAGGTTCCGAACTCGCTCCACCACGCCTCGATGGCGAAGGCGTGCCGGCCCATCACGAGAACCGGCGACGGCGCCAGCCACCTATCATTCGAAACATGCCGCATGCGGCTGCGTGACCATTCCGTGGCGCCGGGCGAGCGCCAGAGGAGTTCGACCTCAATTACTTCGTGGCCATCGCTTAAGACGTCCACTGAGACATTGACGACATCGCCGGCGCCGCGCTTGACGGGAAATCTCCCGCTATCGGCAGCTGGAGCCACGTTTTCGATCGCGATGCGCGCCGAGGCGAGATCGCTCCGATCCCTCAACCTGTCACTGTGCTCCCTTGCGGCTGCCGGCTTATCCCGCACCCGAAGGACGCGGCCGGTCGACGGAGGGATCAGAGGAATTTCCGCATCGTTCGACGCCAACGCGCCGTATCTCGCCGCAAATCGGGACGCACGGGCTGGGGCATATTCGACCATATCCCGATTGATCTCGACGAGGTGTGCAGAGTCGCGCCCGAATTCGCGAAGGAGCACGGTCGATCTCGATTCCAGAACTAGAGGGCGCATCGCAGGCCGGCCAATGGAGCGTCCCTCGATCACCGCGACTTGCTCGTTGACAGACCGGATCCACGATTCGAGATTCCAAGGCTGCGATTGCGCCGACCTGTAGTCGTCGGGTTTCGCCGTGCCGAAGGGAGCGTCCATACCGTATTCGTAACCCATCGGCAGAAGCCATCCGTCGGCGAGCAAAGCGGCATCCGTCACTTGCAGCGCGCCGTGCCGAGTTCCGTCGATGGCGCTCCGGGCAGGCAAGCGGCTGACGAACGGATCGGCGGGGAATCCGATCAGTCGGCCTTCCCTTGCGATCACATTGTACTCGTCGATTAGCCACATCTCGGTGCCGGTCCACCAAGCCGCAGAGGACGGGACGAAATCGAAGACCGTGCTGGCGCGGACCTTTGCGTCCCACGACGCTTCCGGCATCCAGCCGAACGAATGGAAGCCCGGATCGTCGGCGCGCGCTGCTCCGAGAATCTCATGCCAAATATCAAGCCGTACCGCGGAGGCGTTATGGCAACGCACGCCAGAGATCCCAAGCGACTGCCAGCCTCTCAACGCACAACGCCAAAAGGGAACAAAATCCTGGGCGTCGACCGCGGCAAACCGCGAGTCTGTTGAGGCCATGCTTCGGGGGTCGAGATACGGGGATGCAACGGGGCGATATAAGTCAGGCCGCTGCGACGCAAGGGCCCCTTGGCCGGCGGCCCGGTCTAGCGAGAGGTCGAGCCAGAGAGGCATCGACCGCGCGGCACATGCTTCTGCCAGCGGCAGGATCGTTTCGTTAACTTTTGCTCCAGCGACCGACTGCAAGTCTAAGGTGCCGAAAAGATCGCGATCAGATCCGAACGGCCAGCCGAGCAGCAAGTGGCTAAAGCCCAAATGAGCAGCGTGATCAACGATCTGGGGCCATAAGGCGGGATCCACGAGCCAGGGGTGGAGATAATAGATGCGGGGAAAAAAAGCGTCGTCGCAGGCACGGCGCTTACCCGCATTCACCAATGCACCGGCTTCCATCGCGAGCGCCTTTTATCTCGGGCCAGATCCGGTGAGACAACCGGCACTTGTTGTTGGAGTTCCTCGATAGGTTGAAACCCTGGGAACGTTAGCGGGTACCAGAACCATGCAAGGCGGCGTCGCCGAGCGACGGAAACCTATGATGCCTGCCTGCTCCCGGGTTGGATGCGTCGCGGCCGATGTACCGGCCGCATCCGACAGGAGGGCTCCAGTTTCCCGGCAATGGCCGGAGCCGCCAAGTTCCTGGCAATGCCAGAGGCCCGTCGCTCCGCCGAGCGGCGGGCTTTTTTCATATCTGCTCGTCGGACTTGTCCGCGCAGCCGGAATCGGCACCCATCCGACGCTGGGCGCTTGCCGTGATTACCTTGAGCCTTATTGCTTGGTCTGATGCTGAGCCAGCTCCACGCTCGCGCGAGCAAGGAGAGCTTCCAGCTCTGCTAATGCCGCCATCGGCAATATCAATACGACATCCGCATCGCCGGGCGTCTCGAAAGTAAGCTGGGCATCCCCCCGAGGATCGGGGTTGATCGCAACTCGCCTAGCCTTAACCACCGGCACCACGACTGAACGCTTGTCTGCCATCTATCTAAGATCCTGCAGTGAACGAACGCGCCTAGTCCTCGCACCGGCTTATCAGCTTACCGCTTGGCAGAGCAAAGACGCAGTCGTCCTCGAAGTGGAGAGGCGTGCCATCCTCGAGGGTATACGAAGTGAACGTTCCTGGGAGATTGCGCCAGACCACTACCGTGTATCGATTGCCGTCGTCGTCCTGACAGAGCTCTCGATAGAGCTCACATCTAACCGGAGGAAAGCGCCTTACCGGCTGTTCGGCCTGCTTTCGGAGAGCGACCATGGGAACACCTCACGCAACGCACTGGCTGCCATTCAACGGCGCCTCGATCGCGATGTTCCCCGGGTTAGGCGTCTACGCGCTGGAGAGCCTGCGGGTCGAATGCGCTGCCGCTCCGATCGGTCTGGCTCCCAGCGTTTTTCGCCTTTTCCTCGACGAACGTGAGCCGGGTCTCCGCGGTATTTTGAAGGTTCCGAGCCTCGAGCCATGCGAAGAACTCTTCAGGCTTGACGGTGATGATATGCAGGGTGCGACCGCGACCCAGCCAGGTGTCGATGACCTTCAGAGCCGAGCGGCGCCAAAGGTCGTAATCGCCCGGCGCATCATCGCGATCATGGGACAGCTCCCACAACCGCTGGAAAGCGGCGCGCTCGTACCACGGCAACGCGACCGTGTACGTTTCCCATCAGGGGTTCATTTTGGTGCCGATCGTCCGGGTGCGACGCGGAAGCTGAGTTTGCTAACCGCCCAAGTGGGGTAGTCGGCGACAATCTTCATAATCGGCCTTAGCAGAGGGTTGGTCAATCCGCCTTACTCAATCGATGGAGGGTGCTACCTTTTGCGTCTGCGGAAACGCGCCCAAAATCCCCATCCCGGCCTTTTGGGAGAAAGGGGCACCGCCGGTTGCTCACCTCGCTGCGCGGCACCGGCCAGCCGATAGTGCTCATCGGCCTCGGCGGTTAACTGGACTTGACCGCCGACACGCTGAGCTAGCGCCTCAGCCATTTCCACTGCTGCCTTGATGCTTGGGGAGCGGCCGTACTCCGTCCCGGTGACATCGCGGCAGCCCCACTCGTCGCCCATTCGGCATATTGTCAAGATCTGGGCCATCTCTGTTCCCGATTGAGACGGGCGTGAACGCGATGTGAGGCCAACTGTTCCTTCCGTCGCATCTTTGCAGAATGCCGCCGTCGGAAAGATGGAACGAACGACCACGCGGCCCGTTGGCGAGTCGGTTGCGTTGTGGAGTTGCGTTGATGTGTGCGCGTCGGGTTCTTAGGGCCGGGCTGGGCGGCGACACCGTCAAGGGGCCGCTCAGCCGGCAGCGTAAGTGGGGCTCTGATCTCTTCAGCGACCCCATGCCTGAGCGCGTTGAGCCATGCCTCGCTCTCCTGGCCTCTGACCCCCCTTCGGGGGAGGATTGGGCCTTCGAGGTGAAGTGGGACGGTTATCGGCTCGCGGTCCACATCGAGCTCGGCAGGGTCCGCGTCTTCACCCGCGGCGGGCATGACTGGACTACTCGGTTTCCGACCATCGCCCACGACGCGCGCGATCTCGCAGCCCACAGCGCGATCCTTGACGGCGAGGCGGTCGTCCTCGATAAGCGCGGCGCCTCCGATTTCGGCGCTCTGCAGCGCGCGCTCGGCGGCCGGGGCGGCAAGCAATCGGCGCCAAGCGCCATTCTCTACGCCTTCGACCTCCTTTACCTCGATGGCCGGGACTTGCGGGCGCTGTCGCTCGCCGAGCGCCGCGACATGCTGGAAGCGCTGCTGCCGCCACATACCTCGATCCGACTGAGCGAAGAGATAGACTCGCAGGGCGGGCCCTTTCTGAAGCTGGCCTGCGAGATGGGCCTCGAGGGGATCATCGCCAAGCGCCGCAGCGCGCCGTACCGCTCCGGACGGGGAGGGGACTGGCTTAAGATCAAGTGTGTCCAGACGGAGAGCTTCGTTATCATCGGCTATGAGCCTTCAACAGCGGCCCTCGGAGGTATCGGCCGTTTGCTGCTGGCGGCGCGCAAGGGTGACGAACTCGTGTATGTCGGGGGCGTAGGCACCGGCTTCACCCGCGCCAGCGCCATTGCACTTCGCAAGCAATTAGATCGCATCACTATCGCTAAGCCCGCCCTCAGAATTAGGCGCCAGGGTGTTCGCTGGACCCGTCCCGAGCTTGTCGCGGAGATCGCGTTCCGTGCCTGGACCGATGACGGCAAGCTTCGGCACGCGTCGTTCAAAGGGCTCCGAGACGATGCCGACAATGCGAGCGTATACGAGATATAGATCCAGGAGCTGCGCGATTTGGCTCTTCGCGCTTCCGGCAGGAAGGGCTCGCTCGCGACTGAGGGTCGCAGGAACTCATATAGCCAGGGCTGGTTTCTACCCACCTAACAGGAGTGGACAGCATGGCCGCCAACGATACTAAGGACACGCTTGAGAAGCAGCTCACCGATCTGCGCGAGGAATTTGACTCGTGGAAGGAGCAGGCGCGGGGCCGCGCCGAAGATTTTGGCGACGATGTTTCGGACTGGGCCGATGACGCCGTCGAACAGGCCCGAGGCACCGGACGTGCGTTGCGTGCTAGGACCTTGGACGCTGCGGACGTTGTTTCGGAGAACCCGACCATCTTTTCCAGCGCAGCCGCGCTCGCTGCGGTTGCCGGTATCGCGGCCGGCATCTTGATTGGCCAAGCGATGGAACGGCATCGCCGCTGGTTTTGAAGAAAGTTCTCGATCGCCGACGAGGGCCGGCACACACGGCCTGCCCTCGTTCAAGTGCCTGGTGTTCTCAATCCGGAACCGCTTGGCTGGTTGGATACCATCCCCTAGCTTGGACCGGCTTTACAGAAGGTGACAACTCCGCGTCGCGTGAGAGAAGGATGCTCGACGTCTTGACCAGCACCAATGATTTGGCGAATGGGACCCTCCCGATCGGGCAGGGCGAACAGGTCGATCGGCTGAAGGCCGAGATCCTTCGCAAGCTCACCTATTCCCTCGGCAAGAACCCCTCGGTCGCCAAGCCGCATGACTGGTTGACTGCTGCGATCCTCGCCATCCGCGACCATGTCATCGATATCTGGCAGGCTAGCACGAGGGAGAGTTATGCGACCGGTCGCAAGCGCGTCTACTATCTCTCGCTCGAATTCCTGATCGGTCGTTCGCTCGCCGATACGCTGAACAATCTCGGCCTCACCGGGCCGATGACGCAGGCGATGACCGAGCTGGGGGTCGATCTGCCGGCGATCGAAACGATCGAGCCCGATGCGGCGCTCGGCAATGGGGGGCTCGGGCGGCTTGCCGCCTGCTACATGGAAGCGATGGCGTCGACTGGCGTGCCAGCGCTCGGTTATGGCATCCGCTACGACCACGGCCTCTTTAAACAGGGCATCGAGCACGGCCGTCAGATGGAGATGCCGGAAGACTGGCTCTCATTTCGCAATCCTTGGGAATTCGAGCGCCGCGAGGCCTCCTATCGGATCGGCTTCGGGGGCTCCGTCTCAGCTGGCGGGCACGGCAAGGTCGAGTGGACGCCCGGCGAGACGGTCTTCGCCGTCGCTTATGACACGCCGATCGCAGGCTGGCGCGGGCGTGATGCCTCGACGCTGCGCCTCTGGCGCGCACGGGCGATGCATCCCTTGTCGCTCGACGCCTTCAACCAGGGCGATCTCGTTGGCGCGGTCGCCGAGCGCAATAGGGCCGAGGCGATCTCGAAGGTCCTCTATCCCAACGACTCGACCCCGGCCGGGCAGGAGCTTCGCCTACGGCAGGAGTACTTCTTCACGTCGGCCTCGCTGCAGGATCTCGTCCACCGCCATCAGCGGCAGTTTGGCAGGCTTGACGACCTTGCCGACAAGGCCGCGATACAGCTCAACGACACCCATCCCTCGCTCGCGGTGGCCGAACTAATGCGGCTACTGCTCGACGAGCACGGGTTCGACTGGGAGAAGGCCTGGGAGATCACCAAAGCGACGATCTCCTACACCAATCATACGCTATTGCCCGAAGCGCTGGAGACCTGGCCGGTGGCGCTGGTCGAGCGGCTTCTTCCGCGACACATGCAGATCATATACGGCATCAACGCCCGCTTCCTTGACGGGGTACGCCGATCCGCGCCGGATGCCGATCTCGCGAGCCTCTCGCTGATCGACGAGCAGCATGGCCGCCGGGTACGGATGGCCAATCTCGCCTTTGTCGGCTCGCACACCGTCAACGGCGTCTCGGCTTTGCACACCGAGCTGATGAAAGAGACGGTCTTCGCGCAGCTTCACCAGACGCTGCCAGGCCGGATCACCAACGTCACGAACGGTATCACGCCCCGGCGCTGGCTGCTTAGCGCCAACCCTGGCCTGACCCGGCTGCTGGAGGAGGTCTGCAGTCCTGCGGTCGCGGACGATATCGGTTTGATCCGTCGTTTCGGCGCCCATGCCGCCGATGGCGCGGTGCATCAGCGGCTTGCGGCTATCCGCCGAGAGAACAAGCTAAAGCTCGCTGACATCATCCGACAGGATTGTGGCGTCACCGTCGACCCAGAGGCGCTATTCGACGTCCAGATCAAGCGAATTCACGAATACAAGCGTCAGCTTCTCAACATCCTCGAAACGATCGCGCTCTACAACGCCATCCGCGCTGAGCCGTATCTCGACTGGGCGCCGCGGGTAAAGGTCTTCGCCGGCAAGGCGGCCTCGAACTACACGACAGCCAAGTCGATCATCAATCTGATCAACGACGTAGCGGCGGTCGTGAACAACGACATCGAGACCCGCGACCGGCTCAAGGTGGTGTTCCTGCCGAACTATAATGTCAGCCGGGCGGAAGTGATCATCCCCGCGGCCGACCTGTCAGAGCAGATCTCGACTGCCGGCATGGAGGCGTCCGGCACCGGCAACATGAAGTTCGCGCTGAACGGAGCGATCACCATCGGCACCCTCGACGGCGCTAATATCGAGATCGGCGAGCGCGTCGGCGAGGACAACATCGTGATCTTCGGCATGACCGCCGAGGAGGTCGAGGCAGCCAAGCGCGATCCACGCCCGACCCACGAGATAATCCGGAGGACGCCGCATCTCGAGGGCGTTCTCGAAGCCGTGGCCGGAGGCGCGTATTCGCCAGGAGAGCATGATCGCTATGCCGGCCTCGTCGAGGGGCTACGCGCCAATGACTGGTTCATGGTGCTAAACGATTTCGAGAGCTACTGGCAGGCGCAGCGGCGGGTCGATGCCCTCTGGGCTGACCGTTCCAGGTGGTGGCGCATGTCGGTAACCAACACTGCGCATTGCGCCTGGTTCAGCGCCGATCGCGCCATCGGCGAGTATGCTGAGCGCATCTGGCATATCCCCGCCGGTCAGGCGGGCCGGGCCTGACGGTGCAGCTTACCGCCTGTGCGCTGCCTTCGCAGTTCGGCGCGACGGTCACGCCGGAGGGGGTGTCCTTTGCCGTGTTCTCGCGTCATGGTGAGCGCGTTCTACTCTGCCTCTTCGATGAGGCAGGCGAGCGGGAAATTACCCGTTTGCCTCTGCCTTGCCGCAGCGGCGATATCCATCACGGTTTCCTGCCGAGTGCTGGCGCCGGGCTGCGCTACGGGCTGAGGGTCGAGGGGCCCTGGCGGCCGGATCTCGGCCATCGATTCGACCCATCGAAGCTTCTCGTCGATCCCTACACCGCCGCTGTAGACCGCACTTTTCGTTGGGACCAGCGCCTCGCCCGGCACGGCGAAGACACCGCGGACCTCGTTCCCCGCTGCATCGTCGTGAAGCAAGGCGCCTGCCTCGCCGGTCCGTCCGATCCGCCTGGCTTCATCTACGAGCTGGGCGTCCGGTCCTTCACGATACGGCATCCGGGCGTGCCGGCGCACCTACGCGGCACCATCGCGGCTCTGACCGAACGAGGCGTCCTCAGCCATCTCCTCAGGCTCGGCGTCAGCCATGTCGAGCTTATGCCAATCGCCGCCTGGATGGATGAGCGTCATCTGCCGCCGCTCGGGCTGGCCAATGCCTGGGGCTACAACCCGGTGAACTTCTTCGCTCCTGACCCGCGGCTGATGCCGGGCGGGATGGCGGATCTGCGCCGGCTCTGTGGGGTCTACGCCGAAGCCGGCATCGGCGTGATCCTCGACGTTGTCCTAAACCACACGGCCGAAAGCGACGAATTCGGCGCCACGATCTCACTGCGCGGTCTCGACAATGCAGTCTACTACCGGCACTCGCCCGACGACCCCGGCCGCCTCGTAAACGATACCGGCTGCGGCCACACGCTCGCGCTGGATCGCGCGCCCGTAATGCGCATGGCCATGGATGCGCTGCGTCACTGGCAGGACGCCGGCATTGCCGGCTTTCGGTTTGATCTGGCAACGGTCATGGGCCGGGTCGCAGCCGGCTTTACGCCGGACGCGCCGCTTCTGAGCGCGATCCTGCAGGATCCGCAGCTCTCTCGCGCCATCCTGATTGCGGAGCCGTGGGACATCGGTCCCGGCGGCTACCGCCTTGGCGCCTTTCCCTCGCCCTTTGCGGAGTGGAACGGCCGCTACCGCGACGACGTGCGCCGCTTCTGGCGTGGTGATGCTGCGATGGCCGGGGCGCTCGCAACACGCTTGGCCGGATCGTCCGACCTGTTTGCGCCAAAGCATCGCGGTACGCATGCCAGCATCAACTTCTTAGCGGCTCACGACGGCTTCACCCTGGCGGACCTCGTCTCCTACGGCGCCAAGCACAATTCGGCGAACGGCGAGGACAACCGCGACGGCGACAATGAGAGCCATAGCTGGAACAATGGCGTCGAGGGGGCGAGCCATGCGCCACAGGTGCTCGCCGCGCGGAATCGCGACGCCCGCGCCCTGCTCGCCACGCTGTTTTTGTCGCTCGGCATACCCATGCTGGCGGCCGGAGACGAGTTCGGCCGCACGCAGGGCGGCAACAATAACGCCTATGCCCAGGACAACGAGACGACTTGGCTCGATTGGGCGAATGCGGGCGAAGATCTGACGGCTTTCGTGGCGACGCTGGTGCAGTTGCGCCGCGACCATCCCGCCCTAACTGCCAATGCGTTCCTAAGCGGGCAGGGGGACCCGGCCGACGCGCTATGGTTGAAGCCGGATGGAACGGCCATCGCCGATGGCGAATGGCAGAGGCTGGACGCCTTCTGCCTGTGGATCGAACGGGAGGGTGAGAGCCTATTGATCGGCCTCAACCGGGGGGAGGGGGCTATGCCCCTGACGCTACCCGAAGGCGCCTGGCGCAAGGTGTTCGTTTCGGCGGAGGTTGACGACGACTGGCTGCCGGCTCGCGGCGTGGGCTTGTGGGCGCGGATCGGCGCAGAGACAACCCCACGGCTCCGCGCCGGCTCTGCTGAGGATTAGAGTCCTCAGACGACCAGCAGGGTCACGCTCACATCAGGACGATCAACGAGCGCGGCGACAGGGTGATCTCCTGATCGGCCTTCAGCCCTTTGCGTCCTTCGTCGGAGTTGGGGCCGGTCTCGGTGTCGAGCACGACCGACCATGAGCCGGTCTTTACACGCGGTGGAATCTTGAACGGGACCTCGCCGCCGAAGGCATTGAATAGGATCAGCGCCTCGTCTCCCCCCGCCTCGACGTCTGGCATGTGCATGAGCAAGCCGATGGCGAGCACGCCCGGATCGTCCCAATGCTCTTCCTGCTGCTCGCCTCCGGCCGGGTTGATCCAGCGCAGCAGGCAGCCGTCTCGGAAGGAGGCCCGGCGGAAGATGGGATGCTCGCCCCTGAGCTGGGCCACGCGGCGCACGAAATCCGTCAGCGCTTTGTCCTTGGCGGTAAGCTCCTCCCACCGCATCCAGGCCGTCTCGTTGTCCTGGGCGTAGACGTTATTGTTGCCGCGGTTGGAATGGCCGTGCTCGTCGCCGGCCAGCAACATCGGCATTCCGTGGGAGAGCAGCAGCGTTGCCAACAAGTTGCGCTTCTGGCGTTCGCGCACCGCGATGATGCCGGCATCGTCGGTGGGGCCCTCGGCGCCGTGGTTGAAGGAGAGGTTGTGGCCGTGGCCGTCGCGATTTTCCTCGCCATTCGCCTCGTTGTGCTTGTCGTTGTAGGAGACGAGGTCGTTGAGCGTGAACCCGTCATGGGCGGTGATGAAGTTAACGCCCGCCCATGGTCTGCGGCCGCGCTGGTCATAGACGTCGCCGGAGCCGGTGATGCGCGCGGCGAGGTCCCGGATGATGCCTTCCTCGCCTTTCCAGTAAGCGCGGATCGTGTCGCGATACTTGTCGTTCCATTCTGACCAGCCCGGTGGGAAGCCTCCGACCTGATAGCCACCCGGGCCGATGTCCCAGGGCTCGCCGACGAGCTTGACCTTGCGGAGCACCGGATCTTGGCCAATCGCGTCGAAGAAGCCGCCTCGTGGATCGAACCCGTGCGGTTCCCGGCCGAGAATGGTGCCGAGATCGAAGCGGAACCCGTCGACTTCCATCACCTGCGTCCAATAGCGCAGTGAATCCAGAACGAGCTGCAGGACACGCGGATGGCTAGTGTTGACCGTGTTACCGGTGCCTGTGTCATTGATGTAGAAGCGTGGTTCGCCCGGCATCGTCCGGTAGTACGAGAAGTTGTCGATGCCCTTGAAGGAAAGGGTCGGCCCCAGCTCGTTGCCTTCCGCGGTGTGGTTGTAGACCACGTCGAGAATGACTTCGAGGCCGGCATCGTGAAAGGCGCGAACCATCTGGCGGAACGAGGCGAGCCCGGCCTCGCCCGTATAGCGCTGCATCGGCGCGAAGAAACCGATCGTGTTGTAGCCCCAATAGTTCGAGAGGCCCTTGGCGACGAGATGGTGGTCGTCGAGATAGGCATGCACCGGCAACAGCTCGACCGAGGTCACGCCGAGGCTCTTGATGTAACCGATCACATCCTCGTGCCTTAGCCCGTCGAAGTTCCCCCGGGCGGCTCCCGGCACCTGCGGATGCAGCATAGTGAAGCCGCGGACATGGGTCTCGTAGAAGATCGTTCGCTCCCAGGGCACTGCCGGTCTGGCCGGGGCGCACGCATCGGCAGCCCAGTCGCAGACGACACATTTCGGCATGAAGGGCGCGCTGTCGCGCTCATCGAAAGTCAGGTCGCGGTCGTCTTCGGCACCGATCTCGTAGCCGTAATGGGCCTCGTTCCAGTCGAGCGCCCCTGAGAATTCCTTTGCGTAGGGATCGAGGAGCAGCTTGTTCGGATTGAAGCGATGACCCTCCTCCGGAGCAAAGCGGCCATACACGCGGTAACCATAGCGTTGCCCGGGGCGCACACCCGGCAGGTAGCCGTGAAAGATCTCGTCAGTATATTCCGGCAGCGTGATCCGCCCTGTCTCAACTGTCCCGCTGTCATCGAACAGGCAGAGCTCGACGCGTTCGGCATAGGCCGAGAACAACGCGAAATTCGTACCTTCGCCATCGAAATTCGATCCAAGTTCGACCGGAGAACCCGATTGAACCTCGAATTGATCTCGCGTCATGAGCTGTCATCCCGGCGAGCCGGGCGAAAGGATTTCGCCAGAACGCTGCTCGTTGCGCTGCGAGCAACGTCGCAGTTTGGTCCCGGTTCCAGTCGGGCATCGATCCTGCATGAAATTTTTGCGCCGCAGCAAGGAACTTGCCGAAGGAGCTGCGGTTGCCGTCGAGTAGACCGAGGATGCGGCGATGACGGACGTTCTGAAGACAACCGAAGCGAACGTCAGCCTATCGACGTCGGGACATGCGCTCCACTATGCTCCCGCCGTACAGGACGATGCCCCCGACGAACCACCACCTATAACGGCCGCGACGAGGCTGCTCTTCGTCACCTCCGAGATGGGCGATTTCATCAAGGCGGGCGGGCTTGGGGAAGTTTCGACGGCGTTGCCGCGACAGCTTCGCAGCTTCTGCGACATCCGGGTTCTCATTCCGGGCTTTCGGCAGGTGCGAGCGGCAAAACCCACGATGGATATCGTGAAGCAGATGCCCCGGACGGCGGGGCTGCCGCCGTGGTCACTCGGCCGTTTCAGCACCGCTGACGGCCTGACGATCTATGCCGTGCTCTGCGACGAACTCTACGACCGCGAGGGCTCACCCTATGGTCCGTTCGGAGGCGGCGATTTCCTCGACAACGATGTGCGCTTCGCGCGCCTTTCGCTTGCCGCTGCGGAGATCGCAGCGGGGGAGGCGGATCCGAACTGGAGGCCCGACGTCGTTCATGTGAACGATTGGCCGTCCAGTCTGGCGCCGGGCTATATTCGCTGGAAGGGGCTCGCGACTCCCACGATCGTGACGATTCACAACCTTGCCTATCAGGGGCTCTATGATCCCTCGCGCATGTTAGCGCTCGATATTCCCGAGCGTGCGTTCTCGGTCGATGGAGTCGAGTTCCATGGCCAGCTGTCGTTTCTGAAGGCCGGCATCTTCTACGGCTCCCATATCACCACCGTTAGCGAAACCTATGCCCGGGAAATCACGACCGCCGAGCATGGCTGCGGCCTCGACGGCCTGCTCAAGCTCCGTATGGACCAAGGCCGCCTGACCGGGATCCTCAACGGCATCGACGATAGCTGGGTTTCGCCGGTGCATGGTGACAAGGCGTGCGCCACCGCATTGAGGCGCTGGAAAAGGGGCCATGCCGACAGTATCCGCAAGAGTTTCGACCTACCGGAATCCCGCGGACCGCTCTTTGCGATCATTTCCCGGCTGGTGCATCAAAAGGGCGTCGATCTGTCGATTGAGGCGGCGCAGACCATCGTCGCCAACGGCGGTCAGCTCGTCGTGACGGGGCGCGGCGAACCCCGGCTCGAAGAAGAAATCCAACGGCTGGCCCGCCAGAACCCGCGCGCGATCGCAGCCCGTATCGGCTTCGACGACGCCGAGGCGCGCCGCATCTTCGCGGCAAGCGACTTTCTGCTGATGCCGTCCCGCTTCGAGCCTTGCGGGCTCAGCCAGATGTATGCCCAGCGGTTCGGTACGCTGCCGATTGCCTATCGGACCGGCGGCCTCGTCGACACGATCGAGGACGGGCGTTCCGGCTTCCTGTTCTCATCCCTTTCGGGCGCGGGCCTGACTGCTGCCGTCACGCGCGCGCTGCAGGCGTTCCGCAAGAAGCGGGCCTTCCGGCGCATGCGCGAACATGCGATGAGCAAGCGCTTCGATTGGCATAGCCCATGCCACCGCTACGCCCATGTCTATGCTCGGGCGCTCCACACGTGAGAGCCGGCGCCGTCGTCTGCGTACCCTCAGCTCTTCGCTTTGGAAGGGCGGCTCGAACCCGCCTTGGAGGAGTCATGGGGGTCTTTCGTTGCGCCTGTCTTGGGCAGCGCGCTGGCTCCCGCCTTCACCGGGGAACCGGCTTTCGGCTTCCGCGATGCTGGGGGAGCGCTCCCCGCTTCGGAGAGCCCGCCCTTGCCCGTCTTGAGGCTCTGGTCGATTTGGGCCTCGGCCTGCTGCCAGTGCTGGGCCGCCCGGCCTTCCGGCTTTCCCTCCGCTTCCCAAATGGCGTACGCGGTGTCGCGGATTATCTGTTCCCGGCTCATGACAATGCTCCCTGTCGCGACGCGGCGACGCACTGGCCTAACCCCAGCTTCCTTACCGGGTTCCGCGGTTCGGAACTTTATCGGCGGAGCACGTCGAAACGCCGTGCGAGCATGATCCGCCCGTTCCTGCGAGCCGAGCCGATCATGCTGATGTCGATCCAGGGCCTGAACTGATGGAAGCCGTGCCGCGAGTTCCTACGCTTCCCCCCCATGATGTTCGCTTGCTCGTCGAAGGGCGGCACCCCGACCCCTTCGCTGTGCTTGGCCGGCATGTCGTCGCTGGGCAAACCGTCGTTCGCGCCTTCCTGCCCGGCGCCAACTATGTCGAACTGGTCAGCGGCGACGGCGCCTCTCGCGAGATCCGGGCGATGCCACCTACGGGCGAGGGGCTTTTCCAGGCGCCGGCGCCCGGAACCGGACCCTATCGCCTGCGCATCTCCTGGCCTGACGGCATCACGGAGGCGGCCGATCCCTACAGCTTCGGCCTGCTGCTCTCCGAGCAGGATATCTATCTTTTTGCCGAGGGTCGGCATTTCGACCTCGCGACGCGGCTCGGAGCCAATCTCCGCGAGTTCGACGGCGTCGGGGGCGTGCTCTTCGCCGTCTGGGCGCCGAATGCTGAACATGTCTCGGTGGTCGGTGACTTCAACGGCTGGAACTCCCGACGCCATCCCATGCGACAGCGGCGAGGCCCCGGCGTCTGGGAGCTGTTCGTGCCAGGTGTCAAGGCCGGCGCGGTCTATAAATTCGCTGTCGCTTCGGCCGGGGGTGGGATCACCTGGAAAGCGGACCCCCTAGCACGCCGGACCGAGGCGCCGCCACGGACGGCTTCGGTCGTCGCGGAGCCGAGCGATTTCACCTGGAGCGATACCGATTGGCTCGCACGCCGCGAACGCGCCCACCCCATGGCCGAGCCGCTTTGCGCCTACGAAGTGCATGTCGGTTCTTGGCTCAGGACCGAGTGGGGGCAGATGGGATCCTGGGACGAGGCCACGGACCGGCTCATCCCCTATCTCCAGCATATGGGCTTCAGCCATGTCGAGTTGATGCCGATCACCGAGCATCCCTTCGGCGGCTCCTGGGGCTACCAGCCACTCGCCCTGTTTGCGCCGACGGCGCGCCTCGGCCCGCCGGAGGCCTTCGCCCGCTTCGTCGATCGGTGTCACGCCGCTGGCATCGGGGTTATCCTGGATTGGGTGCCGGCCCATTTCCCGTCCGACGAGCACGGTTTGGCCCGCTTTGACGGCACGGCCCTTTACGAGCACGAGGATCCGCGGGAGGGGTTCCACCGCGACTGGAACACGCTGATCTACAATGTTGGGCGGCGCGAGGTGCGCGGCTTCCTGATCGCTTCGGCCCTGTGGTGGATCGAGACCTTCCATCTCGACGGCCTGCGGGTCGATGCCGTCGCTTCGATGCTATATCGCGATTACAGCCGCCCGGCCGGAGAATGGGTGCCCAACCGCTATGGCGGGCGGGAGAACCTCGAAGCCGTCTCGTTCTTCCAGGAACTCAACACCCTGGTCGGCGCGCGGGGGCGCGGGGCGGTCACGATCGCCGAGGAATCCACCGCCTGGCCGGGGGTGACCCGCCCGGTCCATGATGGCGGGCTCGGCTTCCACTTCAAATGGAACATGGGGTGGATGCACGACACGCTGCGCTATTTCGGGCGCGAGCCGGTGCATCGCGGCTACCATGGCGACGATTTTACCTTCGGCCTGGTCTATGCCTTCTCCGAGAACTTCGTGCTGCCGATCTCGCATGACGAGGTCGTCCACGGCAAAGGCTCGCTGCTCGCTCGCATGCCGGGCGACGACTGGCAGCGCTTCGCCAATCTGCGCCTGTGCCTAGCGCTGATGTGGACGCATCCCGGCAAAAAGCTGCTCTTCATGGGGTGCGAATTCGGTCAGGCCGAGGAGTGGAATGTCGACGCGCCTTTCCCCTGGCCTAGCGATGACGACGAGCGGCGCCGCGGAGCCATGCGGCTCGTGCGCGATCTCAACGCGCTCTATCGCGGAACGCCGGCGCTGCACCGCCTCGATCACGCGCCGGAAGGCTTCGGCTGGGTGATCGCGGACGACCATGCCAATGCGGTCTTCGCCTTCAGCCGCGCGGCCGGTGACGGCGGGTCGCCGCTGCTCGTCATTGCGAATATGACCCCGGTGCCTCGCCACGATTACCGGCTCGGCGTCCCGGCGGCGGGCCTCTGGCGCGAGACATTCAACAGTGACGCTGGGGACTATGGGGGCAGCGGGGTCGGCAATGGCGGCGCTTGTTCTACTCGGGGTACACCGTCGCATGGGCAGGTACAGAGCCTGACGCTGACATTGCCGCCGCTCGGCCTGCTGGTGCTCGAACATGCCGCTTAGCGATCTGGGGCAACCGCTGCGGAGTGCGGACGATGAGTGACGACACGCTGCGGCTGCTCGCGGCTAAATCCGGCATCGCACCGTACTGGACCGACCAGACGGGCGCCGAGCGCGCGGTTTCCCCGGAAAGTCTTCGGGCGATCCTCGTCGCGCTGGGCTGGCAGGCCGCAACGCTCGCCGACATGAATAACTCTCTTGCGCTGGCGGCGGAGGGTGCGGTCCCCGGCGGATCGGCGCGCTTCGTCACTGCGCGCGTCGGAGAGCCGGTGAGCCTGCCTGCGAAGCTGCCTGTCGGCACGCCGGTCCCGGTCGTTTTAGAGGGTGGCGGCGAACGCGTGGTGCGCACGCTGGAGGCCCTAGAGGGAATGCTGACCCTGCCGGCCTTCAACATCCCTGGCTACCATCTGGTGCGACTGCCCGATGGCGATTTCACCGTCGCGGTGGCCCCGCCGCGCTGCGTCACCTTCATGGATATCGCTGGCAGCTCGGGCTGGGGGCTCGCGGCGCAGATATACTCGCTGCGAAGCGAAGGCGACGGAGGCATCGGAAATTTCGCCGGTGTCGCGGCGCTCGGGCGTGCAGCCGCTGCGCGAGGTGCCGATGTGCTGGCGATTAGCCCCGTGCACGCGCTCTATGGCGCATGGCCAGCGCAGTTCAGCCCCTATTCGCCGTCGAGCCGGCTGTTCTACAACCCGCTGCATGCCGACGCGACCGCAGCCCTCCCAGGAGATTTGCTGCGTGAGCTAATCCGGGAATCCGGTGCGGCTGACGAGATGACCGCACTATCGGCTCAGGGCCTGATCGACTGGCCGGCCGCGACGGCGCTGAAGCAGCGGCTGCTGCGCCAGGTTTTCGAGGCGTTGCGTGCATCATCGTCGCGTGTTCCCGCCGGCGCCCGCGATGATTTCGAGCGCTTCCGTCGTGAGGCTTCCCCGCTGCTGCGCGACCATGCGGTCTTCGAAGTGCTGCACGGCGCGGAGCTCAAGCGCGACCCTCATGCTGGTCATTGGCGCGACTGGCAGGTGGCGCTGCGCGATCCGGGCAGCGCCGAGGTCGCGGCCTTCGCGCAAGCCCATGCCGGAGACGTGGATTATCAGATCTTCTTGCAGTGGTTACTCGGCCGCTCCTATGCGCAGGCGCAGATCGCCTGCCGGGATGCCGGCATGTCCGTCGGGCTGGTCGCGGATCTCGCCATCGGCATGGACGGCGCGGGCAGCCATGCCTGGAGCCGGCAGGACGAGGTGCTGATCGGGCTGAGCATTGGGGCGCCCCCAGACTACTACGCGGTCGATGGCCAGAACTGGGGCCTGACCACCTTCTCGCCGCTCGGTCTGGCGATGAGCGGTTACGCACCTTTCATCGAGACCATGCGCGCCAGTCTGCGCCATGTGGGCGGTATCCGCATCGATCATGTCATGGGAATGAGCCGGCTCTGGCTCATCCCGGAAGGCGGCAGTGCGCTGGACGGGGCCTATGTCCAGTTTCCGTCAGAGACGCTCTTCCGGCTGATTGCACTAGAATCCTGGCGCCACCGTGCCATCGTCATCGGCGAGGACCTCGGAACGCTGCCTTTTGGCTTCCGCGACTATCTTCGCGGTCAGGGCGTGGCCGGCCTGAGGGTTCTGCGCTTCGAGCGGACCGAACACGGCTATGTCCCTCCGCAGGATTGGGATGCCGAGGCTGTTGCCCTGACCACGACCCATGATCTCGTGCCTACAGCAGGCTGGTGGGCCGGCTCCGATCTCACCCCCTCCGACGGCAAGCAGGAGGACGGGGAGCAGGAGGCGTTGCGCGCCTGGGATCGCGGTCTGCTGTGGGGATCGTTCCGGGATGCGGGTATTATCGAAGGAGAAAGACCCGAAAAGGACGAAACCGATCCTGTCGTTGATGCTGCGATCGAATACATCGCGGCGACGCCCTGCACGCTGAAGATCGTGCCGATCGAGGACGCGCTTGGGATCACGACCCAGCCCAATGTCCCCGGCACGACGGTCGAAAAGCCGAACTGGCGTCATCGCCTTCCCGGCGACGCAGGCTGTTTGCTGGACGCCCCGAAGGTCGGCAGACGCTTCGCTCAACTCGAACGATGGCGGCGAGCCTGATCGATTACGCGAGCAATCTTGGCCTGCGTCGGCTGGTCGGTAATGCAGCGATAGTGCTCCATCGCGTCGCAAAGGGCGGCGTATTCGACTTGTTCCTCGGACCCGCGCGATTTGATGTCCAACGCCGTCAGTCGCGCTTGAGCGCGCTGCAGGTCGAGCGGGGAGCGTATTGGTGCGATTTGCATTGGGGGCCTCCAAAACGAAAACGCGAAGCCTTGCGAATGGTTCCGCCGCTTTCATATTTTTACGAATCCACCAACCCATATAAATGCATTCGAGTCCCGATCCATTCTGAGACCATCGAGCCCGAATTTGCCAGGCTGCTGCGTCTAAACATCGCTCAGAAAAAAGCTGTTTAATATCTCTCCAAGGCTGACGTGCCGTCCGGGACGAGGCGCCGTTGCCTGCGGATCTTCTTGAGAGGAGGGTGAAGCGGGGAAGCCGATCTTCCTTCAATCGCAACCGCCTCGGAAGGGCGTCTTGGACCCGACACGTCGCAAACTAGCGCAGCGCTCTTTGGGGATTTTTGCTGTCTAGAGTAGTTCGACTCAGCTGCCGCGGATCTTCCCATCCAAAGACGCTCCGCCCGCCATATTCGTGCGATCGCCGGCGCTCCTCGCTGACGAACTCGCCGAGTGTGGGGCCGTTGGCAATACGCTCCAGCCTTCGGCTTTCCTGGTCGAGCCGGCTCAAGGCTGCGAGGCGATCGTCCTGGCCCAGCTTCGCTCGCTCCACCGCCGATTTCAGCACGGAGATCGTTTGATCGTAGACCTTCGTTGGCACAGCGAACGGCTGTCGATCCTTACCCCCATGGGCCAGCGAGAACCGAGCGGGGTCAGTGAAGCGGCACGGCGCGCCGTGAATGACCTCCGCCACCATCGCCAGCGATCTGACGGTGCGCGCCCCTACGCCGGGCACGAGGAGAAGCTCAGCAAAGTCACGCGGCCCACTGTCGGCTGCGGCTGCGATCGCGCCGTGGAGCCGCCGCGTTACAACATCCTCCGGTTGGACCTCGTGACGGGCAGGCATGACGAGGTGCGGCAGCGCCAACTGGGCGGGCTCTGCCTGGCGCGTGATGTGCATCTGATTGAGGGCTGTGAATTCCTTCACGATTCCATCTGGCCCGATATCGCTAAGAAGATCGATCTGTCTACGGCGCGAGGCTGCAGCCCGTGTATCGGTGAGATTGAGAATGCTGCCCTGGTTTTCGCCGTCGATGGCGGCATGGGGCGCGTCGACAAAGCTCGCCAACCCTTCTGACTGCCAATGATAGCGACGCGCGAAACCGCTATCGCCGTTCATGCCCTGCTGGACGACGACCCACCCGCCCGTATCCGCGACGATAAAGCCGTGCAAATACAGATCGAAGCCATCTTGCACTGCAGCGCTGTCTACCTTCGCGACAAGGCGGCTGACCCGGGCGAGCGCATCGCCATCGAACCCCGTCCTGGCCCCGATCTGCTGCAGCTCAACTGGCGTCTGCCGAGAGTGGCGACCGCGCCCGCCGCAGACATGCAGGCCAAGTTCGCGGGATAGTGGAGCCAGCCCTCGCTTCAGCGCTCCGATGACGCTCGTGGTGATACCCGAGGAGTGCCAATCCATTCCCATGACGGCCCCGAAGGATTGGAACCAGAACGGGTGGGCAAGCCGCCTCAACAACTCGTCGCGCCCGTAATGGTGGATGATCGCCTCGCATACCACCGCACCAAGCCGCGCCATCCGCTGGCCGAGCCATGGCGGAACCCGGCCATGATGCAGAGGCAGATCGGCGGAGCCCGAGCGAAGAGCCATGGAAAATCCGGAACGAAAATGGAACACCATCGATAGCCGGAGACGCTGGAAAGGGCTAGTGCGTAGCTGAGTCTGTCAGCCAGTTCCCTCAGCTGCGCCAGGAACGATCCGAGCCTCTCTGCAATGGCGTCGATATTCGACCGACTCCGTCCGAAATGGTCGGCGCCAAATCCAAGCTCTGCGCAGCGGACGTCTTTTTGGGCCCAATGGCAGGAATCAACCCCTAGCTAGGGCATCCGCTAGGGAAGATGAGCGACCAAAATCATCAGCCCGCAAGCGATTGTGATGATAGTCGGAATCGCAAAGGTGGCGGCGAACTTGATATCTTCGCGGCGGATTTGTTTGGCCTTCGTCTGAAATGGCACGCGAGTCTGGACGTCCATTTGAGCCTCAATCGGCGCCCATGCGTCGGGTCTTTCAAGATCGCGCCGGCGTGGCAGCACAGATTAGTTGCTCCGAGCCCAAAATTGGTTCTTAGGGCGATAAAATCGCGATCGTCCGTAGACGGCAAAAGGCAGCTTTCGGCCCGATGCGGACCTCAGCCATCGGAGAGCCTTGCAGGGCAGACGCGAGCCCGGTTAACTGCGCGCTCGCCTTCTGAGGTAGTTGAAATCAAAGATGCCTGTCGACCAGCGGGGCGAACGCCTCCAAATCATGCTTAGTCCGGACGAGCTGCGCGCAATCGAGGATTGGCGTTTTGCAAAGCGGATGCCGTCCCGCGCAGCCGCCGTCCGTGAGTTGCTGCGGCGAGGTCTAGCCGCCGAAGGGTTCGCACTCGCGGGCGAGTACATTCAATCCAAGCAGTTCGGTGTCGTCGACGAGCGCGGCGCGGACGCTTCAAGCGACGAAGAACCAACGCGGGAATAGCCAGCGCCGAGGCAAACGCCTAACGCCTGGCGAAGGACCGCATACGTTCTGCTCAGCTACGGCGAGTAAGGGTGATGGTTTCGGGAGCTCGAGATCATGGCGATCGTTGACTCGAACGACGCGCGCTCCATACCATCGGCGCGTCAAGGTCTGTGCCTAGGGAGAGGATCCATGAAACCTTCTCTCGACGCATATACTGTTGCGCTGCCATGGTACGAGCGAGAGGATTTCGATCGGCTCTGGGAACTCTCTGACGATCATATGATGCCCCCCGCGATTATGATCTTTGGCGAGAAACCGCGCTGAGCGTAGTAAACGCTTGGCTGGCAAGAGGTAGGGCCCTCCAGATCATTGCGGTCAAGCCTGATCAATTACTGCCGTGGCTGAAAGAGAACGGCTTGCCCAACAATGCGGATTCCCGGCGCAGGTATGTCGAGCAGCTCGCCGCGGGCAGTGACGGCGTCGCAGGCAACGTGATCCCGCTGCGCAAACCAGCCGCGGATGATTAGTGGACATCAGTGCTGTTTGCGCTCGTTTTTGCGCCGCGCGAGTCGCATATCCTCCCGGGTTTCGCCCTTGAATTCGAGGGATGCCTGATAGACTACCTCATCTGCTTCGTCCTCCACGGCTACTCGAAACACCGCGTGCGTTCCGTCAGGCAGTTTAGCTTGAGCCAAGTCAGCAAGCCCGCGCTGCGCCTCGTCCGCAGCGGCTTGTTCGCCGGGTAGATCTACCGTGTCGTCATGGCGGACGAATGTCTTGCCGTCATCTGTGGTGAACCGGTATTTCGGCATCGGCTCCTCCATCTACGCTAGCAATTGCTCGCCCACCGCTTTGGTTCCCTCGATTTAGGTGGGCCTCATGCGTTCTATAGAGTGCTAGGTCCAGGGTCCGCTAGCGACCCTTAGGGGGCGTCTGTTGGTGTTCTAACGCTTGGCCCCCGATCCTGCTCGCCAGACGGCGAGCGAGGGCTGACCGTCGTCGCCTGCCCATCAGTTCCGGCAGAAAGACAACCGTGCCTATTGCGATGGCGACGACCAAGGCGATGAGCACGCCGATCGCGACTTCGCTGCCAGATGGGATGCCTTATGATCCTATCTTACACGTTCCGTCTCGGGTCCACTTCCGCCCCTCTTAGTCACCGGCCGGTGAGCGTCACTCGCTGCTTGCAACGCGGCTTGTCATCGACCGGGGAGCGCATCCGTTTGGCTCAATCGATGAACTTCGCATCGCACACTCATCGGCCCAGGGGGATCACTACGGAACTCGGGAGGCAGGACCGAGTAGTCAGAGCAACCATGCAAAACCTCCCCATAGGTTTTCGTGGCCAGAGCCGGGTGACGCATTCGCCCGGCTCGCCCTGCGCATAGAGATTTGAGTTCTGGCGACGATGCCGATCATGCCCGCGAAGATGAGGGCGCGCGCGAACCTCGAGCAATGAGGCGACCACATGGGTAAAGGCGCCTTGCGGATCTCAGTTTTGGACGGCCCAGCATGTCAGTATCCCCGCTGTCTGCGCTTCTCGTCGCGCCTTGCTCCACGTCCTCGATCCCAACGCCAGCCGACACGGTCGCGTGGGTCGAAGTACTCGCCCATGATCGCCTCTCGAAACGCCGCAGCCTGCGCTTGATTGCGGAAGCAAAGCACTTCGTAGGTGTCCTGCCCATCGTTGACGTGATGTCGACGCCAACACAGTGACGAGAATGCGCTTGACCGGTGGAGATGACCAACGTTCTGGCCCGGGATCCACTTGACCGCGACCTGGAACGGAAAGTCGCGATCGATGCCGCTCCGATTGAGGTCGCTCCGCCGTTTCATAACTCATCGACGATGCGCGGGCGGCGCCTGCCTTCCGAGAAGCGGCCACGCAGGAAGCCGCGAGAAGCTGCAGCGTCAGCCTCCGACGCCATGACGGCGAGGTTCCGCAGCAGTATGCGGACGGCCTCAAACGCATTGCCCTTGGCTTCCTGGAGGACGGCGTAAATCTCTTCATCTGAGATGGCAAATGGGTCTCGTTCAGGCGGGCGCTGGGGCTCGGCTGCTATCATCGGCTAGTCCTCGATTGCGAGAACGAAATAGGAACAAAAGCTCTGCGGGAGTCAATCTATCCTATGGGAAGCCGTAGATTGAGCCTCGGAACCATCAAGGCGCCAGCTTCCTCCCGTCAGCTCGATGGACCAACGCGCTCAGCATGAGCGACGATGAGCTTGACGCTATCTCTGGATGCCAGCGGAGTGCATCGACCACGCGATCCGCGCGGCATGACCGATGCCGACCTGTCCGCAGCTCTCATCGATGCATTTGCTAGGCCGGCGTGAGCGGTCAGGTCCGCGGCTTTGAGCATCGGCAGGGACGCGTGAGACACCGGTGACTCCTACTTCGCCCCGCCCTACGGTCTCGCACATGGAAAAAGATGAGTCGCCACTCGATCGCGCAAAGCGAAACGTTCGCGACGGCGAGGCCCATATCCGCCGTCAGCAGTTGATCATTGATCGAATGGAGCCGACAGAGTCGCGTCAGCTCGCGGAGACGCGGGCGGTTCTGAACCGTTTTGTCGATTCACAGAATTCGGAATCTCGATCTTCTGGCTGAGATCGATGGGCAGACTTCAGAGCACAATGAGACGAAACCCGCCTATGGCTGAGTCGGCGAGCGCCCACCTGGAGCGGATAGCGGATAAATGGACGCTGATGATAGTCGATGTGCTCGCAAACGAGCCGGTCCGGTTCAACGCTTTAGTAGAGCTTGTTGACGGAGTGTCGCCCCGCGTTTTGGCGGTAAGGTTGCGCGCGTTGGAAAGGGATGGGTTGGTAACGCGGACCATGTCGCCAGCTTTCCCGCCCCGTGTTAGCTACGAGCTAACCTCACTCGGAAGCACCTTGATCGAACCCGTCAGGGGGCTCTCCCGCTGGTTGAACGATCACGTCGCGGAAATCGACGATGCTCGACGCGCCTATGACAGGCACAAATAAAAAGCCCGCCGCTGAATAGCGACGGGCCTCGGACACGTAGTCAGGAGCGCTTCCGGCCATCGCCGAGAACTGGACTTTGCCCTCCTGTCGGTGCGGCCGGTAGGTCCGCGGCAATCCAATGTGGAGCAGGCAGGCATAGCGCTTGCCGCGCGAATGAACTCGTTGGGACCACTAGGTTCCCGAAAGATTGGACCCAGACCGCGGCGCCTTCCCGCGATCCTGAGAGATGCACTCCCGGAACATGCCCGCCAACTATGCAGTTAAGGCGGCAGCGCGTTCGCGCATCTGTGAACGGAGGCTTACATGAACAGTATCATTTATCTCGTTGGTCTCGTCGTGGTCGTTTTGGCCATCCTGTCTTTCCTGGGTCTACGATAAGGGGTTTGCGATGTCCCTTGGTTCAACAGATGTTGTTGTCGTTGCTCCTACTAGATCGAGCACCCCAGCCGGCTCCTACCTTGAATGGAGCCCCATCCTAGGCGGGGCCGCTCTCTCTGCAGCGGTGTCCACCGTCATGGCGGCGTTCGGTTCGGCGATCGGCCTGGCGCTTGTTTCTGCCGACACATCCCGCTCGACCAGCCTGGGAGCCTTAGCCGTTGCAGGTGTCCTGTGGGCACTTTGGGTGACAGTTTCGGCCTGCGGCGCGGGAGGATATCTCGCCGGAAGGATGCGCAAGCCGCTCGCCGATTCGAGTGCGACTGAACGGGGTGTTCGAGATGGCGCACATGGGCTTGTGGTGTGGGCGGTCGGCGCGCTCCTCGTTGCGTTCCTGACCTCGTCGTCGCTCGTTGGGGCAGCGAAAACGGCAGCAACTGGCGCAGCGGCAGCCGCTGGCGGCGCGGGAGCCTTGATTTCCCAACAGGCCGATCCGCTTGCATCCGCTCTCGACCGCATCATGCGCGCGAATGGTACGGAGCCTGTTTCGCAGGGCGAGCGCGACGAAGCTTCGCGGATCCTTGTCAGGAGCCTCGCGAACGGGACGCTCGACGCCTCAGATCGCAGTTACATTGCCTCCCGTACGGCCGCCCGGATGAACATCCAGCAAGCCGAGGCTGAGAAGCGGATCGACGAAGCTTTCACGCAGCTGAACCAGGCCAAGGAAACTGCAAAACAATCAGCCGAGAAGGCGCGCAGAACCGGCATCATCGTTGCCTTCATGACTGCGGCCGTTCTGCTTGTTGGGGCCGCTGCAGCATATCTGGCCGCTATGGTAGGCGGTCGTCATCGCGACGAGGAAATCGACCTTTTCGCGCGCTGAGCATCGGCGAAAACCTAACGGAAGAGGGAGGCTTCCGCCCTCTTCCGAAACGTCCTCGGCACCCCCGGCGGTTATAGCTGCTGTTCTGCCCCTTGACCGCTTGGCACTTGCCAACTCCCGTGTGGCCGTTCGAATTGGAACTTAGCCGGTAAAATTCAGGGGCCGTAACGGCCCCAGCTATGCTCGATCTTTTCTCGCATGTTTGTGACGAACCAGACCTACCCGGGAATCTTCCAGCCGTGCTGCCGCATAGTCTGCTCCAACTGAGCAATGATGGGTTTCAGCTTATCCCCTTCGTCATGACGATCAGCGAGATAGTGCACCATCTGGATGCGCCGAGCGCCGGCGAGCTTCCTCTCTAGATCCTTCTTCGGGTCATCGCTCATTCAACCCTCCCTTGTGGGACAAGCAGTTTTTGTGACTGCGCTTCCCAGTAATTCGCCGAGCATCGCCTGGTTCCTCTTGGCGCGCTGGGCCTTCCTCAGCCCGAACGATGCATCTCTGGAACATTCGGCCATCTGAGCCGTCTGATCGGGTGCGGGTGCGTCCGCCTGCGAATAGGAGTTCCATCGTGACCACCTCCACCGACACCGACGTTCGTGCAGCTCAGGCAAGGGCAGCGAGTCAAAGCGATCCTGCGCAGCCGGTCATCCCTCCAATGCGGGCTGATGACCATTCCAACGCGGATCCAGCGGTAGAGACCCCGGTTGAAGCGCGACAGGGGTTTCTCGGCCGGCCCGTGCTCGCGGTGCTCATCGGAGGGCTGATCTTGGCCGGCATCGCCTGGGTTATCGTGCACTACGCTGCATAGCGCGCGGAAGGAACAGGCCGCCATGTTAAAGCTGGCAGTCGAGCTATCAATGCACGCGGCAGAATACCTGCACGCGATTTGGCTGCGTGCCGCGAGACTGGGAGCCGGTGGGGATGTAGCCAGCGACGAGCCCAATTTGATGATTGTAGAGAAGCTGGCGGCGGTGCGGGCAGTAGGCGGCGAGTTTTTAATAGGCGCTGCGCCCATTGCCTGCGTTCCAGGCCGTCGGCGCAAGCTGCGAGCGAACGTCCGCCATTTATCTAAGCAGACCCTCCCGTGAGCTGGATCTCGATCGCGGGCACCCTCGCAGCACTCTGCTCGACCATCAGCTTCGTGCCTCAGGCATGGCGGATCGTCAGGACGCGCGACACCCAGGCAATTTCACCTTTAACCTACAGCCTAACGGTGACGGGCTTCGCTTTGTGGACCGCCTACGGGGTCGGGCTGGGTGAGTGGCCCCTCATTATCACCAACAGCATATGCTTCGTCCTGTCGGCGTTCATCTTGCTAATGACGCTGCTTCCCCGGGCCAAGAGGGACGCGGTGGCGGAGACGATCGATCCAGCGTCGTGAGGCGAATATCCCGTGCGCCAGAGCTGGGAGACTCGCGTCACTTCCAACGTGCGGCTGATTGGGCCAGCGGACTGCGCCATTCGTCGAGTCAACACGGCAGTGGGCTCATCTCCGAGCACACTATGCCTGAAAACCAGCGCGACGCGCTCCTGTCGTTCTCACGGAAAGCGCCACCCAACGGGACGACGAATGAGAGGCGAGCCTGCCCTCTCCGACTGCCGCTATTTCGACTACAGGGCCGAAGCATCGTTTTCGGCAGACGAGGGAACCTGGCGCTTGAAGTGCTGTAAGCCAAGCGCCTCCACGTAGTCGGTCGCTTAATCGCAGTCCATTAAGGTGGCCGGCGCCGGCACGGCTACTTTCTCGCGAGCCGAGCCGGCGCTTGTGCCGACGCAATACCTGTGGCTGGAAGAGTTTCCGTTCAGTAGGTTGCGAAACTCTCAGCGCGGAGCCAGACCGCAATCATTTCGTGAGGCTCGGTGCGCTGGCGGCCTCAGATCAGTAAGCGAGCCAAAAGAAGAGCCGGGGGGCGCAATGGCTAAGGAGAGCGAGGGGTATCGGCCCCTTGTCGTGGAGAGCTATCGCGAAAGCGGATTGGGTCTGCACGGCGATGTACATATTCGCCCAGTTCCGGGGCAATGGGCGCCCAAGAACCTGCGGGTCGAGTGTGCGAAGCGGCTTTCGGATCTCAGTCGCTACAAACTCGGCACCCGCTTCGTGATCAGAGCCAAGCTGACCGATCGCGAAGGGGGCGGCGAGTTCGTCTATTCCTATTTCGGCTGGCGCGAGAAGGTCCTGCCGTGAGATCGGATCGCGCCGTCACGCGGCGTCGGGCATACGCTGCAGCAGCTTGTCCAGCGTGATCGGGTAATCTCGGACCCGGACCCCGGTGGCGTTGTAGATCGCATTTGCGACAGCAGCGCCAACGCCACAAATGCCGAGCTCACCGACACCCTTGGCCTTCATTGGCGACGACATCGGATCGGCTTCGTCCAGGAAGATCACCTCCTGATGCGGAATGTCGGCATGAACCGGCACCTCATAGCTTGCGAGGTCGTGGTTGACGAAGAAGCCGCGGCGGGTGTCGACCGCCAACTCCTCCATGAGGGCGGCGCCGGCGCCCATCGTCATGGCCCCGATCACCTGGCTGCGCGCGGTCTTGGGGTTTAGAATCCGACCGGCCGCGCAGACTGCCAGCATGCGACGGATCCGCGTTTCAGCGGTCGCCACGTCGATGGCCACCTCGACGAAATGGGCTCCGAATGTCGACTGCTGATGCGTCTTATCCAGATCGCCGTATTCCATCTGGTCTTCGCCGGTCAGGGGGCCGGCCTCGGTTGCGCGTGCCAATGGCAAACTGCGATTGCCTGCCTTCACCTCGCCTCCCGCAAAGACCGCTTCGGTCGAGTTTATGCCAAGCTTCTGGGCCACCGCTTCCCGCAATTTCACGCAAGCGGCATAGACGCCGGCCGTGGAGCTGTTTCCTCCCCACTGTCCGCCTGAGCCGGCTGAAACGGGGAAGCGGGAGTCGCCGAGCCGAACCTCGACCTTGTCCAGCGGGACGCCCAGCATTTCGGCCGCGGTTTGGCCGATGATCGTGTAGCTGCCGGTGCCGATATCCGTCATGTCGGTCTCGACGATCAAACGCCCGTCGGCTTCCAGCCGAACCCGCGCGCCAGACTTCATGACGAGGTTGTTGCGAAACGCGGCCGCGACGCCGAGCCCGACGAGCCATTGTCCGTCTCGACGCTGGCCGGGTCGCTTCGAGCGGCTATTCCAGCCGAAGCGCTCGGCGCCGAGCTCAAGGCAATGCTGGAGGTTGCGCATCGAGAACGGCCGTTTCGGCTTCTCGGGGTCGACTTGCGTGTCGTTGGCGATCCGGAACGCGATCGGGTCCATGTCCAGCCGCTCGGCCATTTCGTCCATGGCCATCTCCAGCGCCATCAGGCCTGGCGCTTCCCCCGGAGCGCGCATCGCATTGCCTTCAGGCAGGTCAAGCTCGGCAAGCCGCATGGCCGTCAGCCGGTTCGCGCCAGCATAAAGCAGTCGGGTCTGCTGGACCGCGACCTCCGGGCTGCCGCCGGGAAGGTCTCCGGACCAGCTCTCATGTCCAATGGCGGTGATCTTTCCATCGCGGCCGGCACCGATCCTGATCCGCTGGATTGTGGCGGGCCGATGCGTCGTGTTGTTGATCATGAGGGGCCGCTGGAGCGCCAGCTTGACCGGGCGCCTGGCCGCGCGGGCGCCAAGGGCAGCCATCAGGATGTCGGCTCGCAGGAAGAGCTTGCCGCCAAACCCGCCGCCGATGAAGGGGGAGACGACGCGGACATTCTCCTTCGGAATGCCGAGTGTCTGCGCCAGGTCGCCAACGGCCCAGCCGACCATCTGGTTGGACGTCCAGAGGGTCAGCTTATCGCCTTCCCACGCGGCCAAGGTGGCATGCGGCTCCATCATCGCATGGCTCTCATCGGGCGTCGTATAGGTCTCGTCGAGCTTGACCTCGGCCTTCGCAAAAGCCCCCGCGAAATCTCCGGTGCGGGTGTCGGCGAGGCTTGGGTCATCCCCCTTGGGTTCGGTAGCACTACCTTTCGCGGCCTCAAGGTCGAACCTGCCCTTCGTGGGGGCGTAGTCGACCTTCACCAGGTTTGCAGCAGCGCGCGCCTGCTCAAAGCTCTCGGCTACAACGACTGCAACCGCTTGGTGGTAGTGCTCGATCTCAGAGGCGGCGAGCAGGTGAGCGGTATTGCGCTTGCCCTTTTCGAGCTTGCCGGCTTCTTTCGCCGTGACGACGGCCAGGACGCCGGGAGCGTTCTTGGCCGCGGTCGTATCGATGGCAGTGAGCTTGCCCTTGGCGATGCCGGCGCCGACCACATAGCCGTAGGCCTGGTTCGGCACGACATCATGCTGCTCGTACGCGTAACGCGCGGTGCCGGCGACCTTGCGCGGACCATCGATGCGATCGCGCGGCTGGCCGACGACCTTCATCTGGTCGATTGGGTTTGCGGTTGCGGGCTTGTCAAATTTCATGGCTTAGCCCCTCGCTTCCGCCAGTACGGCGCCGAGCGTGCGCTCGACCAGATTGAGCTTGAATGCGTTGTCATGGGTCGGCTTTGCGCCCTCCAAGAGCGCCGCCGCGGTGGGCTTTGCGCCGCGGGGAAGTTCGCCCTCAGCCGCTTCGCGACGCCACGGTTTGTGCGCCACGCCGCCCAGCGCGATATGGCCAGAACCGTCTCGCTGGATCACAGCTGCAACGGAGACGAGCGCGAAGGCATAAGAGGCTCGGTCTCGGACCTTCCGATAGACGTGCTTGCCGCCGGCGGGCTTCGGCAAAGTCACCGCGGTGATCAGCTCGGCAGGCTCCAGGACAGTCTCGATATGCGGCGTATCGCCGGGCAGACGATGGAAATCGGCGATCGGGATTGCCCGCTTGGCACCATCCGGTTTGACCGTCTCGACCTTGGCGTCGAGTGCGCGCATGGCGACGGCCATATCGGAAGGATGGGTCGCGATGCAGGCCTCGCTACTGCCGATCACGGCGAGCTGTCGTGAGAAGCCACCGATCGCCGAGCAGCCGCTGCCAGGCTCGCGCTTATTGCAAGGCTGGGCCGTGTCATAGAAATACGGACAGCGCGTGCGTTGCAGGAGATTGCCGGCAGTGGTCGCGCGATTGCGCAGCTGGCCAGATGCTCCAGCAAGGAGAGCCCGCGAAAGGACGGCGTAATCGCGCCTGACACGCTCGTCGGCTGCCAGCGCGGTGTTGCGAACCAAAGCGCCGATGCGCAGGCCGCCGTCGTCGGTCGGCTCGATCTGGTCGAGCTTCAGGCCGTTGACGTCGATCAGGTGGGCCGGGGTCTCGATCTGGAGCTTCATGAGGTCCAGAAGATTGGTGCCGCCGGCGATGAATTTAGCATCGGGGCGGGCGGAGGCTGCTGCTGCGGCCGCGGCGGGGCTGTCCACGCGCTCGAAACTGAAGGCTTTCATCCCTGCCTCCCGCCGACTTCGGACACGGCCTCGACGATGTTGGAGTAGGCGCCGCAGCGACAGATATTGCCGCTCAGGCGTTCGCGGATTTCAGCTTCGCTGAGCTGCGGAGCCGCGTTCAGGTCCGAGGACACATGGCTCGGGATGCCCGCCTTGATTTCATCAAGCATGGCCAAGCTGGAGCAAATTTGGCCGGGAGTGCAGTAGCCGCACTGGAAGCCGTCATGCTTGACGAACGCGGCCTGCATCGGGTGCAGGCGGTCGGGATTTCCGAGGCCTTCGATGGTGGTCACGCTGGCATTCGGATGCATGACGGCGAGCGTCAGGCAGGAATTGATGCGCTGCCCGTCGACCATGACAGTACAGGCGCCGCACTGGCCGTGATCACAACCCTTCTTGGTGCCGGTCAGGTGGAGGTGCTCGCGAAGCGCGTCCAGGAGCGTGGTCCGGGTGTCCAGCTCCAGGGATCGAGCTTCGCCGTTCACCGTGAACGATACGCGGGAGTTGACGGGCTGCCCGACAGGGGCGGGCTGGGCTCGGGGGGCGCCCCCCGACATGATGGGCATTGTCGCGCAGGCACCCGCCGCGACCATCAGGGCGCGCCGGTTCAGGTTGAGTTGTTCGGGAGTTGGCATATCCGCCTCCGTTCGCAGAATAGGAAGCAGCACCGTCGCAGCGGCACTGTGCTGCGAGTGAGAACGGTCGAGGCAGCGGCGGGTTCATGCTCTTTTGAATGAAACCAGACACAAGATTGTCAGGCCGGTGATAATCCTCTTGGTCTCGGGCCGCCGGCGTGAGGGTAATCCGCTGAGTTTCAGTTGTGGCCCTCCGCATCTAGGTAAGCCCGAAATCGATCCAGTGACGGGAGGTCGCCTCTTGCCATTCCGGCTGCCGGCGGGGCCGCATGTTACGATCGGCGACAACTGATAGACGGCTCAAGCTCGTTTGGTGAGTCCACCCCGACAGCTCACGCGTCTGCGCAAGCGCTGGCGTTTTTTTTGTTTCTCGATGTTTTCACAGGAACATTGACGTCCGGGCTCGGTTGTGGAGGCGGCTGGGAAAATACGTCTGGAGAAATTCAAAATGCGTAGAATGCTCGTCGCTCTCGCTGTTACCTCGACGATTCTCGGAGGTAACGTCGCGCATGCTCAGACCGCGACGACCAGTGCGCGTGAAATCTATATCAAGGCGCAGCCGACGGACGTTCTGAGCAGCAATCTCATTGGCCTGAACGTTCAGAATAACGCCAAGGATAACGTTGGTGAGATCAAGGATCTGGTCGTTTCCAATGGCAGCCTGTCCGGGCTGATCCTGTCTGTGGGAGGCTTCCTCGGCATCGGCGAGCGTTATGTCGTTGTCGCGCCGTCCGCGGTGAAGGTTGTCTACACCGAGAACGACAAGAAGTGGTCCGCGACCATGGACACGACCAAGGACGCCCTAAAAGCCGCGCCTGAGTTCAAGTACGAAGGCCGCTGGAAGCGCTAGCGCGCTGTTCGACTTTACCCGCAACTCGAAACTGATGGAGTTCCCGATGGACTGGAATCGCGTCGAAGGAAACTGGAAGCAGCTCAAGGGCAGGGTCAAGGAGCAGTGGGGCAAGCTGACGGATGACGATCTGGATGTCATCGCCGGCAAGCGCGATCAACTCGAAGGCAAAATTCAGGAGCGCTACGGCATCGAGAAGGACAAGGTGAAGACTGACGTCGACACCTGGTACAGTCGCCAGACATGGTGATCACCGACGGTTGAGCCGCTCGCTGCCCAGCGTGTGCTCGCCGCGTGAGGAAGCCCGGCCCTTTCCAGTGGGGCCGGGCTTTCGCGCCTTAAGAGCCGGCCTTTGTGTGTAGAGCCAGTGAGGCCTAGCGCTCGTTCAAGGGCCTTCGCGATGCGGCTAGAGCTAGATCGTCGCGTAAAGCTCGCGATAGCTGGGGTCGTTGTACAGCGGTGTCTGCATTACCTCTCGCTCGCCGGCGATGAGGGTCAGCGTCATCCCTGCACCCTGCCAGAGAGCGTCGAGCAATGTCTTCAAGCCGCTCAGGTCTACCGGCGCAATGATTGTGTTGGAGCGTTACCATCCCCGGCTCCGCGCAGCCCTCGACGGCAAGCTGCCCCTTCAAATTCGTCGTGCCAGGTCGGATGCCGGGCTCGACGACCATCGTGACGATGCGATCGCGGTTTACGGTCACCTCGATCACGGTGACGTCGTCAGGACCATTAGGTCGCGGATGCCCCCCCTCTCTGCCGAACCCGTCGCCCTCATCATAAATCTCCCAAGGGGAGCAGTTAACGGAACCTGGCCGTCTAGTGGACGAGGCGGCGTCTGCTGGATGCCGGTAATGGCATCATGACGGGCTCGCCCCCTACATCGTCTTCAGGGCCGGACAAACCATGGCGACGCCGCCATTGCCGATACGCAATCCTGGCTCTCGGCGAACTTCTCCGTCGCGAGCCCGGTCGAGGAGATGGCGCGGCGTTCAGGGCTAGCCGAGCGCACGTTCAAGCGACGATTCACTGAGGCGACGGTCTTCTCCCCGATCGACTACGTTCAACGCCTGCGGGTTGAGGATACCAAGCGCCGGCTCGAACGGACCGACGCGCCGGCCGACGAGATCAGCTGGAAGGTCGGCTATGAGGATGCAGCCTTTTTCCGCCAGCTGTTCAAGCGGGTGACCGGGATGACGCCCGGCTCCTACCGCCGACGCTTCCAGGTGCCGGCCTTCGCCCGTTCGAAAAGTAGATGTCCCCCGCGGGGCTGAGTAGGTCGTTGCAGCAACGTCTGCTTTCGGGCACCAGCCCAATGTCCGCTTCTGGCGCAACTCGCCTTCGAGCCGTAACCAGCCGGTGAAGAGAAGTAGCTTGTCATACTTGAGGGACGCTTATTGGACCGTTCTGGAAAGGTCGCAATCGATGCACGATGCTGCCTAGGTTTGCTTCCAAGCCGCTTCTCACGTCCGCAGCCGGCGCATATCAGTATTCGACCAGCAATCGATCGATGCCAGCCGCGCAGAAGCCGGTCAGTCGCTCAAGCAGATGTAAGGGAAGGTCACCTTCGGGCAGCGCAGGACGCTCTAAATCGAGCCGCGCGGCGCGATCGCTCGCGGCCATGGTCATAACCAGCGCCCCGACCATGAACAGATAGGCATCGACCATCGCCGCGCGCGAAGCCTGTGGGTACAGCTCTGCGAAGGCAGCTAGAAACCTGGCCGCAGTCGGATCGAAATGCTCGGCAAGCACACCGCGGGCGGATTCACGCGGATCGACCGCCTCCCGCGCCGTCAACATCGCGAAGGCCGCCCCTTGCACGCCTTCCCCAAAGCGTTGCCGAACCGACGGCCCGATGAAGGCTTCGACCACGGCACTAATGTCAGGCGCAGGCGCTGCCATCGCATGCGCAAGAGCGGTTCCGCGCGCCAGCGCCAGCGCATCCGCCCGGCGTGCGAAGACAGCGCAATACAGCGCCTCCTTCGAGCCGAAATAATAGCTGAGCTGCGACAGCCGCACCTCGGCCGCGGCGGCGAGATCGCGCATCGAGGCGCCGTCGGCGCCGCCGCGCTCGGCGAATGTGCGCTCGGCTGCGTCCAGAATGCGTTCACGCGTCGGCGATACTGACATCAAGCTCCCTCGTGGCAGGCCCCCGCCCTGCGTGATTTGCCTCTTACCAGAAAGCGCATTCCAAGCTATTGGTCGGACGTTCGTCCAAATTTATGCCGGCAGAGCATAGTGGGGCGGCAGGAGGAAATCAGGATGATGCCGACCGGGCGCCTCGTCGATCTCTCGATCCCGCTCGAAAACGATGTGCCGGCCGATCCGCCTTTCCAGAAGGTCAGGATCGATTACAGCACGCATGACGGCACCGCGAAGGACATAGCCGCCGCCTTTCCGGGATTGAAACCCGAGCAATTGCCGGACGGGAAGGGCTGGGCCGTCGAGCTCGCGACGATCTCGACCCATAACGGCACCCATGTCGATGCACCCTGGCATTACCACCCGACACAAGATGGCGGGGCGCCTGCGCTGAAGATCGACGAGTGTCCGCTCGAATGGTTTCTGCAGCCCGGCGTGAAGCTGGATTTCCGCCATCTGCCGGACGGCCATGTCGTGAGCCCGGCCGAGATCAACGCCGAGTTGGAGCGGATCGGCCACCGCCTGAGCCCGCTCGAGATCGTCATCGTCAACACGCGCGCTGGACAGCGTTACGGGCAGGCCGATTACATCGATTCAGGCTGCGGCTTCGGCCGCGAGGCAACGCTGCATCTCGTCCGCCAGGGCATCAAGGTCGTCGGCACCGATGGCTGGAGCTGGGACGCGCCCTTCAGTCATACCGCCCGGCGCTTCGTAGAAACCGGCGACGCCTCCCTGATCTGGGAGGGCCACAAAGCCGGCCGCGAGGCCGGTTACTGCCAGATCGAGAAATTGCACAATCTCGAAGCGCTGCCGGCCACCGGCTTCATGATCAGCTGCCTGCCGGTGAAGGTGCGCAACGGCTCCGCGGGCTGGACGCGGGCCATCGCCATCCTGCCGGCCTGAACCGACAATCAAGGAAGGAGCGCATGAACAAGGTCATCATCACCTGCGCGGTCACGGGCGGCATCCATACGCCGACCATGTCGGACCACCTGCCCATCACTCCCGACCAGATCTCGGAGCAGGCCATCGCGGCAGCTGAGGCCGGCGCCGCCATCCTACATCTTCACGCCCGCGATCCGAAGGACGGCCGCCCAACGCCGGACCCGGCGGTGTTCATGGAATTCCTGCCGCGCATCAAGCAGGCGACCGATGCGGTGGTGAACATCACCACGGGCGGCGGCCTGACCATGACCGTGGACGAGCGCCTCGCCGCCCCGCTCAAGGCCGCGCCCGAAATGTGCTCGCTCAACATGGGCTCGATGAATTTCGCGCTGCATCCGCTGGCGGAGAAATACAGCGACTGGAAGCATCCCTGGGAGCAGCCCTATCTCGCCGGCACCAAGGACTTCATCTTCCGCAACACGTTCGGCGACATAGAGCGCATCTACAAGCTGCTCGGCGAGGGCCACGGCACCAAGTTCGAGCACGAGTGCTACGATGTCGGCCATCTCTACAATCTGGCGCATTGCCTCGATCGTGGCTGGTTCAGGCCGCCGGTCTTCCTGCAGCTGATCTTCGGCATCCTGGGCGGCATCGGCGCCGATCTCGACAACCTGATGTTCATGAAGCGCACGGCCGACAAGTTATTCGGCAAGGACTATCATTGGTCGGTGCTGGCGGCAGGGCGCCACCAGATGGCCTTCTGCACCCAGGCGGCAATGATGGGCGGCAATGTCCGCGTCGGGCTGGAGGACAGCCTGTTCATCGGAAAGGGCAAGCTCGCCATCTCCAATGCCGAGCAGGTCGCCAAGATCCGCCGCATCGTCGAGGAACTCGGCTACGAGATCGCCACCCCAGCGGAGGCCCGCGCGACGCTGGGCCTCAAGGGCGGCGATCGGGTCAACTTCTGAGGCGCCGGCATGGTGTCTCGCCCCAACCCGCTCGACGGCTTCACCGTCGATCCCGCCGCGATCCGCTGCATCGGCGAGGGCTTGCAGCGGCCGGAATGCATCCTGGCCGAGCGCGACGGCTCGCTCTGGAGCGCCGACGCCCGCGGCGGCGTCGTCCATATCCGGCCGGACGGCTCGCAGCGCCTGATCACGCAGACGGCGAGCCACGGCTTCGCCGAGGCCGCCGACGAGGAAGCCCGCTTCGTTTCGGGCACGCTGCCGAACGGCCTCGCCTTCGCCGGCAATGGCAACATCTTGATCTCAAATTTCGGCACCGACCGACTGGAGATCATGACGCGGGACGGCGAGACCAGCGTTCTCGTCGACAGCATAGACGGCGAGCCGATCGGCAAGGTCAATTTCGTGCTGCGCGACAGCAAGGACCGGATTTGGCTGACGATCTCGACCCGCACCAGGAACTGGATGAAGGCGATCAGCCCGAATGTACGGGACGGCTATGTCGCGCTCTATGACGCCGGCCGCCTGCGGATCGTCGCCGACGGCTTCGCCTTCACCAACGAGATCAGGCTCGATGCCGGGGAGGAGTGGCTCTACGTCGCCGAGACCTGCGCGCGGAAGGTGACGCGGCTGCGCGTCCTGCCGGATGGCAGCCTGACCGACCGCGAGACCTTCGGCCCCGAGGATCACGGCGCCTGCATCGACGGCATCGCCTTCGACGCTCATGGCAATCTCTGGGGCACGCATGTCTTCACCGATCGCATCTTCGCGATCACACCTGAAGGCGAGTTGCGCATCCTGTTCGACGACGACCGCGGCAGCGCAGCCGGCAAGGCCTTTCTCGCCGCCTTCGCCCGCGACGAGGCCACGCCGGAACTGATGCTCGCCTGCGGCGGCACGGTCGCGCCCTGGTGCGCCAGCATCACCTTCGGCGGGCCGGACCTCCGGACGGTCTATGTCGGCAGCCTGAAGGGAACCCGCATTCCATATTTCCGCTCACCCATCGCCGGTCTGCCGATGGTGCATTGGTAGGTCCGACCCAGCTTCACGCGACCACGTTTCAATCAGAACAGAATTCGGGAGGAACCATGAAGCGCATCATCTCCGCACTCGCCGGCGTCTCGGCGCTCTGCCTGGCCGGCGCCGCCCAGGCCGAAATCTCCGGCGGCAGCGTCAAAATCGGCGTGTTGACCGACATGTCCGGCGTCTATTCCGACATCACGGGCAAGGGCTCGATCGTCGCGACCCAGATGGCCATTGATGACTGCCTCAAGGCGGAATGCGCCGGCATGAAGATCGAGGTCATCTCGGCCGACCACCAGAACAAGGCGGATGTCGGCTCGGCCATCGCGCGCGAATGGATCGACCGGCAGGGCGTCGACGTTCTCGCCGACATGTCGAACGCCTCCCTGCAGCTCGCCATTCCGCCGCTGCTCAAGGAGAAGAACCGGGTCGGCCTGTTTCCGGGCGGCACCGCGCGGCTCACGGGAGACGCCTGCCAGCCCGACCACATCGTCCAGTGGATGTGGGACACCTATGTCCAGGTCGCCGGCATCGCCAATTACCTGACCAAGCCCGGCACGAAATGGTACCTCGTCACCGCGGATTACGCGCTCGGCCACCAGTTGGAGGCCGACGCCAAGACGCTGGTCACCGCCAAGGGCGGCACCTATGCCGGCTCCGTCCGCCACGCCTTCCCGGCCGTCGATCTGTCATCGCAGCTCCTGACGGCGCAAGGCTCGGGCGCGGACTACATCGCGCTCGCCAATGCGGGCGGCGATACGGTTGCCGGCATCAAGACGGCGCGCGATTTCAGCATCGGCCAGGATAAGCAGAAGCTCGTCGCCTTCTTCCTCACCGCCATGGACGTGAAGAGCGTCGGCCTCGCCGCGGCGCAGGGCACGGTGCTGACCGAGGGCTTCTACTGGAATCTCGACGACCGCACCCGCGCCTTCTCGGAGCGCTTCAAGGCCATGCACGGCGCCGTGCCGTCGGCGATCCAGGCCGGCATCTACTCCTCGGTCCGGCACTATCTGAAGGCCGTGGCCGCGGCGAAATCGGACGAAGCCAAGACGACGATCGCCAAGATGCGCGAATTGCCGATCGAGGACGATGTCGTCCGTAACGCCAAGCTCCGGGCCGATGGCCGCATGGTCCATGACTTCTACGTCTTCCGCGCCAAAACTCCCGCTGAATCGAAGAGCGAGTGGGACCTCTACGATCTCGTCGCGACGATCCCCGGCGATCAGGCTTTCCGCCCGCTGAGCGAAAGCGCCTGCCCAGCGATCAAACGCTAAGGCGACAAAGCGCGGCCTCAACAATCCGACGTCGCGCTGCTTCGACGTTCCCGAAGGTGGTTAAAGCTTCGAGGACGCCGGCCCTCATCGGCCGTCCTTCGTTTACGAGCGGCTTAGCTCAACATTGTACGGCTCCAGCGACAGCCGGGGCCGCTTTTCTGAAATCTGATCGTGCAGCTGATGAGGCTGCTGGTTTGGTCTGAAAGATGCGCTGACGAAGGAATCGAACTGTTTGGCCACGACCGTCGACGGACCCGGCCGCGCCGATGCGACGACCGCAGCACCCGCTCGGATTTCGATACGATGGAGTTCGAATGCCGATGGCCGGCTTCTGCGCGGGACTGAGATTCATTGAACGCATTCGGCAACCGGACTGACCAGCCGCCTGAGGTCCGCTTCCGGGCAGTGAGTCAGAGTCTGCTCCTGGCGGATATCGTTGAAAAAGTCGGCATTGCTGCGGCTCTGAAGTCCTGATTCAGTCGGCGTCCGGATGGAGGGCGACGCGATGATGGGCGAGCGGCAGGTGGCGCAGGAGGCGCTGTTCTACGAGTTCAGC
>Ga0209564_1000434_pt1 | contig 72534 bp, 64 predicted proteins | sample AraplaCol_mMF_r2_FD_184272 | JGI IMG/M metagenome (GOLD analysis project Ga0209564, IMG submission 184272) | Arabidopsis root microbial communities from North Carolina, USA - plate scrape MF_Col_mMF_r2 (SPAdes) (version 3) | ecosystem: Host-associated > Plants > Roots > Endosphere | place: USA...
GATCGAGCAGCATCGGCACGGTCAGGCCATGGCGGTCGAGCACTTCGGCGGGCAGGTAGCAGCGGCCGATGCGCAGGTCCTTGCCGACGTCGCGCAGCACGTTCACCATCTGCAGCGCCTTGCCGAATCGCACCCCGCGACGCAGCATCGCGTCGAGCGGGTCCTTGAGCGTGCCGGGCAGATGCGCGTCGGTCATCGTGGTCCAGAACTCGCCGACGCAGCCCGCCACCAGGTAGGTATAGCGGTCCAGGTCGGCCAGCCCGGGCAGGGCGGCAACCTGGCCCGAGCGTTCGTCGGGGAAGGTCTGCAGGTCGAACTCCATGCCTTCTGTCAGCGTGGTGACGATACCCTGCACGGCGATGCGGTCGGATAGGGAAAGTTGCGCCAGCACGTCCAGCGCGGGGGCGATCGATTCAAGCAGCACCTTCTCGTCGGACACCGTCTGCTGCCCGGCCACTTCGACGGCCAGCCGGCGCGCGAGCGCGCCGCCATCGTCATCGCCATTGATGCGCTGGCGCAGCGCCAGCAGCAGGTCGAGACGCTGCGCGGGCGGGATCAGCGACGTATCGGCGATGGTGTCCGCGGCGCGCGCCAGCAGATAGGCCAGCCCGACAGGGTCGCGCATGCCCGCGGGCAGGACGCGCAGCGTCAGGTAGAACGAACGGGAAACACCCTTGAGCAACGGGCCGAGCAGGAAGGCCCGGTTGGGGTTTGGCATGGCGCGGTCATGACATCGATGAACCGCGCATTGTAGCCGTTGATGGCGCTTGCCAATGTCGCCAGGAGGCTCCCCTGTTCCACCAGTGGGAGAGGGCCGAGGGAGAAAACCGGGATACCCACGCGGCGGTTTCAATCGTACTGAAGCTTCGGATACCAGTTTCCGCCGCGCCCTTCGGGCGTGGTGTCCAGCAGCGTCCAGAGCGGATCGGGGTCGGGTGCGCCGCGTGGGTCCTGGCCGGGGTCGGCCATGGCGCCACTCATCTCGCCGCTGTAGAAATGGCGGATCTTGCCGTCACGTTTCGTGAAGACGGTGTAGCCGGGGATGTCGGCGTCTTCGGCGCTGACATAGTTGCGCGTGAATGTGCCATCGGTATCGGCGTACACCTTCAGCTGCGTCCAGCCGCGCGCGGCCTTGGCGGCCTTGAGGCGGTCGATGGGCGAGCGCGCCACCATGGCCAGCGCCACGCGCTGCTCGATGTCGGGGACCTTGCCTTCCCACGACCCCATCAGCGATGTACACATCGGGCAGGGCTCCTCGCGCTGCGGGCCCAACATATAGCTGTAGACCACCAGCGTGTCCTTGTCGCCGAAGAGGTCGGCCAATGTGACCGGGCCCTTCTCGCCGGTGAAGTGATAGGTTTGCTTCACTTCGCCGCCCGGGGGCAGTTGGCGTCGCATCTCGGCCACGCGCTCGATGTGGCGGCGCAGTTCGATTTCCTCGGCCAGCAGCGCATTGCGGGCCTTGCGGTACGCGGCGTCTTCATTCGGAAAATGCGCGCGATTGCGTTCAGCCAATGCCTTGGCCGGGGTCAATGTGGACGATTGCGTCATCGTCTTGCCTCCTGAAATTCGAATCCGTGGCGTGCGCGCCACGCTGGGGAAGACCCGCACCTGCCCGGAAAGCCCGGATTGGCGCGGCCGTTTGACCAGCATAGGAAAAGAACTGTCCACATACGCACCCCGGTCAATGCGCAGTCATTCCCATGTCATGCCGGGTTATGCATAATCTGTGGCATCTGGGCTTCAAGATTTGATCTGATGCGCGTGACGATTCGAACCACGACGATTCCTGGATCCCACAGCCAGGGCCCACTGCATCGGGCGGCGGTCTACCTCAATACCGAGGAAGATGCTTCGCCGCTGATGGTCAGTGCATGGAGTCAGCGTGAACCCGATGCTTTTCTTGCCGCTCAACGCTGGGCGCGCAATCATCACTACATGGTTTCGAATCCCCGCAACGGCACGTACTACGGCGGTCGCACCGCGCGCTGAAGTCCAGCGTCGGCGCACCGCCTTGAAACATTGGCTGTTGTGTGGTGCGGCACTGGTTGTGGCGGGGCCCCCGTGTGCCGACGACGGTCTGCTGGAACGCATCGTCGGCGGTTTCTCGCACGAGCCGCTACGGAAGAACGCGGCATCTTCGTGACCCGCGTGAGGCGCGCGGCAGTTGCTGCGGGGGCTGTCGTGATCAATCCGGCAGCCGGGCAATTTCTCCGAGGATTTCACCAGGCGGAACCTTGCCGTGCGGCTGCGCGGTGATCGACCGCTTTTATGCGTTTTCCGTGCCGGCGCGCGGGTGGGGCGGTTCCGGCCGCGTAGAATGGTCGCGAAAAACAGGCCGCGAGCCACATCCACGACGCGCATCAATGAATACCCCGGCAACAGAACCGGCAGCAGACCGACGTCCCCAGACTTCCTCCGATATTGACAACAGCACCGCCGCACGCGGCATTGCGTTGCTCACCTTCGCGTTCATCCTGAGCCAGTTCTATCGCAGTTGCCTGGCGGTCATCGCGCCGGAGCTGCAGCATGATTTCGGCCTGTCGCCGGCGGGCTTCGGTGCACTGTCGTCGTGCTTCTTCCTGTCGTTTGCGGTGGCGCAGATTCCGGTTGGCATTGCCTTCGACCGCTATGGCGTCGGGCGTCCCACCGCGTGGCTGCTTGGCGTTGGCGCGGCATCCGCCGTGGGTTTCGTGCTGGCGCCCAGCGGAACGCTGGCCATGCTGGCGCAGGCGGGCCTGGGGCTGGCCTGTGCGCCGGTGTTCATGGGGCTGCTGCACTATGCGTCGGAGCAGCTTTCCGAACGGGAATACATGCGTGTGGTCAGTCGCTCGAACGCCATGGGCATGATCGGCGCGCTGTGCGCCACGGCCCCGCTGGGCTGGTTCTCGCAGCATTTCGGCTGGCGCCCCGCGCTGGCGATTTCGGCGCTGGGCATGGTGGGCGCCTGCTATGGCGTATGGCGCTACGTGCGTGACAGCGGCCATGCGCAGGCGCGCCAGGCACCGATGGGTGCGATGCTGGCCGAAAGCGTGAAGCTTCTCGGCATGTGGCCGCTATGGACGCTGATTCCGGTGTGCGTGGCCATGGCGGCCGGCACGGGTTTCCGCAACGCCTGGAGCGGGCCGTACCTGGCCGATGTATTTGGCCTGCAGGCTGGCACGCGCGGCGTGGCGCTGACGCTGTTGAGTCTGGCGGGTTTTGCCACGGCGTTCCTGCTGCCGGTGCTGGTGCGGCGTAGCACGCTCAAGCGCACCATCGGCGGCTGGGCCTGCCTGTCGATGGTGGGTGGCATCGTGCTGACGATCTGGCCCGATACCGGCGTGGCGTCTGGCGTAGGACTGATGGCGCTGCTCTCAACCATTGGCATGCTGCATCCGCTGGTGATGGCGCAGGGCCGCGCGCTGATTCCGCCGGCCAAGCGCGGTCGTGGGCTGGGCCTGCTCAACACGTTCGTGTTCCTGGGTTCGGCGCTGACATCGTGGGGTTTTGGGTTGATCGCCAATGTAGGCCATCTGCGCGACTGGCCTGTGGCCAGCACGTACTCGGCGATTTTCTTTTCGGCCGTGGCCGTCGTGGCGCTGTCGCTGGTGCCGTACTGGTTCAGCCCGACGTCGCCCGTTCCGCACCAGAAATAGGCGCCAACATTACAGTTGGCTTTCAACGCGAATTTGCGTCCGCAATTCGCGTTTTCCCTGATTTTTCACTCAAGTTTGCCTTCGCCAGACCGTTAGGTCTTCCAATGTCTGTCCGTGCGTACATTCAGGTGTACGGCTGACGCAGGAGGAGCGGCCGGGGGGCAACACGCGACTCGGCCTGCCACTAACCAATGGATCAGGTACAAGCAATGAAAAATCTTGGTATTGGTGTACGCCTAGGCATCGGCTTTGGCGTGGTGTTGGTGTTGTCTACGCTCATGACCGTGCTCGGCGTCGTGCGCCTGCAGGAGGTGGCGGGCCGTACGCACGCGATGATGCAGGAGCCGTTGGCCAAGGAGCGTCTGGTCAGCGATTGGTATCGACTGATGTATGCGAGCGTGCGCCGTACCACGGCCGTGGCACGCAGTAGCGATCCGTCGCTGGGTGCGTTCTTCGCGGCCGAGACCGCCTATTCGGTCAAGGCGATTGCCGAGCTGCGCGACAAGATCGAGCCGCGCCTGTCCACGGACGAGGAAAAGGCATCGTTCAAGAAGATCCAGGTGGTGCGCAACCCCTACAACGATTCGCGCGACAAGATCACGAAGCTCAAGGCCGAAGGCCTGACCGATGACGCCAACAAGGTGCTGGAGTCGGAATTCGTGCCGGCCGGCGATGCCTATCTGGCCGAAATCCAGAAGCTGCTCGATATCCAGCGCGCGTCGATCGATGCCACGGCGGAGCAGATCAACGGCATTTACGAAAGCGCCCGCAACGGCCTGATCACGCTGGGTGTGATCGCGCTGGCCATCGGCGTGGCCTTTGCCTGGTGGCTGACCATCGGCATTACGCGTCCGCTGCATCGCGCCGTGGGCTTCGCCCGCACCGTGGCGTCGGGCGACCTGACCAGCCGCATCGAGGTGGACAGCACCGACGAGACCGGCCAGTTGCTGGACGCGCTGCGCGAGATGAACGACAACATCCTCGGCATCGTCAAGGAAGTGCGCGTCGGCACCGATGCCATCGCCACGGGCACCAGCCAGATTGCCGCGGGCAACACCGATCTGTCCCAGCGTACCGAGGAACAGGCGTCGTCGCTGCAGGAAACGGCGTCGAGCATGGAAGAGCTGACCAGCATCGTCCGTCAGAACGCCGACAGCGCCAAGCAGGCCAGCGCGCTGGCGGTGAATGCGTCCGAGGTGGCCACGCAGGGTGGCGATGTGGTGGGCCAGGTCGTGCACACGATGGACGAGATCAATTCGTCGTCGCGCAAGGTCGTGGACATCATTTCGGTGATCGAAGGCATTGCGTTCCAGACCAACATCCTCGCGCTGAACGCTGCGGTGGAAGCCGCCCGTGCCGGCGAGCAGGGCCGCGGCTTTGCCGTAGTGGCCGGCGAGGTGCGCAGCCTGGCGCAGCGCAGCGCCACGGCCGCCAAGGAAATCAAGTCGCTGATTGGCGATTCGGCAGACCGCGTCGAGCGCGGATCGGAACTGGTTGCGCAGGCCGGCCAGACCATGGAAGAGATCGTCAGCGCCGTGAAGCGCGTGACCGACATCATGGGCGAAATCAGCGCGGCGTCGGCCGAGCAGAGCGCGGGCATCGAGCAGGTGAACCAGGCCGTCACGCAGATGGACACCGTGACCCAGCAGAACGCCGCGCTGGTGGAACAGGCTGCGGCAGCCGCCGGCTCGCTCGAAGAGCAGGCCCAGCGGCTCAAGGAAGCCGTGGCGACCTTCCGCCTGGCTGCCTGAAGCTGAAGGCCACGAAGCGTGGCGTGACGCCCGCTTCAGGCCTGCCAGCCGTTACTTCGTCCTGGGCGGCACGATCGTGCCGCCCGACTGCGCCGCCTCGCGGGCGTGCTCCATCTGGGGCATCATGTTGCTGTTCAGGTGGAACATGACCCACAGCGAGCCTGACAGCGTGATCACCACCAGCGTCAGCGTGAACATCAGCGACAGCATGTTCCAGCCGCCCTCCGACTTCGCGTTCATGTGCAGGAAGTAGATCATGTGGACGACGATCTGCACCGCGCCGATCAGCAGGATCACGACGGCCGTGGTCGACGACTTGTCGAACACCTTGCCCATCACCAGCCAGAACGGCACCGCCGTCAGGAATACCGATAGCACGAAGCCCGTCAGGTAGCCGCCCAGCGTGGCGTGGGGTCCGATTTCTTCTTCGTGGTGGCCATGTTCGTGATCGTGGCCATGGCCGTTCATCGCATGGTCTTGCGCGCTCATGGCAGCGTTCCCATCAGGTAGACAAAGGTAAAGACGCCGATCCAGACGACGTCCAGAAAGTGCCAGAACATCGACAGGCACATCAGCCGGCGCTTGTTGGCGGTAACCAGACCGTGGCGGCCCACCTGCAGCATCAGCACGATCAGCCAGAGCATGCCGAACGTCACGTGCAGCCCGTGCGTACCGACCAGCGAGAAGAACGACGTCAGGAACGCGCTGCGCGTGGGACCCGCGCCCTCGTGAATCAGGTGCGCGAACTCGTACAGTTCCACGAACAGGAACGCCGCGCCGAACACGCCCGTGATGGCAAGCCAGATCTGCGTGCCGGCCACCCGGTTCTGCTGCATCTGCAGCATGGCAAAGCCATACGTGATTGACGACAGCAGCAGGAAGGACGTGTTCAGCGCCACCAGCGGCAACTCGAACAGTTCGGCACCGGTAGGCCCGCCCGCGTATTCGCGGCCCAGTACGCCATAGGCGGCGAACAGGCAGGCGAAGATCAGGCAGTCGCTCATCAGGTAGAGCCAGAACCCGAGCAGCGTGCCGTTCTGCGGGTGGTGTTCCTCGGTCAGGTAGAACTGGTAGCCGCCCGGCGGTATGTCGTCGGCGGCCGCGGTGCTGTGCGCTTGGAGGGAAATGGTCGTATCAGCCATGGCCTGTCATCAGTTGGGTGCGTGCCGCTTCGGTCCGGACCACTTCGTCGGTCGGGATGTAGTAGTCGCGCTTGTAGTTGAAGGTATGGATGATTGCCGCGATGATCGTGGCCGCGAACGATGCCGCCGCGAGCCACCAGATGTGCCAGATCAGCGCGAAGCCCATCAGCGTGCACAGGCCCGCCAGCACGATGCCCGCCGCCGTGTTCTTTGGCATGTGGATGGGGATGAAGCCCTCCATCGGCCGCTTGTAGCCGTACTGCTTCATCTGCCACCAGGCGTCGGTGTCATGCACCACCGGGGTGAACGCGAAGTTGTACTGCGGCGGCGGCGACGATGTGGACCACTCCAGCGTGCGGCCGTCCCAGGGGTCGCCGGTGGTGTCGCGCAGTTCCTCGCGGCGCATGAAGCTGACCACGAGCTGGATGATGAAGCAGGCAATGCCGCACGCGATCAGGAACGCGCCGAATGCGGCGATCAGGAACCAGATCTGCAGCGACGGATCGTCGAAATGGTTCACCCGCCGGGTCACGCCCAGCAGGCCCAGCCAGTACAGTGGCATGAACGCGAAGTAGAAGCCGGTGAGCCAGAACCAGAACGAAGCCTTGCCCCACGACGCCACCAGCCGGTAGCCGAACGCCTTCGGGAACCAGTAGTAGATGCCGGCCATAAGCCCGAACAGCACCCCGCCGATGATCACGTTGTGGAAGTGGGCGATCAGGAACAGGCTGTTGTGCAGCACGAAGTCGGCCGGCGGCACTGCCAGCAGCACGCCCGTCATGCCGCCGATCACGAACGTCACCATGAATCCCACCGTCCACAGCATGGGGGCCTCGAACTTGATCTTGCCGTGGTACATCGTGAACAGCCAGTTGAAGATCTTCGCCCCGGTGGGTATCGAGATGATCATCGTGGTGATCCCGAAGAACGAGTTCACGCTGGCGCCGGAGCCCATGGTGAAGAAGTGGTGCAGCCACACCAGGTACGACAGCACGGTGATCACCACGGTGGCGTACACCATCGACGCGTAGCCGAACAGGCGCTTGCGGCAGAAGGTGGCGGTGACTTCGGAATAGATGCCGAACACCGGCAGCACCAGGATGTAGACCTCGGGGTGGCCCCAGATCCAGATCAGGTTCACGTAGAGCATGGCGCTGCCGCCCTGGTCCGCCGTGAAGAAGTTGGTGCCGACGTAGCGATCCATCGACAGCAGGGCCAGGGCAGCGGTCAGCACCGGGAATGCGGCGATGATCAGCACGTTGGTGCAGAGCGACGTCCAGGTGAAGATCGGCATGCGCATCAGCGTCATGCCTGGCGCGCGCATCTTGACGATGGTGACGAGCAGGTTGATCCCTGATAACAATGTCCCGACCCCGGCCACCTGCAACGCCCATATGTAGTAGTCGACGCCCACGTCCGGACTGTGCAGGATGCCCGACAGTGGCGGATAGGCGAGCCAGCCCGTGCGTGCGAATTCGCCCACGAACAGCGACATCATCACCAGGATGGCGCCGCCGGTGGTCATCCAGAAGCTGAAGTTGTTCAGGAACGGAAAGGCCACGTCGCGTGCGCCGATCTGCAGCGGCACCACGAAGTTCATCAGCCCCGTGACCAGCGGCATGGCGACGAAGAAGATCATGATCACGCCGTGCGCCGTGAAGATCTGGTCATAGTGGTGCGGGGGCAGGTAGCCGAGGTTGTCGCCGAACGCGACGGCCTGCTGCAACCGCATCATCACCGCGTCGGCAAAGCCGCGCAGCAGCATCACGATGCCCAGCACGATATACATGATGCCGATCTTCTTGTGGTCGATGCTGGTGAACCACTCGTGCCACAGGTAGCCCCATACGCGGAAGTAGGTCAGCAATGCCACCAGGGCGATGCCGCCCAGGATGACGACGGCGAAGGTGCCGATAAGGATGGGCTCGTGCAGTGGGATGGACTCCCACGACAGCCGGCCAAAGATCATGTTGGCGAGTTCTGAGCGCTCGGGCATGTTGTCACCTGGGCCTGTATTGACCAATGCTGGCCAATGATGATTGGCGAAATCGGATTCGTGAAGGGGGCGGACCCGTGTTGCGCGTCAGCGCAACACCTGCCTGGCGTCATTGATCGCGGCATCCGGCGCGAACACCGGCGCCACGTCCGGTGTGTTGCTCGCGGTGCAGATTTCCGCGGACGGGTCGAACCTGGCACGGTTGCGATTCTGGTTCTGTGCCATGGTGTCCGCCATGCATGTCCCGCCCTCCACGCAGCGGTTCAGGATCAGCTTGTAGAGGTTGGGCTCGACGCTGGCATAGCGCTGCACCGGGTCGCTCTCGCTGGGCTTTGCCAGCTTCAGGTACGTGTCTTTTGACAGCGGCGTGCCCGAGGATTTCGCCTGCTGCACCCAGCGGTCGAAGTCCTCGTTCGACATGCCGTGGAACTTGAAGCGCATGTGCGAGAAGCCCGCGCCGCTGTAGTTGGCCGACATGCCCTCGTAGACGCCGGGCTTGTTGATCACCGCGTGCAGCTGGGTCTGCATGCCCGGCATCGCGTAGACCATGCCGGCCAGCGATGGCACGAAGAACGTGTTCATGACCGACGTGGCGGTGATCCGGAACGCGATGGGCCGGTCAACCGGCGCTGCCAGTTCGTTGACCGTGGCAATGCCTTGTTCGGGATACAGGAACAGCCACTTCCAGTCCATCGCCACCACTTCCACGGTCAGCGGTTTCACTTCGGCCGGTACCGGGCGGTGTTCGTCGATGCGGGTCAGGGGGCGGTAGGGGTCAAGCTGGTGGGTGCTGACCCAGGTCACCGCGCCCAGCGCGATGATGATCAGCAGCGGCGCGGCCCAGATTGCCAGTTCCAGCACCGTGGAATGGTCCCATTCGGGGTTGTAGGGCGCGTCCTTGGCGCTTTCGCGATAGCGCCACGCAAACAGCAGTGTCAGGCATATCACCGGCACGATGATCAGCAGCATCAGGCAGGTGGCGATGATGATCAGGTCACGCTGCCGCACGGCCATGTCCCCGGAGGGCGAAAGCAGTACGGCGTTGCTACATCCCGCAAGGCCCAGAAGCATGGCGATTGCGGCACTTCGCAAAAGCATCTTTCCCGTCACACGAAACGTAGGCACTGCAGCTTCGAAGCGTGGCATGGTGTTGGAAGTGGCGTTTGATTAACGTCGACGGCTGACTGACGCCGCAATCTTTCGATTTCCAATGGCAGTTTAGGCGCTATTCTTGTTACTGCGGGACTTTAAGTGCAGTACGACATTCCTTCCGCACTCGATGGAGACTCCACGATGGCCAGTCTGTCCCACCAGCATCGCGCGTCGCCGACTGCACCTCCGGCGCCCGGCCACCATGAGGTGGCACCTGCCGAAATCGCCACTGGCGTGGTGATCGGCCGGGCTTCCGAGTACTTCGACTTCTTCACGTACGGCATCGCCTCGGTCCTGGTCTTTCCCACGGTCTTCTTCCCGTTTGCCAGCGAACTGACCGGGCTGCTCTACAGCTTCACGATCTTCTCGTTTGCGTTTATCGGACGCCCGTTTGGAACGGGGTTGTTCATGCGCGTGCAGCGCCGCTGGGGGCGTGGCGTCAAGCTGACGGCGTCGCTGTTCCTGCTCGGCACCGCCACGGTGGGCATCGCGTTCCTGCCTGCGTACGCGTCGATCGGCAGTACGGCAATCTATCTGCTGGCGCTGTTCCGCTTCCTGCAGGGCATTGCGTTCGGCGGATCGTGGGACGGGCTGCCGTCGCTGCTGGCGCTCAACGCGCCCGAGCACAAACGCGGCTGGTACGCGATGGTGGGCCAGCTTGGCGCGCCAACCGGCTTCCTGGTGGCGGGCGGGCTGTTCCTGTTCCTGTACGTCAGCCTGACCCCGGCGGAATTCATCGACTGGGGCTGGCGCTATCCGTTCTACGTGGCCTTTGCCATCAACGTGGTGGCGCTGTTCGCGCGGCTGCGGCTGGTGGTTACGCACGAGTACACGCGGCTGCTGGAAGAGGATGAACTGGAGCCGATCAGCACGCTCCAGATGGTGAATGCGCAGGGCTTCAACATCTTCCTCGGTGCCTTTGCTTCGCTGGCCAGCTATGCGCTGTTCCACCTGGTCACGGTATTTCCGCTGTCCTGGGTCAGCCTGCACAAGACGCAGGAGATCAGTGACGTGCTGGCGATCCAGATCGTCGGTGCGGCCATTGCGTTCATTGGCACGCTGATCTCGGGTTGGCTGGCCGACCGCATCGGCCGGCGCACCACGCTGGCGACGATGGCGGTGCTGATCGGCCTGTTCAGCCTGGCCGCGCCGTGGCTGCTGGACGGCGGCGCGTCGGGCCAGGACACATTCATCCTGGTGGGATTCGGCCTGCTGGGCCTGTCGTACGGGCAGGCGGCAGGCGTGGTCACATCCAACTTCGACACCAAGTTCCGCTACACGGGCGCCGCGCTGACCACGGACTTCGGCTGGCTGTTCGGCGCCGCATTTGCGCCGCTGGTGGCGTTGGGGCTGTCGTCGCTGTTCGGCCTGGTGGCCGTCACGCTGTACCTGCTGTCTGGGGTGGTGGGCACGTTGATTGCGCTGCGGATCAATCGCGCGCTGGGGACGCCCGACGACGCTTGAATTCGCTCAGCGCGAAGTCCACAAAGGCGCGTGCCGCGGCTGTGCGGTACGCGCCTTTTCTTTGCAGCAGCGCTGCATGGCGCGGCGGCAGCGGGCGCTCCAGCTTCAGGACGCGCAGGTCCGGTTGGCCTGCGGCGATGGCCGCCGGCAGCACCGTGGCGTGGCGGCCGCTGCGTACGGCATCCAGCACCGCGCTCACCGAGTTGGCTTCGAACGTGATGCGCGGCTCGATGCCCAGGCCGCCGAAATAGCGCGCGATATAGCCGCGCGTGGCAAATTCCCGCGTCAGCATCGCCATCGATTCACCGGCCAGTGCCGTCGCGCCCAATGCGGTGCGGCGCCGCGCCAGCGTGTGCGACGCGCCCACCATGTAGGCCAGCGGTTCGTCGATCAGTGGCGTGGCTTCCAGGTCCGGCAGGTGGATATCGTCGAAGGCGATGCCGATGTCGATGTCGTCGTCGGCCAGCAGCGGCTCCACGCGCTCCTGCGGCATCTCGCGCAGGCTGAGCGTGATGTTCGGGTACTTCGCGTTGAACGCCACGATCAGCGGCGCCACCAGGTAGGGTGTGAACGTCGGCGTCATGGCAAGCCGCAGGTTGCCGCGCGTGAGTTCGCCCACGTCATGGATGGCGCGCTGCCCGGCCTCCAGGTCCTGCAGCGCGCGGCGCGCATGTACGTAGTAGGCCTGTCCCGCATCGGTCAGCCGCACCGACCGGCCGCTGCGGTCGAACAGCGGTGCGCCCAGCGTGTCTTCGAGCTGGCGGATCTGTTGCGACAGCGTGGGTTGCGAGACGTGCAGCGTCTCGGCGGCACGCGTGAAGTTGCCGGCGTCGGCAACGGCCAGGAAGTAGCGAACGTGGCGCAGCAGCATGGAGTGGGTCAGCTATTGGTGTTGCCAATGGTTGGCATAATAATCCCGTCTTTGACCAATGGCGCGCGGTTCGACATGCTATCGGTTCAAATGGGGGGATTACCGTGAAAGACCTGATTCAAGGCATTCTCAAATTCCAGCGCGAGGAGTTCCCGAAGCTTTCCGCGCTGTTCCAGGAGCTGGCGACGCAACAGAGTCCCAGCACGCTGTTCATTGCCTGTTCCGACAGCCGCGTGGAGCCCGCGCTGCTGACGCAGAGCGAGCCGGGCAAGCTGTTCGTGATCCGCAACGCCGGCAATATCGTGCCGGCCCATGCGGTGCAGCCAGGTGGCGTATCGGCCAGTGTCGAGTATGCGGTGGCCGGTCTCAAGGTGCGCGATATCGTAGTCTGCGGCCATTCGAATTGCGGGGCGATGACGGCGGTGGCCATGTGCCAGTGCCTGGACCACATGCCATCGGTGGCGGAATGGCTTGAACATGCCAGCGGCGCCCGCAAGATCAGCCTGGCACGGCCCCATGCATCGGATCGCGAGCGCGTGGACGACATGGTGCGCCAGAACGTGATCGAGCAGCTGGGCCATCTGCGCACCCATCCGTGCGTGGCCCAGGCGCTGGCGGAGCGGCGCATCGCGCTGCACGGCTGGTACTACGACATCGGCACCGGTGCAATCGACGCGCTGGACGGCAAGTCTGGCCGCTTCGTGCCGCTGGCCGAGCATCCTGAAGCCAACGCCACGGAGATGGCCGCATGAAGGTCCGGCGCATCGTTGCATGACAGGCCTCGCGCAACGGCCACAAAAGTGAAACAAACAGTACACGGTGCACGATTGCGCGGATTTGCCGTTAATGTGGTCATCAACGAAGACAGAAACCAGAAACGGTCGACAAGCTTATGCAGTTGCCCCCGATTCCCGCCAACGAAGCGATCCGCCTGGCGACATTGCGGTCGCTCAACGTCCTCGACACCCCGCCTGAGGAACGTTTCGACCGCCTGACGCGCCTTGCCAAACGCCTGTTTGGCGTGCCCATCGCCGTGGTCAGCCTGGTCGATGCCAATCGCCAGTGGTTCAAGTCCTGCGAAGGGCTCGATGATTCGGAAGCGTCGCGCGACACATCGTTCTGCGGTCACGCCATTTGTGGCGACGACATCCTGCTGATCCCCGATGCCACGCAGGATCTGCGCTTCCACGACAACCCGCTGGTCACCGGCGAGCCGCATATCCGCTTCTATGCCGGCCGGCCGTTATCGGCGCCCAATGGCGTCAAGATCGGCACGCTGTGCCTGATCGACCGCAAGCCGCGCGGTTTCGACGACGAAGACCGCGCGTTGCTGCACGATCTGGCGCAGATGGCCGAGCAGGAACTGGCGGCCGTGCACATGGCTACCATGGACGAGCTGACGCTGCTGTCGAACCGGCGCGGCTTCACGGTGCTGGGCCAGCACGCGATCGAGCTGTGCCGGCGCCTGGAGCGGCCCGCCACGCTGGTGTTCTTCGATATGGATGGCTTCAAGCCGATCAACGACCGCTTCGGTCACGCCGAGGGCGACCGCGCGCTGTGCGCGTTTGGCGCGGAACTGCGTGCCGCGTTTCGGGAATCAGATGTCGTGGGGCGTATCGGCGGCGACGAATTCGCCGTGCTGCTGACCAATGCCGATGAGAACGGCTGCCAGGATGCCCTGGCCCGGCTTCAGTTGCAGCTCGATGCCTGGAACGCGCGCAACCCCCTGGGGTACGCATTGCAGTTCAGCGCAGGGGCGATTGCCTTCGACCATCTGCGCCACGGCAATATCCACGACCTGCTGGCCGAGGCGGACGCGGCCATGTATGCCAACAAGGCCGCGCGCAAGGCACAGCGCCACTGACAGCGGACAGGGTGGGCGCGCAGGATTAGCGCGGGCGCGGCGGGGTGCGGTCGGGCGCTGCGCGCATGACGCCGGCGGCGATCTCGCCGGTCAGCGCATCGATGGCTTCGAGTTCGGCCTCGCCGATCACCACCGGCATGCGTGCGGCGCCCCAGTCGCCATAGATCATGGCGATGCAGCGGTTGCGGATCTTCACCGGAGCCAGCAGCACCGTGCGGGCGTCGGGCAGTGCATCGCGATACCAGCGCGGCATGCGGTGCGCCATCTCCGCGTCGAACGTATCCTCGATCAGCAGCGGCTTTGCCGACAGTCCGGCAAAGTGGAACACGTCGGGCACGAAGCCTTCCTCGAATGACAATGCGGGCAGCGCCTCGCGCATGCCGTCGCCAAAGCCCAGGCGCGCATGGAAGCGCCGCGTGGTGGGGTTCAGCATCATCAGGAAGCAGCGCGAGAAATCGAGAGCGCGCATGCTGGTTTCGAGCACCATCGGCGCCAGCTGCGAGACCGTCAGGCCGGCGCCTTCGCGTCGCACTTCGGCCAGACCCGCCTGCAACCGCTCCAGGACGTTCACCGGCTGCGGGCCGTGCGGGGCACCGCCGTCTGTCGGCGTCGTGGCGGCTTCCGATTCGGTGATCGACGTGCTGAGTGCCTCGGCCTGGCGCACGGCCACGCTGACATCGCCGGGATTCAGGCCCAGCACTTTGGCATGCGTGTTGAGCAGCGTCTCCACGGACGCCTCGTTACCCTCGCGCACCATCGTGACGGCGGCTTCCGCCGACACATGGGCGATGGCCGACAGCCAGTCCGAATGCGTTTCAAGCACGGTGTCGGCGGACAGCGTGCGCGGCTTCATGGCGTGCGCGATCAGGCCCGGCAGCCGCCATTTGCGCGCTGCGGCCTCGGCGATGTCTTCCAGCGACACCCCCAGCACCTCCAGCGCGGCCTCGTTCTCGGTCATCGGATGCGCGGCGCACATGGCCTCCACGCGCTCCCATTCGTCCGGGAAGTAGAACACCAGCAGGAGGCGGCTCATGTGGTGCATCAGCGTGCAGACCACCGCTTCCTCGCCCTCGTTGATGCCGCGCGCCTGGGTCAGCGCACGCGTGATCTCGCCGGCCACCAGCGCGCGCTGCAAGGCCTTCAGCGCCTGCGGGCGCTTGGGCGCCACGCCGTGGAAGTAGTCCAGCAGCTGGATGCCGAGCGTCAGGTGGCTGATGGCTTCCACGCCCAGCACCAGGATGGCGCGGGAGACCGTGGTGACCTCGCCGCCGAAAGACCGGTACATGGCCGAGTTGGCCAGCCGGATCACCTTCTGCGACAGGCTGAAGTCGGACAGCACGCTCGTTGCCATCTCGCCGACGGTCAGGTCGGCGTTGAGCGTCTTGAAGATGTTGTCGACGCAGTACTGCAGCGTGGGGAAATCCCCCTGCTGCGCCATCCGTGCCCACAGGGTCTCGAAGAACTCCGTCTTGGACATCAGGACGCCACCCGCTGCGTGAACACTTCGCCATGGCCCATGATGAGCTTGCCGTCCAGCACCGCGTTTTCGAAGTCGGACGGGCTCAGGGCGCGCGCATAGCGCCATCCCTGCACCAGGTCGCAGCCCTGCGCGGCCAGCAACGCGCCCTGTGCGTCGGTCTCGACGCCCTCGGCAATTGCCACCAGGCCAAGCTCGCGGGCCAGCGACAGCACCGCCGACACGATGGTGCGCGCGTGCGGGGAGTCGAGCATGTCGGCCACGAAGCTGCGGTCCACCTTGAGCGCGGACAGCGGGAAGCGCCGCAGGTAGGACAGGCTCGAATACCCGGTGCCGAAGTCGTCCACGGCAAAGCGGATACCCAGCGCGCGCAGCGACAGCAGCAGGCGCTCGGCGGCTTGCGGGTCGGTCATCAGCGCGCTTTCGGTGATTTCCAGCACCAGGCGGTCGGCGCTGATGCCGGCGTCCTGGATCGCGCCGCGCACGCTGTCGTAGAAGTTGGGGTGCAGGAACTGCACGGCCGATACGTTCACCGACATATGGCCCACGCGGATACCCTGGGCATCCCAGGCGGCCAGCTGCGCGCAGGCGCAGCGCAGTGCCCACGCGCCCAGATGCTTGATCAGGCCGTTCTTCTCCGCCACGGGGATGAACACGTCGGGACGGATGTACTCGCCGGCGTGCTCCCAGCGCATCAGCGCCTCCACCGCGCAGATCTCGCCGGAGGCCGGCCACACGATGGGCTGGTAATGCAGCAGGAATTCGCCGTTCTGCACCGCCTCGAACATGCTCTGCTCGATCCGGAACTGCTCGTCGAGCCGGCGATCCAGTTCGGGCGAATAGACGCAGTAGCGGTTCTTGCCCAGCGCCTTGGCCTCGTACATCGCCAGGTCGGCGCGGCGCAGCCATTGCGATTCGCTCTGCGGGGCTTCGGTCGAGAACGCCAGGCCGATGCTGGTGGTGATGCGCACATGGCAGCCGCCCAGCAGGAACGGCTGGCGGCATACGTGAATCACGCGCTCCAGGATACGCACGGCGTCGGCCTCGGACTCCAGGCCGTCCATCAGCAGCACGAACTCGTCGCCGCCAAGGCGGGCCACGCTATGGTGCGTGCGCACCGTGTCCTGCAGCCGCCCACCCACTTCCTTGAGCAGCGCGTCGCCAAATTCATGGCCCAGGGAGTCGTTGATGTTCTTGAACCCGTCCAGGTCCATCAGTGCCAGCGCGAACGACTGCCGGGACGCCGGGCCGGACGTGTATTCCTCGATCCGCTTGCGGATGAAGGCGCGGTTGCCCACGCCCGTCAACGGATCCAGGAAGGCACGCTCGGTCAGTTGCCGCTCGGACTCCACCCAGTCGGTGATGTCGTGGCCGAACAGCAGCAGGCTGGCCACGCCGCCGGCGGCACGATGATGGCTCACGCGCAGGTCGATCCAGCCCGGGCCGCCGCCGCCCACCACCCGCACACGCTCGCGCCGGGCGGCGTGATCCTGCGCACAGCCCTGCAGCATGCGCGCCACGCGTTCGCGCGATTCCAGCGCGATCAGGTCGAGTACGGAGGTGTGCAGCAGGTAGTCCAGCGGATAGACCAGCAGGTCGGCCGTGGTTTCGGTTGCTTCGAGGATGCGGCCCTGGGTGTCGACCCGCATGGCCAGCGCGCCGGAAGCTTCCAGCAACGCCCAGGCCTCGTCCCCGGCAGGGGTGGCACCGGCCAGCCGGCGATCGGCGGGCTCGGGTGCCAGGGCGACATCGTATGCAAGCGCGGTCATGTATCTGTTATGCCCGAAGTCCCGTGGACGCAGGACAGATATCGGATGGATTCTTGTGAAACTGAAGCGCCGGTTGCCCGTGGGACAAAACCAGTCCGGGTGGGATATCCAACCTGGAACATGACCTCTGGTTTGAAACGGGACCGGACGTGACGACAACGGCGATTCTAATACGAGCTAGCGTCCGCCTGAACACCGCATGGAGAAACGGATTGCGGGAATCGGCGCGGCTGCAACACGGGGCCGGGGCCGCCGTGCGGCCGGACATCGTCGGGATTGACACAATATGCATAAATCCGTGACACTCGCTGCCATGACCTGTTCCGGCCTGAACATCATCGCGATTATTCGCACCATTCCTCGAATGGTGGGTTAGCGCGCGTCCGGAACAGACAACAACAACCCGCCCAACGAGGCGGGTTTTTTGTGGCCGCCTCCTGGGGAACCCCCCGACTTCAGACAGGAGCGTTCCATGCCGCAACCCACGGTTCCCGCCGTCCCCGCACCCCCCCGGTACCCCGCTGCCGACGCTGCTTCTTCCGCGTCTTCTTCGCTTCTGCGCGCAGATGCCGAGGCGATCGACGCAGATGACTACCTGAGGCGGATCCTGACGGCCCGCGTCTACGACGTGGCGCGCGAAACGCCGCTCGACCTGGCGCCCGCGCTGTCGGCGCGGCTGGGCCACCAGGTCTGGCTCAAGCGCGAGGATCACCAGCCCGTTTTCTCGTTCAAGGTGCGCGGCGCCTACAACAAGATGGCCAACCTGCCGGCCGATGCGCTGGCGCGCGGCGTGATCACGGCATCGGCCGGCAACCATGCCCAGGGCGTGGCGCTGTCGGCGGCGCGGCTCGGCGTGCGGGCCGTGATCGTGGTGCCGCAGACCGCGCCCGAGGTCAAGGTGGATGCCGTGCGGGCCCACGGCGGCGACATGGTGGAGGTGGTACAGGCTGGCGAGTCGTACTCCGACGCCTACGACCACGCGATGGCGATGCAACGCGAGCAGGCGCTGACTTTCATCCCGGCCTTTGACGATCCCGACGTGATTGCCGGCCAGGGCACGGTGGGCATGGAAATCCTGCGCCAGCACCGCGGCGCGCTTGACGCCGTATTCGTGCCGATTGGCGGTGGCAGCCTGGCGGCCGGCGTGGCGGCCTATATCAAGGCGGTGCGGCCTGAGGTGCAGGTCATCGGCGTGCAGACCGAGGATTCGTGCGCGATGGCGCGCTCACTGGCCGCCGGGGAGCGCGTGACGCTGGATTCGGTGGGGCTGTTTTCCGATGGCACGGCGGTCAAGCGCGTGGGCGAGGAGACCTTCCGGCTCTGCCGGCATCTGCTCGATGGGGTGCTGACCGTGGATACCGATGCGCTATGCGCGGCCATCAAGGACATCTTCCAGGACACCCGGAGCCTGGTGGAACCGGCTGGCGCGCTGGCCGTGGCGGGGCTGAAGCAGTATGCGGGCCGCCAGCCGCAAGGCACGCGGCAGGCGCTGGTGGCGATCACGTCGGGGGCGAACATGAATTTCGACCGCCTGCGCATCGTGGCGGAGCGGGCCGAGGCCGTGGAGGCCGCCGCCCGCTAGGGCATCCACGCCAGCCGGCGGCCCGGGTTGCCCGGGCGCTGGCTGGCGGTCGATATCAGGACTGGAAGTCTTCGGCGTCCACGTCGTAGTTGGCCGGTTCCCAGCGAATCGCCAGCAGTGCCACCAGGCCCGCCAGCGGTGCCAGGGCGATGACCCAGAACACCTTGGTGGACAGCGCGGCGGCCAGCACCGGGAACAGGAACAGCGACGCGGTGGAGCTGCCGCGCATCAGCGTCTGGTTGAAGCCCACGCCCACGCCGCGCAGCGACGTCGGGTAGCTCAGCGACGCATAGGTCATGGTATGCGCGCCCGGGCCAAAGCCCTGGCCCAGCAGGAACAGCGCCAGGAACGAGATGGCAATGACCACTTCCACGCCACCGGCGGGCTTGCCCACCAGGGCCAGGCCCACCAGCGCGGCCAGCTGGAACGCGTAGCCGGTGACGGTCAGCTTCCAGGCGCCGGTCTTGGGCACCAGGTGCACACCAATCAGGCCGCCGACGAAGGCGAACAGCAGGTTCAGCGCCAGCGACACCAGGATGGTGGTCAGCATGGTCTGCGCCAGGAAGCTGGCGATGATCACCGGCAGGCCGAAGGCCACCGCGTTATAGGCAAACGACGATGCAATCGACATGACCGTGGCCAGCACGGTGCGACGCGCGTACACGCCCTTGAGCAGCAGGCCGTAGTTGCGCCACGACGCCGGGCGCTTGGGCGGTTCCACCACGGCATCGGGGGCCACCTCGGCATCGATGCCATACGACTTCCGCAGGATCCTGGCGGCACCCTGGAGGTCGCCCTGGTTGGCCGCCCACACCGGCGATTCGCTCATGTAGCGGCTGCGCACGGCAATGATGATCAGCGCCGGCACGGCGCCGAAGCCAAGGATGATGCGCCACAGCAGGCCGCTGTGCGATTCCGGCAGGATCGAGTAGCAGCCCAGCACCAGCAGGTACGAGACGCAGATCGCCGCATACCAGGTGGGGCACCACATCGCCACCCGTGCGGCCTTGTTGCCGTGTCCCTTGAGCTTGGAGAACTCGGCCAGGAAGGCCATGGCCACGGGCAGGTCGATACCGACGCCAAGGCCCATCACAAAGCGGGCGCCGGCCAGCACATACTCGTTCGGTGCCAGTGCGCAGGCGATGGCGGCGATCACGAAGCAGAGCATGTCGGCCATGAACACGCGGTAGCGGCCGATACGGTCGGTAAGATAGCCGCCCAGGAACGCGCCGACAATCGCACCAAACGTGATGGCCGAGGCCACCATGCCGGTGCCAGCCGGCGTCAGGCCGAATTCCCTGGTGACGTCCTTCAGGCCGAAGGCCAGGGCGCCCAGGTCATAGGCGTCCAGGAAAATGCCGCCCAGCGCGATGGCTACCACGATGCGGGCGTTGCTGACGGCGGCGCCGCCATCGTTGACGAGCCGCGCCACATCGGCGGCGGAACGGATAACGGCCTTGGACGGCGCGGCCGTCTGGGCGGAAGCCTGTGCACCGGCGGGCGACAGGGCGAGATCGACTGACATTTGTATTTGTTCGAGGGCGCTGGAAATGGGAAGGCGAGCGCCTCCCAGCACTCGCCCAGTCAGCGTCGAATCGTACGACAACCGTATCGCCAACCCAAATGCATTATTGTTATATCTTTAAAACGGCACCTGCCGTGCCCAAGAGAAACCTGGGCCGCATGCCCCAGTGCCTCGCCGTGTGTTGTACGATGACCATCATGTCAGCACTTGCTTAACCATCGAGAACGGAGACACCGAGCATGACAAAGCAGGCAAAGGTCGCATTGGTCACAGGCGCAGCGCGCGGCATCGGCAAGGCGGTGGCCCAGGCCATGCTGGCCGACGGCTATCAGGTAGTGCTGGCGGGCCGCACCGCCGAAACGCTGGAAGCGCTGGCCGAACAGGCCGGGGCGGCGGGGCAGACGGCGCTGGCCGTGCAGTGCGATGTCAGCAATCCGGCGTCGGTGGATGCGTTGTACGAAAAAGTGCGCCAGCGCTTTGGCCGTCTGGATGTGCTGTTCAACAACGCTGGCATCAACGCGCCGGCCATCGGCATCGACGAACTGTCGTTCGAACAGTGGAAGGCCGTGCTGGATACCAACCTGACCGGCGCATTCCTGTGCGCCCGCGGCGCCTTTGCGCTGATGAAGGCGCAGGACCCGCGCGGCGGCCGGATCATCAACAACGGGTCGATCTCGGCCCATGCGCCGCGCCCGAACACGGTGCCCTACACCGCGACCAAGCATGCCATCACGGGCCTGACCAAGAGCCTGTCGCTCGATGGCCGCGCCTATGACATTGCCTGCGGCCAGATCGATATCGGCAACGCGGGTACCGACATGGCAAACCGCATGGCGCGCGGCGTGCCGCAGGCCAACGGCGAAATCCGGCCGGAACCGCTGATGGACGTGGCGCATATCGCCAGTTCGGTGCTGCACATGGCTAACCTGCCGCTCGACGCCAACGTGCAGTTCATGACCGTGATGGCGACGAAAATGCCGTTCGTCGGGCGCGGCTGACCGGCTATCCGCGAATCACTGTGCCGGCCGTCCCGTGCGGCCGGCCATGAATGCGGCGGCGTCGGCCGCCGTCATGCCGCGTTCGTCGCGTGCCTCCGGATCGGCGCCGTGGCGCTTCAGCAGTTCGACGATCTCCGCACGCTGGAACATCGCCGCCACCATCAGCGCCGTGCGGCCGTCGGGCGATGCACCTTCGACGTCCGCCCCATGCTCCAGCAGGATTTCGATGATTTCCTGATACCCCTTGTAGGCGGCCCCGGCAATCGGCGTCTGTCCCATCGCGTTGCCCGTGTCGGGTGACGCGCCGGCGGCCAGCAACATGCGCAGTGCATCGGCATGGCCGTGATAGGCGGCCAGCATCACCAGGCTGTCGCCCTTTTCGTTACGCAGGTTCGGTGGCATGCCGCGTTCGATCAGCGCCGCCAGCGCGGCCACGTCGCCATTGCGCGCCAGGTCGAACACCTGGCCCAGCGCGGCGATCATGCGGGCTTCTTCATCGGCGGTCATGGTGGGGGCTTGGGTTTGATCCATCTGATGCTCTCGTCTTGCAGTGGTAGAGAGGGCGGGACGCGCCCGCCCTCTGCCCCGGGCCTCTCCCGTGGGCGGGAGAGGCAAACGCCCAGGGGGCTTACTTCGCTTCGATCTTCTCGATTGCAGCCGCGACACCGGCGCCGTAGGCGGGGTCGGCCTGCGTGCAGTGCAGGATGTGGCGCTGCTGCACGGGCTTCGACACGCCCTTGATGGCGCGGGCCGTGTTGTCGAACAGCGTCTGCTGCTGGGCCGGCGACATCAGGCGGAACAGGTCGCCTGCCTGCGAGAAGTAGTCGTCGTCGACACGGTGGTTCCAGTGGTCGGCGGCGCCTTCGACCGACAGCGGCGGCTCACGGAAATCCGGTTGCTCGGCCCACTCGCCGCGCGTATTGGGCTCGTAGCCAATCGTGCCGCCCGCGTTGCCGTCGGTGCGGCCACGGCCATCCCGGTGATAGCTGTTGACGTACTTCGCGGCCTTCGGCGAGTTCACCGGAATCAGGTGATGGTTCACGCCCAGGCGATAGCGCTCGGCGTCGCCATACGAGAACAGGCGGCCTTGCAGCATCTTGTCCGGCGAGAAGCCGATACCCGGCACGATCGTCGACGGTGCAAACGCGGCCTGCTCCACCTCGGCGAAGTGATTCTCCGGATTGCGGTTCAGTTCCAGCACGCCCACCTCGATCAGCGGGTAGTCCTTCTTGGACCAGACCTTGGTCAGGTCGAACGGGTTGTAGCGATACTTGCCGGCGTCAGCCTCGGGCATGATCTGCACGAAGAGCTTCCAGCGCGGGAATTCGCCGCGCTCGATGGCTTCATACAGGTCGCGCTGATGATATTCGCGGTCGCGGCCGGTCACTTCGGCGGCCTCGGCATCGGTCAGGTTCTGGATGCCCTGCTGGGTCACGAAGTGGAACTTCACCCAGTGGCGCTGCATGTCCTTGCTGATGAAGCTGTACGTATGGCTGCCGAAGCCGTGCATATGGCGCCAGCTGCGCGGAATGCCGCGGTCGCTCATCACGATGGTGACCTGGTGGAACGCCTCGGGCAGGCTGGTCCAGAAGTCCCAGTTGGTCTCGGCGCTGCGCATGCCGGTGCGCGGGTCGCGCTTCACGGCGTGGTTCAGGTCGGGGAATTTGAGCGGGTCGCGCAGGAAGAAGACCGGCGTGTTGTTGCCCACCAGATCCCAGTTGCCTTCCTCGGTATAGAACTTCATGGCGAAGCCGCGAATGTCGCGCTCGGCGTCGGCAGCGCCGCGTTCGCCGGCCACCGACGAGAAGCGCAGGAAGAGATCGGTCTTCTTGCCGATCTCCGAGAACAGGTTGGCGCGCGTGTACCTGGTGATGTCGTGCGTGACGGTGAACGTGCCATAGGCACCCGAGCCCTTGGCATGCATGCGGCGCTCGGGGATGACTTCGCGGTCGAAGTGGGCGAGCTTTTCCAGGAACCAGACATCCTGGAGCAGGGCCGGGCCGCGCGGGCCGGCCGTCTGGATGTTGTTGTTGTCGACGACGGGCGCGCCGAAAGCGGTCGTGAGCTTTTTCATTGGATTCCTTGATGCAGACGGCAAGGCCTGATGGGCCCTGCCTGGACGTTTGTGGGTCTGACTAGGCTGACACCGATGGCGCGATGCACCGGCGGAAGTCGATTTAACTATCGCAGATGGACTGCGACAAGTCATATCGTATTGATCAATGACTGCGATAGGCCATCAGACTTTTAGGTTACTGAATTAAGAGTTTTGCTATGGAATGTATGCTGTCGTCCAAAGGCCGATCACCCTTTTGACACGAATTTGATATTGCCGAGTCGGATCTTTTCAGTAACTGGACGACGGAATCCGTAGGCTGGAGACATGAACAGACAGCCAGGAGCCTGCCATGACGATATGGATGGCGTTTCGGATCGGGATTGCGGTGATTGCCCTGTTGGCGCTGATCGCGCTGTTCGTGTGCCAGTACCGGCTGTCGTCCCGCGTGTCGTGCCCGGTGTCGCGGCGCGGGCCCGTGCGCAGCGGCCCGGACGGCGACGGGCTTCAGTCGTCGGACGTGGCGAACTGGAACTGACCCTTGCCCTGGGCCTTGGCCCGGTACAGGGCGCGGTCGGCCAGGTGCAGGATATCGTCGGCGGTCAGGCCTTCGGGGCGCACGTGTGCAATGCCGATGCTGACGCCGAGCCGGGCCTCGTGGCCGGTGGACAGCAGATAGGGTGCGCTCACTTCGCGCAGCAGGTCATGCGCCAGCGCCTGCACGCTCTGCGTGCTTTCATTGCGTAGCACGATCACGAATTCGTCGCCGCCGATGCGATAGACCAGGCCACGGCCCGGCACCGCGCCGCGCAGGCGCTCACCCACGCGGATCAGCAGTTCGTCGCCGCTGCCATGGCCGAACGAGTCGTTGACCGGCTTGAAGCCGTCCAGGTCCATATACAGCAACGTCAGGTAGCGGCCGGCGGCCATGCGATGGACGCTGGCTTCGCGGATCTCGGCAAGCAGGCTGGACCGGTTCAGCAGCCCGGTCAGGGAATCGTGGCGGGCCCGATGGGCGTTTTCGCGCTCGGAGCGCATGGTCGCCACCACCATCGCATTCATGCGAAACGACGCGCTGGTCATGCTGATGACATAAACCGGCAACTGCAGCAGCGTCAGCAGGAACAGCGGTTCGTGGGCCACCAGCGCGCCCGCGCAGATCGGGCCCAGACTCAGCAGGATCATCAGCGCCGTCATGCGCGGCGCGCCATAGTTGCGGAAGCACATGCCGCCACACATGGCCGCGGCCGACAGGCACGCCATGGCGGCGCTGAGCCAGTCGCCGCTGACCACGCTCAGGCAGGCACCCAGGCCGACACTGGTGGCCCAGGCCAGCGTCAGGCACATGTGCCAGTCGGTGGGGGTTGGGCGTCCGGCGCGCGAGGCGCGGCGCGCGTGGAACAGCACCATCACACGCGACAGGCAGATGAGGATCTCAAGCCCCAGCCACGCCACGAATTCCGGGCGCCGCAAATGGAGCGTGATGACCATCGCCACCATCAGCGTATTGATAATGCCGCCGAAGAAAATCGATAGCGTGCCGAACAGGCTGCCGACCAGCGCCTCGCGGATTTCGGCAGGCACGTCCCGGCCGGGCTCCGCGAGCCAGCGCGTGAAACGCCAGCGCGGCGCAGTGTAGACCTGGCCCGACAGGAACATTGGGGAATAGCGTTGCGTCATTGCCCATGCATTCTGCCAGAGCCACGTTACGCCGCAGGCACCGGGAAGGGGGGTATTTCCACGGGGGGTGGCGCCAACGGAACCCCGGATGCCCGTTGCGATTGCCAAAGCGGGCCCGGCAATGCCACACCGTCTTGATGTTCTGCGGGTCATGGCGGCCGCTGCGTGCGGCGGCGCCGATCGTGGCACGGGTCAGCTGGCCGGGCCCGGCCAGGGCGGTTGCCAGCGTCGCCATGGCGGGCCCGCGATAGTCGATGTGGCGGCGCAGCATGCCGGCATCGGCCCAGAACCCGGCAGGCCATTCCACGGCCCAGGGCAGGGCCCGGGCGGCCCGGTCGTCCAGAACGTCCAGAACGTCCGCGGCCAGCCGTGCGACCAGGTTCATGCGGTCGGCCACGCCGAAATGCCGGGGCAAGTAGACGCTGTCCGGGTAGCAGAAGAGAAGGTCCTGCGCTGAGTCGGACATCGGCAAACGGCCAGTCGGGGGGGCGGCTGAGGGTTGTGCGGGGCATCCGCCACGTCAATCCGGCACGTCATCTTCGCACCGAACGGAACCCGGAAAAAGCGGCGCTGGCGCGGCCCGCGGGGGCTGGCACGGCAGGTTTACCGTGCCTTTTCGGACTGCGCTTATATCCTTACAGGAAAACAACGTGCAGGAGACAATGATGCAAGCGAGGTTTGCGCGGGGCATTGCGCAGACGCCACTGACCGTGGCGGCCCGGGAATATCCGCTGGCGGAGGAGGCCGCCATGCCCGAGGTCGGCGATCTGGTGACCGTCTACAGCCAGGACCTGGAGACCGAGTTCAACATCCGCCTGAATGCCGTGGCGGGACCCGATCTCTGGTATGGCGTGATCTATGCCATCAATCGCGGCGCCGAAATGCTGGTGGTGGCCGAAGGGCTGGAACTGGACGACGTGGTCAGCGTGCGGCGCCAGGAAATCGCGTCGGTCATCCGGGCCGATCATTCGCATTGATGCTCGCGGCGGGGCCGGTGCCAACCCGGGCAGCCGTCCCCCGACGTTGCCGGCCGGGTCTGGCCGGGGGTATGCTGCGCATGCACAAGTGCCCGCACGCGTTGCCGGGCATGCCCACTTTCAGCCTGTCACCGCCTTTCAATGTCTTCGTCTTTCACGACTGCAGCATCCTCCCGCCAGTTCATCGCAGGCCCCGCCGGACAACTTGAAGTCCTGGTCGATCCCCCGGACGCCGCGCCGCGCGGCATTGGCGTGGTGGCCCACCCGCACCCCAGCCAGGGCGGCACCGCCGAGCACAAGATTCCCCAGCTGCTGGCCCGCGTGCTGCAGGCGCATGGCTTCCTGACGCTGCGGCCGAACTACCGGGGGGTGGGGCAAAGCGAGGGCCAGTACGACGACGGCAATGGCGAAACCGACGATGTGCTGGCCGTGATCCGCCAGTTGCGGGCCGAACATCCAGGCCTGCCGCTGGCGCTGGCCGGCTTTTCGTTCGGTGGCTTTATCCAGGCCCGCGCCGCCGCACGGCTGGCGGCGGACGGCGAGTCGGTTGCCCACCTGATCCTGACCGGCATGCCGGCCGGCGCGCTGTCTGAAACGCTGTCCTACGATACCCCCGCCGTGCCGGCCCTCTCGCTGGTCGTGCATGGCGAGCGCGACGAGCGCGTGCCGCTGGCCAATATCTTCAACTGGGCGCGGCCGCAGGAATTGCCGGTGGTGGTGTTGCCGGGCGCGGGCCACTTCTTTACCGGCAAGCTGCCGGGGCTGCGCCAGGTTGTCGATGAATACCTGAGCCGGCCGGAAGCCTGACGGTCACGGCCGGCGCTGCCCGGGCGGGCAGGGTCAGAACTGGTAATTGATCGAAATATCGCCAGTCCAGCTGGTGGAATGCGAGATCACCGGGCTGTTGCGGGCATCGCCAACCAGCGCGGACACGCCCACGTCGGCCGTGGTGAACCAGTGCTTGCCGAAGAACCACATGGCCGAGATACCGCCACCATAGGACTTGATGCCCGCCCCGGCATGGTGTTGCGGCAGGCCCGACCGCGCCGACTGCTCGGCCGTGACGCCATACCAGCGGCTCATGTAGGCCGAATCGGCAAAAGTCATGGTGGGGCCCGCGAACCAGAAGAATTTCTCGTTGCTGCCCGGCAGCGGCATGTAGGCGCCGATGTCACCGATCACGCCGTTGGCGCCGCCGAACTGGCGCCGCACATTGCCGCGGATCACCAGCGGAAATTCCTTGGAAATCACGTACTCGGCGAACAGCTTCGTCTCTGCCGCCATGCCGATATTGCCGAGCCCGCCCAGGTGGTCGTGGTCGTGTTTCTCGCGGCGGCCGAAATCATAGGTCAGCGCGATGCCGGCGCGCAGGTGATTGGTATGGATGATGTTCCAGCCCAGGCCTTCGCCCGTGGACAGGAAGGCCAGGTCGCGGTAACGGATATCGATGACCGGGCCGGCCAGCACGTAGTAGTTGCTGGTGCCCTCGTAGTACGGCCGGATGCTGGCGGCGGCCCCCACGCGCACTTCCCATTTTTCGGGCTCGCCTTCGAACATTTTCTCCAGCGGAACCCCCACCGAGTACTGCCATTCGGCCAGCGGCGCCGGGGTCTGGGCCTGGGCGCGCGGCATGCAAAGCAAGGCCAGGACGGCCAGCAGTGCCAGCGCCAGCCAGCGGCTCAGGGGCGCGCGGGCTGCCATCGGGGGCAGTTGGGGCATTCGGGGAAAGGGGACGCGCCACGACGGCTGGCTATCCGGGATGGTCGACACTTGATTCTCCGGTCTTCTTGTTACCCCGTTGCCGGGGCGGAATCGACTTCTAACGGGACAACGGTCCATCTGGATGACGGCAACTTATCTTTTCACCGGAGACTGCCGCCGGCAACTTCCCGCAATCCCACAACCGTGTAGGAAGGACGCCGATTTCGGCGTCAGCCAATGGTGCCTACCATGCAGCAGGGGGAATGCGCGCCTAGTCGGTGGCATCGAGTTCGTCGCCACGCCAGTCGCGCCGCATGATCAGGAACGTAAACGACGTCGACCATCCGATCAGGATCAGGCCCACCAGCGGCTGCACCGAAGCCAGCAACCGCAGGGGCCCAATCGGGACGATATCGCCAATGCTCTGTGTGGTGAACGTTTCCAGCGAGAAATAGATATAGGCGATGGCACCATGTTCGCGCATGCCGGTCAACTTGCCGATGTTCAGCACGTCGGTGCCGAGCCAGTAGCCGGCGCTGAACACCATGGCCTCGATGCAATGCGTGATGATGATCAGGACGATCACCGCGCCGATATTGAGCTTGCCGCTGAGCCGTTTCGGGTGGAATTCCGAGACCAGGCGCAGCGCCTCGTAGTGGATGCCGACGCTCAGCACGGTCAGCGTGCCGGTAAGCGCTACGGCAATCAGGAATTGGAGTGGCGTGTCATCCATCGCAGGCATCGGGCGCTGGTAGAAGGCCAGACTATACGGCGGCTGGCCCGGTGTAAATGTATCGGGGGTGGTGCCGCGTGTGAGCGAACGGATACAAGACAGGGTTGTCGCCGGCGGCGCGCGCCGGGGAAAATCGGCATGGGCCGCCCTGGCGGGCCATGGGGGACGGGGGGAGAACTGCAATGACGCATGCGGACGGCAGTGTGCCGTCGACGAATTTCGATGGGGGAGCCTTGGGTTTCCTGGCCGGTGCCGGCGAGATGGCGGCGCTGATCCGGCAGTTCGACTGGAATACCACGCCGCTGGGCCCGCCCGAGCAATGGCCGCAAAGCCTGAAGACGGCCATCCGCATCATGCTGACGTCGCGCCAGCCGATCTGGATTGGCTGGGGCGCGGATCTGCTCTTCTTCTACAACGACCCGTACAAGGCGATCATTGGCGGCAAGCACCCGGTGGCGCTGGGCCGCCCGACCGCCGAAGTCTGGCGCGAGGTGTGGCCGGACATTGGTCCGCTGCTGGCCACCGCCATGACCGGCGTGGAAGGCACCTTCGTCGAGCAGAAGCTGCTGATCATGGAGCGCAACGGGTACCCCGAGGAAACGTACTACACGTTCTCCTACAGCCCCGTGCCCGACGACCACGGTGGCACCGGGGGCATCATCTGTGCCAACAGCGACGACACCGAGCGCGTGGTGGCCGAGCGGCAACTGAACCTGCTGCGCGAACTGGCGGCGTCCGCGACCAACGCACGCAGCGGCGTCGACGCCAGTCGGCTTGCCTTGAGCGCGCTGCAGGTGAATCCCTGGGACATTCCGTTCGCGCTGCTGTACCTGGGCGGACGCGGGGCCGAAACACTGGCGCTCACGGGCAGCACCGGCATCGGCAGCGACCATCCCGCCGCGCCACAGACTCTGGATGCCGCCGATCCCCTGGCGGCCTGGCCCGCCGGCGAAGCGATGCGCACGGGAACGCCGGTGCGCGTCGATGCCCTGGAAGGCCGGTTTGCCGGGGCCCTGCCGCGTGGCGCATGGCAAATGGCGCCGCGCGCGGCGATGGTGCTGCCGGTGCAACTGTCGGGCGAGAGCGCACCCAGCGGCGTGCTGGTGGTCGGGCTGAACCCGTGCCGCCTGTTCGGTGACCGCTACCGGGCGTTTCTGGACCTGGTGGTGGGGCAGATCGCCCAGGCCATCAGCTACGCCCATGCCTATGAGGAAGAACGGCGGCGCGCCGAGGCGCTGGCCGAGATCGACCGCGCCAAGACCACGTTTTTCTCGAATATCAGTCACGAATTCCGTACGCCGCTGACGCTGATGCTGGGGCCGCTGGAAGAAATGCTCCATCGCAGCAATGGGCCGGACGGCGATCGCGCGCTGGCGGAGATTGCCCTTCGCAACGGGCAGCGGCTGCTCAAGCTGGTGAACGCATTGCTCGACTTCTCGCGCATCGAGGCCGGACGCGTGCAGATGTACCCGCAACCCACCGACCTGGCCGCTTTCACCGCCGACCTGGCGTCGCTGTTCCGGTCGGCCGTGGAATCGGCCGGCATGCGGCTGGAAGTCGACTGCCCGCCGCTGCCGGCAGCTGTGGCGGTGGATCGCGAGATGTGGGAGTCGGTGGTGCTGAACCTGCTGTCGAACGCGTTCAAGTACTCCTACACGGGCGAGATCGCGGTGAAGCTGGAGACGCTCGGTTCCGGCGAGGTGGCGTTGTGCGTCAGCGATACCGGCATCGGCATTGCCGAGAACGAGCTGCCGCGCCTGTTCGAACGGTTCCACCGGGTGGCGGGCGCGGTCGGCCGGTCTATCGAAGGCAGTGGCATCGGCCTGGCCATGGTTCAGGAACTGGTGCGGTTGCACGGGGGGCGGATCGACGTGCAGAGCACCCCGGGCAAGGGGTCGCGCTTCTGCGTGACGTTGCCGCGCGAGGCCAGCGTGACGGAACCGGCGGCAAGCCCGGCGGCCACCAGCGCACGGGCGCTGGCATATGCGGATGCCGCCAGGCGCTGGGTGCCCGGGGCCGACGACGTGCCGGCACCGCAAGTCATCGAGGATATGGCCGGGGCTGGCGCCAGCGCCGACGCCGCCGATGTGCGGGGCCGGCTGCTGGTGGCCGACGACAATGCCGACCTGCGCAACTACATGCACCGCATCCTGCAGGCGGCGGGCCATCAGGTGCATGTGGCGGCGGACGGCCAGGAGGCGCTGGACATGGCGCGGCGCATCGCGCCGGACCTGATCGTCTCCGATGTGATGATGCCCAGGCTCGACGGCTTCGGCCTGTTGCGCGGCGTGCGCGACGACGCGGTGCTGCGGCAGACCGCGGTGCTGCTGCTGTCGGCGCGCGCGGGGGAAGAGGCGCGGGTCGGCGGCCTGGCGTCGGGTGCGGATGACTACCTGATCAAGCCATTCAATGCGCGCGAACTGCTGGCCCGCGTCGCCAGCAACCTGCGGCTGTCGCGGCTGCGTCGCCAGGCCCAGCGCGAGCTGCAGGACATGAACGATTCTCTCGAACGCCGCGTGGCCGAGACCGTGGCCGACCGCGACCGGCTGTGGGAACTGAGCGAAGACCTGCTGATGGTGATCGGCGCCGACGGCATGCTGGAGCGGGCGAGCCCGTCATGGCGACGGTTGCTGGGCCACGCGGCGGACGTGGTCATCGGCCGCTCGTGCATGGTGCTGGTGCATCCCGAAGACCTGGTGCCGGTGACCGAGCAGATGCTCGCCCTGCAGGAGGAGGGTCTGCCGGTGCGCTACGAATGCCGCATGCTCTGCGCCAATGGGGCCGAGCGCTGGGTGGCCTGGACGCTTGCCATCGATCCGGCGAACGGGCGCATCCACGGTGTGGGCCGTGACGTCACCGGCGACAAGGCGGCAGCGCAGGCACTGCGGCATGCCGACGAAGCGCTGCGCATGGCGCAGAAGATGGAGGCCATCGGCAAGCTGACCGGCGGCGTGGCCCACGACTTCAACAATCTGCTGCAGGTGATTGGCGGCAACCTGCATCTGCTGTCGCGCGACGTGGCCGGCGACGACCGCTCTGAAACGCGCGTGCGCAACGCGCTGGCCGGGGTGGCGCGGGGTGCCAAGCTGGCGTCGCAACTGCTGGCGTTCGGCAGGCGCCAGCCGCTGGCGCCGAAGGTGGTCAACCTGGGCCGCTTCGTGCGGGGCCTGGACGACATGCTGCGGCGGGCGCTGGGCGATGGTGTCGAGATCGAAACCGTGATCGGCGCGGGGTTGTGGAATACGCTTATCGACCCATTCCAGGTGGAAAACGCGCTGCTGAACCTGGCGATCAATGCGCGCGATGCCATGAACGGCCACGGCCGGCTGACGGTGGAAGCCGGCAATGCATCGATCGATGACGTCTATGCGCGCCGCAACGCCGATGTGGCGCCGGGCCAGTATGTGATGCTGGCCGTGACCGATACGGGCGCGGGCATGCCGCCGGAGATCCAGGAGCAGGTGTTCGAGCCATTCTTCACGACCAAGCCGGAGGGCCAGGGCACGGGCCTGGGCCTGAGCATGGTGTATGGCTTCGTGCGGCAGTCTGGCGGGCACGTGAAGATCTACAGCGAGGTGGGGGTGGGCACCACGGTGCGGCTCTACCTGCCGCGCGCGGACGAGCCGGAAGACCTGGAAATCGAGATCGACTGCGGCCCGGCCAGCGGAGGAACCGAAACCGTGCTGGTGGTGGAAGACGACGAAGACGTGCGCACCACGGTGGTGGAGATGCTGGCCGGCCTGGGCTACCGCGTGCTGAAGGCGCGCGACGCCACCAGTGCGCTGGCGATTGTCGAAAGCGGCGTGCCGATCGACCTGCTGTTCAGCGACGTGGTCATGCCGGGGCCGCTGCGAAGCACGGAGATGGCGCGCAAGGTGCGCCAGCGCCTGCCGGGCATTGCCGTGCTGTTTACGTCCGGCTATACGGACAATGCCATCGTCCACACCGGCCGGCTCGATGCCGGCATCGAACTGCTGAGCAAACCGTACACGCATGAGGCGCTGGCGCGCAAGGTGCGCCAGATGCTGATGAGCGGCGGGGCGAAGCTGGAGCCGGCTGACGCGGCGGCAGCGTTGCAGGTGGATGGCATGCAGACGCCGGCGGCGGACTTGTCCAACGGCATGGTCATCGAGATGCCCCGGCACCAGCGTGTGGTCTTTGTCGAGGACGACGACCTGCTGCGGGCCAGTACCGCGGAACTGATGCGCACGCTTGGCATCGACGTGATCGAGGCGCGCAACGATGCCGAGGCCATGGCCGCGCTGGGTGGCAACGGTATCGACGTATTGCTGACCGATGTGGGGCTGGGCGGCGTGTCGGGTGTGGATCTGGCGATCGACGCCTGCCGGCGGTTGCCGGCGCTGCGGGTGATCTTCGTGAGTGGCTACGAAGTGGTGCTGACGCCTGCGCAGCGTGCCGCGTTGCCGAACGCGGTCATGCTGCGCAAGCCTTATGCATTGACGGACTTCATCAACGTGCTGCAGGCCCGCCCGGCGGGCGGGTAATACAACCTGTGGCGGCTCAGAGGGCCGAGGCGACGAGTGCCGCCGCGGCACCGCTGGCGGCACTCAGTGCCAGCCATCCACCCAGGATCAGGGCGCTGTTGCGGAAAGACATGATGGGCTCCGTGGAGAGAGTGCCGGAGCCCACCCGGGCTCCGGTTACTGCTGGTGGGCCGCCGGCATCGGGCGGGAATCAGGCGTTGGCGCCGTCGGTGTAGATGTCGCGGGCGCGGGCACCGTCATAGAACGGGTTGCGCGGCTGGTTCACGCTGCGGGCGCCGTCGTAGTACGGGTCGACCTTGCGGGCCGGGCTGGCCGACACGCCGACACGGTCCAGACCTGCCACGATGCGGGCGCCGTCGGTGAACGGATCGGCCTTGCCAACCTTGGCACCGTCGGTGAACGGGTCAGCCTTGCCAACGCGGGCGCCTTCGGTGAACGGGTCGAACTTGCCCTGGCGCGCACCGTCAGTGAACGCGCTGCGTTGATCCTGCACGCGGAAGCTATAGCCGTAGACTTCGCCGGCCTTCTGCGTGGCGGGGGCGGCTTGAACGGCGCCGGTCACAAAAGCGGCTGCGAGGGCGGCGGCGGTAACGATGGTCTTGGCATTCATGGTGGCTCTCCTTGCTGGGGGCCGGGCGATCACACTGTTGGTTCGCGCCGGCCAGATAACTATTGAGATGTCGGCGGTTCTCTTTGCTGCTATCTACTGGTAGGTAGATTTGCACTGCTAAAAAAAGAACCGTCTCCGGTACTGATTCACTGCCTTGTCTTGCCTGGAAGGTGCCTTGCTGTCTGCTTCTTGCTGCTTGGCGTCGTCCATGGCTTGAATATTATCTACTACTAGATAGACAAGCAAGGGGTTTTTGCAAAGCACAATCGTAAAAGTTCCAAATGTGCAGCGTCAGGCGATGCGAGCAGTGCCGGAGGGATACTGCAAGTCGTTGAATCACAAGCGAAAAGAGCGATGGCTATCGCTCTTCTTCGATCGATTAGAGTGTTTCCTCTATTTTTGCCGCGATGCTCCATCGCGCAGCGCAACGAGACCCAGCAGCAGGATGCGCGTGTGTTCCTGCAACACATCCTGCACCCGGGAGGTCTCCGGTTCACCATAGCCGTCCCATTCCAGAGCCCGGAGCACGTGGCGCCGCATGACCTTGAAGGCTGCGATCTGGCTGTCGATGGCTACCGTGCGGATACGCGTGGTTTCGTCGGAGGCGGGTTGGCCGGTCAGGCGGCCGATCAGCGCCGACGTCAGCGCGAACAGGCGCCGGTTGATCCCCGCGTCGATGCGCTCGAAGGCAGTGGGCGGGCCCAGGCCGGCGCGCTCGCGCGCCATGAACTGGCGCCAGTGGTCGGTCTCGGGGCACTCGTACAGAAAGTTGGCAAACCGTGACTGCAACGCCAGATAGGCGTCGATCAGTTCCGTATCCGTCGCATCCGGCCGGGCCAGCAGGTCTTCGGCCCCGGCCACCACGTCTTGCACCATGGCCCAGGCGCGCTCGACAAAGTAGTCGATGCAGGCCAGGTACACGCCTTCCTTGTTGTCGAAGTAATACTGCAGCGCCGGGGCGTTCACGCTGGCCTCGCGGGCAATGTCGCGTGTGGATGCGCCGTCGAAGCCATGTGCGGCAAACAGGCGCATGGCTGCTTCAATGATCCGTGCCCGGGTTTCTTCCCCGCGCTGGTAGCCGCCTTCGGCCGCTGGCCTGTGTCGCGCCATGTCGACGTGTCTCCCCGAAATGAACAAGCCGAAATATATCAGTTGACAGATTTATTCCAAGTGGAATAATTGCGCAGCATTCCCGACTCTCGCCGCCCCCGCCCCCCTCATGTCAGCTTCTCATTCCAATGCGCCGGCCATGCCGACCGATGTTGCATCGCAGCATATTCCTTCCTCGCGCGCCAGCCGTCGCCGCGCCGTGCTGATCGGCATTGGCGCCGCGCTGGTGTTGATTGCCCTGGTCATTGGCGTGCGCTGGTGGCTCTATGGCCGATTCATTGAAAGTACCGACGACGCCTATATCCAGGCCGATAGCGTGACCGTGGCGCCCAAGGTCAGCGGCTACGTGGCCGAGGTCTACGTGCGCGACAACCAGCAGGTGGTGGCGGGACAGGAACTGGTCCGGCTGGACAATCGCCAGTACCAGGCCGCCTTTGACGAGGCGCAGGCCAACGCGGCGTCGCGCCAGGCCGACGTGGCGCGCGCCGATGCCGACCTGCAGCAGCAGAAGGCCCGCATTGCCCAGGCCGCCGCCGAGGTGGATGGCGCCCGGGCCAACGCGCGCTATGCGGCGTCGCAGGTGGAACGCTATGCGCCGCTGGTCAGGACCGGCGCCGAGACCGAGGAGCGCACCGCCGAACTGCGCAACGCGCAGACCCGTGCGTCGACCACGCTTGCCGCCAATGAGGCGGCCCTCAAGGTGGAGCAGAGCCAGACCGTGACGCTGCAGACGCGCCTGCAACAGGCGCGCGCCCAGCTGGACGTGGCCGAGGCCAGCGCGCGCAAGTCGAAGCTGGATCTGGAAGACACCACCGTGCGTGCCACCACGGCCGGGCGCGTGGCCGACAAGGGCGTGCGCGTCGGCCAGTTTGCCCAGCCCGGCACGCGGCTGCTGACCGTGGTGCCGGTGCAGGACCTATACCTGACCGCCAACTTCAAGGAAACGCAGGTCGGCCGCATGCGGGCAGGCCAGCCCGTGACGCTGCATGTCGACGCGTTGTCCGGCGAAGCGCTGCATGGCGTGATCGACAGCCTGTCGCCGGGAACCGGCTCGCAGTTCGCGCTGCTGCCCGCGCAGAATGCTACGGGCAACTTCACCAAGATCGTCCAGCGCGTGCCGGTGCGGATTCACGTGGATGTGCCGAACGCGGCGCGGCCTGTGCTGGTGCCGGGCCTGTCGGTGGCGGTCGATGTCGATACGCGCGAGCTGAATCCGGCCCACGCCTCGGCCAGTGTGCCGGCCAGTACGCCGCCCACTACTACGCCGCCCACTACGCCGGCCAACGTCCCGGCGCCTGCCGGCGGAGCCAGCCATGGCTGAGGCCGCGGCCGCGAGCCAGGTGCCCCAGTCTCCCGTCGCGCAGCAACCTAACGCCTCGGCAGCCGACTGGATCGCCGTGGCTGCCGGTTCGCTCGGCGCGCTGCTGGCCACCCTGGACATCTCCATTACCAACTCGGCGTTGCCGCAGATCCAGGGGCAGATCGGCGCAGCCGGCACCGAGGGCACCTGGGTGTCCACCGGCTACCTGATGGCCGAGATCGTGATCATCCCGCTCACGGCATGGCTGACGCGGGTCTTCGGCCTGCGCCGCTTCCTGATGTGGAACGCGTTGCTGTTCACGGCGCTCTCGATGGTCTGCGGCATGTCGCATAGCCTGCCGCAGATGGTCATCGGCCGTATCGGGCAGGGCCTGGCCGGCGGCGCGATGATCCCGACCGCGCAGACCATCGTGCGCACCCGGCTGCCGCGCCACCAGATGCCCATCGGCATGTCGATGTTCGGGCTGATCGTGCTGCTCGGGCCGTTGCTGGGCCCGGTGGTGGGTGGCTGGCTGGCCGAGAACATCAACTGGCGCTGGTGCTTCTTCCTGAACGTGCCGATCACGGCCGTGCTGGTGCCGCTGCTGTACTTTGGCCTGAAGGCCGAACGCGCCGACGTGGAGGCATTCTTCAAGGCCGACTGGCTGGGCATCGTCGGCCTGACCATCGGGCTCAGTTCGCTGACCGTGGTGCTCGAAGAGGGCCAGCGCGAGCAGTGGTTCGAGTCGCAATTCATCGTCTACCTGTCGATGCTGTCGGCCATCGGGCTCTCGATGATGCTGATCAGCCAGTTCACGGCAAGGCAGCCCATCGTGCGGCTGCGGCTGCTGCTGAACAGGAACTACGCCAGCGTGATCCTGATCGTGACCACGGTGGGCGCCGGCCTGTACGGCGTGTCGTACCTGCTGCCCCAGTTCCTGTCGCTGATTGCCGGCTACAACGCCGAACAGGCGGGCGGCATCATGCTGCTGTCCGGGCTGCCGGCGTTCCTGCTGATGCCGGTGCTGCCGCGCATACTGGGCAAGTTCGACAGCCGCTGGCTCGTGATCACCGGCCTGGTGTGCTTCTTTGCCAGCTGCATGCTCGATATCGGCCTGACGGTGGACAGCGTGGGCCATGATTTCACGGTCTCGCAAATCCTGCGCGGGTTTGGACAGATCCTGGCGATGATGCCGCTGAACCAGGCGTCGATGGCGGCCGTGGCGACGCACGAAGCTGGTGACGCCGCCGGGCTCTACAACATGGCGCGCAACCTGGGTGGCTCGATTGGCCTGGCGCTGCTTGGCACGCTGATCGACCGCCGCAACGCCTATCACGACTCGGTGATCCGCGAATCGGTCACGGCCAACAGCAGTATCGGCCAGGACCATATGACGTCCAGCATCGCCGGGTTCGTGGCCCAGGGCGGCGACTTCGCCCACGCGCAACTGCAGGCCGTGGCCCAGCTCAGCGGCGAGATCGCGCGCCAGGCCGCAGTGATGACGTTCTCCGAAACCTTCTTCGCCCTTGGCATTGCGCTGCTGTGCTGCGTGCCGCTGGCCCTGCTGCTCAAGCCGCCCCGCCCGGGCGCGCCCGTTTCCACCGGTCATTGATCATGTCTGTCCTTTCACATGCCAGGCGGCCACGCCTGCCGGCCCTTACCGCTGCCGCGCTTGCCGCTGTCTGGCTTGCTGCCGGATGCACGGTGGGCCCCGACTACCGCAGCGCACCCGCAGTGGCTGCCAACGCAATCGATGCCGGCCGCTTTCCGCACGCGCCGGCCGAGGCCGCGCCCATTGCGCCGCGTGCCGCGGACTGGTGGCACGCGCTGGGCGATGCCCAGCTCGACACGCTGATCGAGGCCGCGCTCAAGGACAGCCCCGACATCGACGTGGCGCGCGCCCGCGTGCGCCAGGCCCGTGCCGGGCTGGATAGCAACAAGGCCAACCTGTTGCCAAAGGTGGGCTTCGATGCGGCGATGCTGCGCACCCGTTCGCCGGACCTGTCGGCGCTGTCTGGCGGCGGATCGTCGGGTGGCGGGCGCGGGCCGCTGTCGCTGTATATCGCCAGCTTCGATGCGAGTTGGGAAATCGACCTGTTCGGCGGTACGCGCAGGTCGATCGAGGCGGCCTCGGCAGAGGCCGACGCGGCTTCGGCGCAACTGGCCGACGCGCATGTGCAGCTGGCCGCCGAGGTGGCGCAGGCCTATATCACGCTGCGCGAGCAGCAGGCGAGCCTGGCGCATCTGCAGGATTCCGAGAAGCTCGAAGCCGACATGCTCGACCTGACGCAGCAACGGCGCGCACGCGGCGTGGCGTCGCAGCTCGAAGTGGAGCGCCTGCTGACGCAGCTCGACAACACGCGCGCGCAGATGTCGCCGGTGCAGGCCAGCATCGCCGAACAGTTCGACCAGCTGGCGCTGTTGACTGGCCGTGCCCCTGGCACGCTGGACGCCGAACTGACGGGGGCGCGTCCGCTGCCCAGTGTGCCCGAGACCGTGGCAGTGGGCGATCCGGCCGCGCTGCTGAAGGCACGCCCCGATATCCGCGCGGCAGAACGCCGGCTGGCATCGAGCACGGCCCAGATCGGCGTGCGCAAGGCCGACTGGTTCCCGAAGCTGTCGCTGCTGGGGTCGCTGGGATTCAGTGCCATGGACCCCGGTCACTTGGCGCGCAAGGACAACGGCACCTGGCTGACGCTGCCGCGCCTGCAATGGAACATCCTCGATTTCGGCCGCGTCGCCGCCGGGGTGGACAGTGCCGAGGGCGGGCGCGACGAGGCCGATGCCAACTATCGCAGCACGGTGCTGAAGGCGCTGCGCGATGCGGATGTGGCCCTGTCGCGCTACGGCCATCAGCGCGAACACGTGGTGGTGCTGCGCCGCGTGGAGGCATCGTCCGAACGGGCGTCGACGCTGCAGCAGCAGCGCTATCGCGCCGGCACGGCCAGCATGCTCGAATGGCTCGACGTGGAGCGCACGCGCGTGGTGGCGCAGCAGAACCGCATCTCCGGCGATGCGGACCTGCTCAAGGACTATGTGTCGCTGCAGAAGTCGCTGGGGCTGGGGTGGCAGACCGCGGCGGCCGCGCAGGGTGCGCCCGCCACTTCGCCCGCACCAGCCAACCCGGCGTCCTGACCGGCGCGCGCCGGCCTTACTGGGCCACCTTCACCAGCGGCGGCTGCTTCCAGCTGCCGTTGGCCGCTTCCGGCCTGGGCAGGTACATGCGCAGGATCACGTAGAACGGACCATCGGGCGCCGGAAGCCAGTTCTGGCGCGCGTCGCCGGCCGGCGCATCGTGCTGGAGATGCAGCGTGACACCGCCATCGGCGTCGTGCTGCAGCGACGGCAGCATGCGCGAGTTGACCAGATAGCGCTGCATCGGGTTATCCACCAGCAGCTTCGACTTGCCGTCGTACATCGTGATCGACCAGAAGGCGTTGGCCGGCGGCAGCGCATCCTTGTCCAGGCGCAGCGTATAGCGCGCGCCGCCGGTGCCATTGAGCGGCTTGTTCTCCGCATCGGTGTAGTAACCCGGATAGAGCGCCTCGGCAGCCGTGTTGCCATAGATGCCCAGCGCCGCGCCCGCGTACCGATACAGGTAGTTGTTCTTCAGGAAGGCGCGCGAGCCAAACAGGTCGCCGCTGCTGACCTTGCGCGTGCGCAGTTGCGTGGCCTGGAACTGCTGGAATTCCTGTTTCGCGTCGGCGATGCCGGCCTCCATGGCCTGGCGGATGTCGGGCGCCAGCGTGCTTTCGTCAAAGGGCTGGCCCGGCCCCACGCCGATGGCGGCCAGCCGTTGCATCAGGCCAGTCTCGCTGGGATCGGTCGGCGCCAGTGCAAGTAAAAAATCCAGATAACGGAACAGCGCCAGGCCGTTGGTCATGCCGGGCTGCGGCCTGGGCCACTCGATGGCCGGTGCGGCGGGCGGTGCCGGCTGCTTCAGGAAAGCGGACAGCGGCTGCACGCCGTAGCCCTTCTGGATCTGGCCGACACGCGACAGATCGGCATCGTCGAACAGCTGCGTACGGTACAGCGCGTAGGCGATGCGCGACTCGCTGCGCAGCACACGGTCGATGCCCGGCGGCACCGTGCCGTGCCAGTCAGGCCCCGCCACCAGGAAGCGGCCGCCGCCGTTGCCGGTCTCGCGCGTGCCAAGGTAGCCGAAGATCTGCGTATAGAGGTCCAGCAGCTGCACCGAGTAGTACCGGTCCGGCTCCACGGCGGGCAGCGTCAGCACCACCGGCTCGGCGCGCAGGTCCAGCCAGGCGAACGAGTAGGGCGTGTCGGCGTTGGGCGTGATGATCGCCGTGTCCTTCGGCGAGAAGGTGCCGGTGCCATGGCCGATCTGGTTGAACGGTGCTTTGAAATTGGGGTCGCCACGGTCCACCGCCTGGGCGTACAGCGTCTTGTACGACTCCACCACGGGATAGCCGTAAATCCAGGCTTCGCGAGCCAGTGCGCGTGCCTGCTCGGGTGCGGCCGTCACGGACCCGCCGGTTGCCGCATTTGCTGCGCCGCATGGCAGGGCCATGACGGCGGCGCCGGCTCCGGCCATCAGCCAGCGGCGGCTGGTCTTCCACATCATCGTCGTTCCTCCTTGCTTTCGTTCTGTCGGTCTGGGCCACGCTGCCGGGCTGTACCGGCGCGGCGGCCCGATTCTGCCCCGGCTTTGCCATTCGGTTTTTGCTTTCGCACACAAGGTGCGGGTGCAGCAATTGCAAGAGAAACGCCGACAGCGGAACCGGACGAATCCGACTTTTGGACAAAGAGCCAGCACCGCACACTGGCAAGTGGATAGAATCGCCGTGGACATGCCTACCTGCGGCGCCAATTGCAACAATGTGTTACGGCGGTGGAGGTCGGGGATGCAAAACAACAGACAAATCACCCATGCACTTCAACGCCAACGACAGCATCCTGGTCAACATCATTACCAGCGTGGTGGTGATCCTGGCCGGCACGCTGGTGGTCAAGCTGATCAACCGCTTCTTCTCGGCGCGGCTGCAGGCCGACAACCGGGGCAGCTACCGCGCCTGGACGGTGGCATCGCGCAACCTGGTGGCGGCGGTGGTGTTCCTGCTGCTGCTGGGCATCTGGGTGTCCGAACTGAAGAGCGTGGCGATTTCGCTGGCGGCGTTCGCGGCGGCCCTGCTGCTGGTCGGCAAGGAACTGGTGATGTGCTTCCTGGGTGCGTTCATGCGCATGATCACGCGCCCGTTCCAGCTGGGCGACCTGGTGGAGATCGGCCCGTTCGGCGGCGAAGTCATCGACATGGACGTGATGTCCACCACGCTGGTGGAAGTGGCCGCCGCGCGCCAGTACACGGGCTTTACGGTACAGGTGCCCAACAGCATGCTGCTGACCACGGCCGTGCGCAACCATTCGCAGGCCGGCGCCTATACGCTGGACATGGTGCGCATTCCACTGGCCGTGGGCGACGATCCCGAAACCGTGGAGGCGCTGCTGGTGCAGGTGGCGCGGCGTGCCTGCGAAGGATTCATGGAAGAAGCAGGGCGCACGCTGCGGCGCTATGGCGACATGCGCTTCGTGGATCTGTCGCAGTTCGAGCCACGCGTGATATTCGAGCCGTTCGACGTGACCCGCTTCGATGCCGTGGTGCGCTTTCCGGTGCCGGTCAGCGCGCGGCTGGCGGTGGCGCAGCAGATCGTGCGCGGCTACTACCGCGAGCGGGCGCAGGCCCGGCCGGCGGTATCCCCGGAGGCATCCGGGTCGGTATCCGGGGCGCCGGCCGCGTCGGATTCGCCTGCGGTGCAGCCGTAGCACCGGGCGGGGCAGGTACGGCATCGGCAGGACCATCGAGGAGAGGATCATGGCGCAGGCGCTGATTCGATGGCAAGGATCCGGCCCGGTGCCCGCCGGGGCGCCGGGGCGCGGATGGCGCCGCGCGCGGCCGCTGGCGTGGCTGGTTCTCATGTCGGTCTGGCTGGCCCTGGTTGGTGGATGCGCGAGCCTGCCCGCCAATGCCGGGCGCACTCCCAGCTACGCCGCCACCGATACCGGCAGCACGCTGCTGGCGCGGACATTGTCACCACGGCTGGCGCAGAACCCTGGGCAGTCGATCTTCTACCCGCTCGGCGCGGGGCCCGACGCACTGACGGCGCGCATGGCCCTGGCGCGGGCCGCGCAGAAGACGCTGGACCTGCAGTACTACATCTACGACGTCGATACCACCGGTAGCGCGCTGCTGGGCGAGTTGATCGACGCCGCCGATCGCGGCGTGCGCGTGCGCATCCTGCTGGACGACATTCATACCGGCAAGCAGGACAAGATCTGGGCGGCGGTCGATTCGCACCCGAACATCGAGGTGCGCATTTTCAACCCGTTTGCCAACCGCAACGCCCGCTGGGTGGAACTGCTGTTCGATTTCGGCCGCCTTAACCGCCGCATGCACAACAAGCAGATGACGGTGGACAACCTGGTGTCGATCATGGGCGGGCGCAATATCGGCGACGCGTATTTCGCGGCCAAGCCCGACATGGCGTTCAGCGACCTGGACGTGATGGTGGCCGGGCCCGCGGTGCCGGCCGCCAGCAAGGTGTTCGACGAATACTGGAACAGCGAGAGCGCCTACCCCGTTGCCACCCTCACCCCGGAAGGCAAGGAGGCCCCTGACGAACTGCGCGCGTTCCGCAAGCAGATCGAGGCCAAGGGCGACATGGCGCGTGCCAGCCCGTTCGTGCAGGAGCTGCTGGATTCCGGCCTGGCGCGCGGTATCGAGTCGGGCCACCTGCCCGGCTACATGGGCGCCGCGCGGGTGATTGCCGACAAGGCCGACAAGATCGAGGAATCGTCGGATGACCCGTCGACCCACGCCATCCCGCAACTGCGTGCGCTGCTGGAAAAGGCCCGGACGGAACTGGTGCTGGTGTCGCCGTACTTCGTGCCCAACAAGAAGGGCGAGGCCTGGCTGGCCGCGATGGTCAAGCGCGGCGTCAAGGTGCGCGTGCTGACCAATTCGTTCGCCGCCACCGACGTTGCGGCGGTGCATGCCGGCTACGCACCCACGCGCAAGCGGCTGCTGGAGGCCGGGGTGGAACTCTACGAGCTGAAACCCACGGCCGATGCCGAACTGGTACGCAGCCGCGCGCCCAGGTCGCGCATGTTCGCGTCGAGCCGCGCAAGCCTGCATGCCAAGGCCTATGTGGTGGACCGCCAGGCGCTGTTCATCGGATCGATGAACCTGGACCCGCGTTCGATCAAGCTCAATACCGAGATGGGCGTGGTGCTGGACAGCCCGGCGCTGGCCAGGCTGCTGGTGGAGGACATGGACCGCCGGCTGCTCGATATCGCCTACCGGGTGGGCCTGAAGACCAGCGACAGCGGTGCGGAATCGCTGACGTGGACCACGCGCGACAACGGCAAGGAAACAACCTACGATCACGAACCCGGCATGAGCGCGTGGCAGCACATTGGCATCGACATCCTGCAGGTCCTGCCCGTGGAGGACCAGCTGTAGGCCATGCGCTGCGCGCGGCCTTGGCCCCGGCCTGGTTAGGGTTGCGATGTGCCGGCGCCGCCCGGCTGCAGCAATTGCAGCAGGTAATCCTGCAGGCGCGACAACTCCACCGCGATGCCGCCCGGAAACCCCTGGCGGTTGCCGCGCTTGTCGATCAGCAGTTCGGCGACGAAGGCGGACACGGCGGCGGCATTGCCCAGCGCGGCCAGGTGGTTGCCGATGCGCGGATAGGCGTAGAACAGTTCCAGTGGCCGGATTTCGCGCGGCAGCTGGGCCAGCCACCTGAGCGCTACCGGCGTGAGCGACAGGTTGACCGGGTCCGGCGCCTGGCGCTGTTCGCTCCAGTCGATCCGCGCCGATGCGGGCGGGTCGCCATCCAGTACCTTCTTGGCTTCTTCGACCGTGACGAATTCGAACGACAGGGGATCCATGGTGGGTGGCTCGATGTAGGCAGGGCGCGCGGTGGTCTGCCCATTCGGGTCAGAATTGGCGCTGCCGCCCATGTTAACGGATCGGTGAAGCGAATCTTTAGCGGCAATGTATCGGCACGGGCCGGCGGACGTGTGGGGGCGCAAAACTCATGGCTGGCCGCCCGAACGATCATGGCAGGAAAACGCCCGTTTGCCACACTGCAGGCATGAACTGGAGCCTGCCATGACCTGGGATCTGCTGATCGAATCGGACTGCGTGCCCGTGAAGCTGCGCGCGGGTGCCCATGTGACCTGCCGCGCCGGCCGGTTGTGGATCACCGTCGAGCACCGGCGTGCGCGGCCATCGGCGGATATCGTCCTGTCGGCCGGCCAGCAATGCCGCGTGGAAGAAGACGGCGTCTATTTCCTGAGCGCGCTGCGCGCGCTGGGCGTGGTGCAATGCCACATCACGCCGGCCGCCCAGCAATATCTGGTGCTGCGCCCGGCCTGACGCGCGCCGCTTCGTCGGCAATCCAGGCGGCCACGTGGCGCACATCCTCGCGCGGGCTTTCGGTGGCGTGGATCAGCCAGAACGCGTTGGGGCTGGGCATGAGCGCGCCAGCCGTGGTGACCACGTTCAGCTGGCCGCCCTCGATCAGCGGCTGAATCAGCTCCAGGCGTCCGAGCGCCACGCCTTGCCCCGCCAGTGCAGCGTGAATCACCTGGTCATACTGGTTGAAGCGCAGGATGCCGCGCCGGCTGGCCTGGCGGTAGCCCTGCGCACCGAGCCAATTGCGCCAGTGCAGCCAGGGCCGCGGATCGTCGAATTCGAGCAAGGGCAGTTCGGCCAGTGCTTCGGCAGAGGTGACGCGCGTGACGCCCAGCGCCGGGTTGGCAACGGGCGCGATGGTTTCGTCGAACAAGCGCATGGCATGCGGCGGCGCGGCCGATGCCGGGCAATAGCGGATGGCGAGGTCGATGCCATCGGCACGCAGGTCGCTGATCTGGTTGCTGGCGGACAGCCGCACGTCGAGTTCTGGATACCGGCGCTGCAGGCTGCCCAGCCGCGGCAGCAGCCAGAGGCCGGCCACGCCGATGCTGGCCGTGACCGTGACGGGCTGGCGCCCATCGCGCTTGCGCAGTTCGGCCGCCACATCCTGCAGTTGCTGCACCGCGCCGTCTGCGCTGCGAAACAGCCGTTCGCCCTCGGGCGTGAAGGCCACGCCGCGATGCTGGCGCACGAACAGGCGTACCTGGAGCTGGTCTTCCAGCGCGCGGATCTGCCGGCTGACGGCTGATTGGGTCAGGCACAGGTCGTCGGCCGCCTGGGTGATGCTCATGCGCCGGCCCACGGCCACGAAGCCCTTGAGCAGATCGAGCGGAAACAGGCGAACGAGCGGGACGGACATGGCAAAGCCTCACGATGGCGCTGGCGAGGCCTGATTACAGCACGGATTGTCTTCCTGCAGCCATGCGCGTATGGAATGGCAATGCGACTGAAATCTCGTTTGAACCGGTGCCCGGTTTGGCTTGAAATAAAGCGGTTTGGAAACCGTCATCACTGGAGTTCGCCATGTCACCTCGTCAGCCTTCGCATGATGCCAGCGCATTGCAGCCTGCCGGATCGCCGCCCTGGTGGCGCGATAGCGTCTTCCTGCTGCTGGCCGCCGGGGTGGTGATGGGCCTGGCGCTGGGCGTGCGCCATGTGCAGGGCCTGTTCCTGCTGCCGGTGATTGCCGAACGGGGCTGGACGCGCGAGACGTTCGGGTTTGCGATGGCCGTGCAGAATCTGGTCTGGGGCATCGCCCAGCCGCTGACCGGCATGGTGGCCGATCGTTTCGGCTCCTGGAAGGTGATGCTGGGTGGGCTGGCGCTGTATGCGGCCGGGCTCTGGGGCATGGCGCTGGCGCCTTCGTCGATGGCTTTCGTGCTGGCGGCCGGCATCTGTATCGGCATTGCGCAGTCCGGCACGACATTCGGCGTGGTCTATGGCGCGCTGAGCCGCATGGTGCCGCCTGAACAGCGCAGCCGCACGCTGGGCATCGCCGGGGCGCTCGGTGGCATCGGGCAGTTCCTGATGGTGCCGTCGGCGCAGGCGCTGATGTCGGTGGCGGGCTGGCAACTGGCGTTGCTCGTCTTTGCCGTGGCGGCACTGGTGCTGTTGCCGTTCGCGCTACCGTTCCGGGATCGGCCGGCAGGTGGCGATGCCCCGGGCAACCAGCCGTCGATGCTGGCCGCCATCCGCGAGGCCTTCGGCCATTCGGGGTTCTGGCTGCTCAATTTTGGCTTTCTGGCCTGCGGCTTCCAGCTTGCGTTCATCGCCAACCATCTGCCCGCCTACCTGCGCGACCACGGGATGCAGCCGGCCAGCGCGATGATTGCACTGGCCATCATCGCGCTGGCGAATATCGCGGGGACCTATGCGTTTGGCTGGCTGGGCGGCCGGCATGTGAAGAAGTACCTGCTGGCGGGCATCTACCTGACGCGGACATCGGCCATGGCGCTGTTCCTGCTGCTGCCGCTCAGCCCGGTCACGCTGTACGGGTTTGCTGCCGTGATGGGCTTCCTGTGGCTGGGCACGGTACCGCTGACCAGCGGCATCGTCTCGCAGGTGTTTGGCGTACGCTACATCACCACGCTGTTCGGCTTTGTGTTCTTTGGTCACCAGTTGGGGTCGTTCCTGGGCGTCTGGCTTGGGGGGCTGGTGTTCGAACTGACCCATTCCTATGATCTGGTGTGGATGGGTGCGATGGCGCTGGGTGTGGTCGCCGCGGCATTGCACTGGCCCATCGACGACCGCGAGATCGTGCGTACGCCATGGCAGGGGCTGCGGCCTTGAGTGCCCGCATGGAATAAAAGGCCGGCCTGGCGTGTTTATGCATCAGGCAGGCTGCGTGCCGGGCGCGGGAGGTGGAGTATGCTTGGCACGCAAGTCCTGTCATTCCAGATATCCGGAGGCCGCCATGCCGTTTCGATTTTCCGTTTGGACGGGCGCCGTCGCGGCGGCCCTTGTGTTGAGCGCATGCGCATCGCTGCAGCCGGTGGAAACCGGGCAAAAGCTGATCGGCAGCCCGCAGGCAGCCGTGCAGCAGGCGTTTGGCGCGCCCACCGATACGTTCCAGATGACCAATGGCGCGCAGCGCTGGATCTATTCGAAGCAACCCTACGGCTACGAAATCTACGCGGCCGACTTCGACGCCGGCGGCAAGCTGACCGATTTCCGCCAGATGCTGACCGAGAACGAGATCTACACCGCGCGGCCCGGCCAATGGACCAAGCAGGACGTACTGGAACGCTGGGGACGGCCCAAGGAGCCGATCCAGTACTACGCGCTGATGAAGCGCGAGGCCTGGTCGTACCGGATGTACCTGCCCGGCTACGTGCCGGCGCATTTCAGCGCGTATTTCGACGATAACGGCGTACTCGACCGGACGATGATCATCCAGGATTCGCGCGGCGGCGAACGCAGCCGCAAGTAGGCAGACGCCTGCACCCCTGCGATCCCCGGCGGGGCGTCCTGGCCCCGGCAACGCCGGACGACGATCCGTTGGTCAACGGCAACCGGGTGTTCGACCGCCGCTACTGGACCACCACCTACGACGGCTTCGTGCTGCGGGCGGCCTGTCTGCCTAGCCCCGCCGTACCGCCGTGACCTTGCCGCCCATCACGTCGATGGTGCGCCGCTGCGGGTTGTAGTCCATCGTGCCCGGCATGTGCTGGCCTTCGCGATTGCCGAAGCGCCACGCGCAGCCTTCGAGCAATTTTGCGGCGTCGGCCTCGGTCTTGCCGATCAGCGCGTTGTCGCCAAGCTTGTCGGCCTGGCAGCCTTCGGGCGTGCCGCGCCCGCCCTGCGGGCCAGGGTTGGGCACGCCTGTGGCCGGTGGCTGCGGCGCCTGCGGCTGCGCGGCGCAGCCCGCCATCATCGTGGCCATTGCCACGGCGCCCGCCCAGGCCATTCCTTTCCAGTTCGATGCAGTCATGCAGAGACTCCTTGGCACGTGTCAGCGAGCCCCGATTCTAGCGGACGGCTCCACGTTCACGGCGACTTGCGCGTCGGCCGCGCGGTGGGTCGCGTGCGCCCGCGCGGGGCCGGTGCCGCGAACATCGACATGTCGCGCTGGATGCAGCCCAGCAGCGTGTCGGCGGCCATGCCCAGCGGGCGTCCTGCCTTGACCAGCAGCCGCGCCTTGGCCGCCTCGAACAGCGGATGGGCAATCGGCAGCGTCACCAGGTCGCCCGAGGCCAGTTCCCGATAGGCGGCAAATGCGCCGATCAGTGTGATGCCGTGATGGCGCTTGACGAAGTGCCGCAGCACGGCCAGCGAATTGGTGGTGAGCGTGGGGCGGATCTGGATGTTCTCGGCATAGGCCAGCATCTGCACGATCTGCCCGAGGCCGAACGCCGGCGGCATCATCGCCAGCGGATAGTCGGCCAGTTCGCGTACGTCCACCCGCGTGCCGCGCAGGGCCAGCGGATGCCCGGCATGCAACAGCAGCACCACGGGCTGGGACGACGTTGCCACCCAGCGCACATCGGCATGTGACGGCGGGTTATAGGCCAGGCCGATATGCGCGCGGCTTTCGGCCACCTCCTGCAGCACGTTGTTCACGGGCAGGATGTCCACCGTGACGTCGAGCCGCGGGTACTGGGCGCAGAAGTCGGTCAGCACCTCGTCCATCAGGCCGTCGACATAGCCCTCGCTGGTGGCAATGCGGATCTGGCCGTGCTGCAGCCCGCGCAGGGCCTGCAGGCGGTCTTCGAACAGTTCCTGCTGCGCGCGGCAGCCCTGCCAGTACTCCAGCAGATGCAGCGCCACCTCGGTGGGCTGCACGCCACGCGCGTGGCGGTCGAACAGCGGCGCGCCCACCTCGTCCTCCAGCAGGCGGATCTGGCGCGTGATCACCGATGGCGACGTATTGATGCTGTCGGCTGCGCCCCGGATCGATCCGTGCGTCAGCACCTCGTGGAAATAGCGCAGCCTGCGCTGGTTCAGTTCTCGCATGTCGAAAGCCAAGCTGTTGCCGATTGGGCAACGATAGCCGACTAAAGTTGCTCTTGCTCTGTTTTTTCATCTGACCGACGATCCTCCGACAACAAGAAAACAGCGACAGCACAACGTTCATCGCATCCACGAGGACGCCCACAGGAGAGAGATCGAATGTCCACCACACTGCCCCCACGCACCATGCCGGCGCACGACAGCGCCGCGCAACAGGCGCTGTACCGCAAGCTGAACTGGCGCCTGCTGCCGTTCCTGCTGCTCTGCTATACGTTTGCCTACCTGGACCGCGTCAACATCGGCTTTGCCAAGCTGCAGATGCAGAGCGACCTGGGCTTCTCCGACGCTGTCTACGGCCTGGGCGCCGGCATCTTTTTCTTCGGCTATGTGCTGTTCGAGATCCCGAGCAACCTGCTGCTGCCCCGCATCGGCGCACGCAAGACCATCAGCCGCATCCTGGTGCTGTGGGGCCTGACGTCGGCCGGCATGATGTTCGTGCGCGACGAAACCACGTTCTACGTGATGCGGTTCCTGCTCGGCGTGTTCGAGGCGGGCTTTGCGCCGGGCATGATCTTCTACCTGACGTACTGGTACGGGCAGCAGCGCATGGCGCGCGTGATGGCCGTGGTGATGCTGGCCGGGCCCATCGGCGGCATCTTCGGCTCGCCGCTGTCGACGTGGCTGATGACCGGCCTGTCGGGCACGCACGGCCTGGAAGGCTGGCAGTGGATGTTCCTGGTGGAAGGCCTGCCGTGCGTGCTGCTGGGCGTACTGGCGCTGCGCGTGCTGGCCGACCGTCCGGCCGATGCCAGGTGGCTGACCGATGCCGAAAAGCGCATGATCGCCGCAGAACTGCACACGCCCGGCGCAGGCCACCATTCGTTCGGCCAGGTGGCGCGAGATCCGCGCGTGTACCTGCTGGCCTTCGCCTATTTCACGATGATCTGCGGCATCTATGCCGTCAGCTTCTGGCTGCCGTCTATCCTCAAGGCGGATGGCGTGACCGACACCATGCAGATCGGCCTGTACTCGATGATTCCGTATATCGCTGCCGCGATCGCCATGGTCGTGATCGGCCGGCGCTCCGACCGTCGCGGCGAGCGGCGCCTGCACAGCGCGGTGCCAGCCTTCATCGGCGCGGTGGCGCTGGCGGTGGCCACGCTGTCCAGCGGCAACCTGCCGGTGTCGCTGTTATGCATGACGATTGCCACGGCAATGATGTGGACGGCCTACACGGTGTTCTGGGCCATTCCGTCGCAATACCTGAAGGGCGACGCCGCGGCGGGCGGCATCGCGCTGATCAACACGATCGGCCTGATCGGCGGCTTCCTGAGCCCGACCATCATCGGCTGGGTGCGCACGGCCACGGGCAGCATGCAGGCGGGCCTGCTGGTGATGGTGGCACTTCTGGTGGCCGGCGCGGTGACGCTGGTGGTCAATCGCATGCCTGCGCCGCATGGCAGCCCGGCCACGGTCTGAAGACAACATGAATATGGAGAGCCCCTTGGCACCCCGAATCCTGATCGCCGGCTTCCAGCACGAAACCAATACCTTTGCGCCGTCCAAGGCCACCTACGCCAGCTTCGAGCGCGGCGAGGGCTTCCCGGCCATGGCGCGCGGCAACGACGTGCTGGCGCTGCGCGATGTGAACATCCCCGTTGGCGGGTTTATCCAGGCCGCGCAGCGCAACGGCTGGGCCCTGAGCCCGGTGATCTGGGCCGGCGCCAGCCCGTCGGCGCACGTGACCGAGGATGCGTTCGAACGCATCGCCGGCGAAATCGTCGCGGCGGCGCGCGCGGGCGGCTTCGATGCCATCTACCTGGACCTGCATGGCGCCATGGTGGCCGAGCATGCCGACGATGGCGAAGGCGAACTGCTGGCGCGCCTGCGCGAGGTGATCGGCCCCGACGTGCCGCTGGTGGCGTCGCTGGACCTGCACGCCAATGTCACGCAGCGCATGCTCGATGCCGCCGATGCGCTGGTGGCCTATCGCACCTATCCGCACGTCGACATGGCCGAAACCGGCGTGCGCGCGGCGGAACTGCTGCAGCCGCTGCTGGCCGGCCCGCGCCGCTGGCGTGCGGCCGCGCGCCGCCTGCCGTTCCTGATTCCGATCAACGGCATGTGCACGATGCTGGAGCCCGCAAGCGGCCTGTACGCGGCGCTTGCAGAACTGGAGTCCGGCGGGGTGGTGTCGCTGTCGTTCGCACCGGGTTTTCCGGCCGCCGACTTTCCCGAATGCGGGCCGGTCATCTGGGGCTATGGCGACGATGACACCGCTGCCGAAGCCGCCGTGCAGGCGCTCTACGACCGGATGGTGGCCGAGGAAGCCGCCTGGGAGGTGCCGTTCCTGTCGCCTGACGACGCGGTGCGCGAAGCCATGCGGATGGCCGCGGAGGCCACGCGCCCGGTGGTCATCGCCGATACCCAGGACAACCCCGGTGCTGGCGGCGACTCGAACACGATGGGCATGCTGCGCGCGTTGCTGCGCAACGGCGCGCAGGGCGCGGCCATCGGCCTGATCTGGGATCCGGCCGTGGCGGCTGCCGCGCATCGTGCCGGGGTGGGCGCGGTGATCGACGTAGCGCTGGGCGGCGTGTCAGGCGTTCCCGGCGACGAGCCGTTGCAGGAGCGCTTCGAGGTGCTCGGGCTGTCTGACGGCGTATGCCGCTTTGGCGGGCCGATGATGCACGGCATGCTGGCCGATGTCGGGCCGGTGGCGCGGCTGGGTATTGGCGGCGTGCAGGTGGTGGTGAGCGGCGGCAAGGCGCAGATGCTCGATCGCAACCTCTACCGCGTGGGCGGGGTCGAGCCCGAGGCGATGAAGATCCTGGTGAACAAGAGCTCGGTGCATTTCCGCGCGGACTTCCAGGGCATCGCGCATGCGGTGCTGGTCGCCAAGGCGCCGGGGCCGATGACGGCCGACCCTGCCGATCTGCCCTGGACCCGTCTGGCGCCCGGCATCCGCCTGAAGCCCATGGGCCAGCCATTCCGACCCTGATCCGGTCCTGGCCCCCTGGTCGTGGTCTGGTTCGCGGCCGGGGCCAGGCGATCCCGTCCCGGCGCTCAGAGTTTCTGCAGCGCGGCCAGCCGGAAGATCTTCGTCCACAGGTTGGCGGCGTCCCGGTTGGTCACCGGAATCACCCACTCGCCCTGGCGGCTGTGGCGCAGGGCGACAACGACATACCAGCGGCCCTGGCGCGCCTCGGGCCGGGCGCCGTCGATGTCGGCAAAGATCAGCACCTGGCGCTGGCCGTTCATCTCCAGCACGCCGTTCTTGCGCTCGGCATCGACCTTGAGCGATCCCCATTCGCCGTGCAGGGCCAGGATGCGCTCGCCCCTGACGCGCCGGCCATGGATGGCCCGGTAGCGGCGCAGCCACGCCACGCCCAGCGCCGTCAGCACCGCGAGTATCAGAATGTCGGCGGCGGCGCCGGCCAGCATGCCGGACGCGGCGGTCACCACCTGATAGAGCCGGACCAGGCCGTAGACAAAGGCGGCGATGAGTGCAATGCCGAGAAGGATGAAGGGCACGTCCTTGTTCCTGAAAGGTGGCGATCGGGGGCGGGCCGGGGCGGGGGGTGTTGCGGCGGCACGCCGGCACGCCAGTGTCGGACCCCGGGGGCCTATAATGGTTCGCCCCGCGCCGCCGGACGGGGCTCGCCATCCGGTTCGGCCCACCTTCCATGCCATCGTATCCTCTCGTCCTCTGCCTGACCATTGCCGTGGTGTGCAGTGTGGGCATGGCCGTCGCGGCATGGCCGCGCCGCGATGACCCCACCGTCCGCGCCTTCCTGGTGCTGGCGGCGGGCGTGACGATCTGGAGTGGCGGCCGGTTGCTGGAAATCAGCGAGACGGCGCTGGCAGGCCGCATCTTCTGGGCCAAGTTCCAGTACGCAGGCATCGTCGCCGTACCGATCGGGTGGCTGGTGGCGATGGTTCACCTGAGCCGGCCGCGCTTTGTCGTGCCGTGGTCGATGCTCTGGGTGCCCGTGTTCTTTGCCTTGCTCACGCTGGCGCTGGTGTTCACCAACGAACGCCATCACCTGATCTGGACCTCCATCGAACTGATGCCGCCTGGCGTCTCGCCGGGCGCGGTGTTTCGCCACGGCGTCGGCTATACCGCCGTGGCGGCCTGGACCTACGCGATGTTGGGGCTCAGCATGTATTTCCTGGCGACCGCCGAGGTGCCGAACGCGGCGCTGTCGGTGCGCGGCCGCAACGTGCTGATGGCCGGCCTGTTCCTGCCGCTGGTCACGCACATCGCCTACCTGTACCGCTGGACGGGCCCGCTGGGCGGCGACCTGACGCCAGCCACGTTCTCGCTGATGACCCTGCTGGTGTGGTTCTGCGCGCTGCGCACCCATCTGGACGATACCGGCCACTACGCGCGGCTGCGCGTGTTCGACGCGATCCGGGAAGGCTGTGTGATCGTGGGCGCAGACGGACGCATCGTCGAGTTCAATCCGGCCGCCGCACGGCTGGTGTCGGACCTGCGCCGCGGCCAGATACCGCCCCCGGCGTGGCACCACGCGCTGAGCGATCCCGGCGAGGCGGCGCCGTTCATTCCCGACGGCCTGGGGTACGAACTGACGGTGGAGCCCGTGTGCGGGATGGACGGCAAGCAGATCGGCCTGCTGGTGTTCATGCGCGACATCAGCCGCTACCAGTCGCGCGAGCAGGCGCTGGCGACGCAGCTTGGCGAAACGGCAGAGCAACTCTCGCGCGTGCAGGCCGACCTCGATATCGACGCGCTGACCGGCATCCCGAACCGGCGCTACTTCCAGCGCGAGTCGCTGGCCGCCGTGGCGCATGCCCACGAGCGCGGCACGGAAATCGGCCTGCTGATCCTGGACGTCGACCTGTTCAAGCAATACAACGACCTGTACGGCCACCCGTGCGGCGACGATTGCCTGCGGCAGGTGGCCGCGGCGCTGACCGGCGTGCTGCGCGGCGCGCAGTTCTGTGCGCGGCTGGGCGGCGAGGAATTCGCGGTGGTGCTGCCCGATTCGTCGACCGACGAAACGCGTGCCATCGCCCGCAGCATGGTGGCGGCGGTGCGGGAACTGGGCATTCCGCACAACGGCACGCCCGTGCAGCCATACGTGACGATCAGCGTGGGCGCGGTGTGCGCGGTCCCCGAGGCGGCACGGCTGGAGCCGCTGCTGCATCGCGCCGACAGCGCCATGTATCGCGCCAAGCGGGCAGGGCGCAACCGCTATGTGCTGGACGGCAGCCTGTACCTTGGGGTGCAGAACAGCTGATTTTTACGATGGCGTGAAAAAGGGCTTGCAAATTGCCAGAGCTTATGTAGAATTCGCGTCTCGCTTCAACGCAGCAATGCAGCGAAACGAAGCCCAGATGGCGGAATTGGTAGACGCACTAGGTTCAGGTCCTAGCGGTGGCAACACTGTGGAGGTTCGAGTCCTCTTCTGGGCACCAATTCAGAGACCCCGCTCAACGAGCGGGGTCTTTTCATTTGTACGCCCAGAAAGGGCAGTCCCTGCGGACTGCCCGCGGGGACTCGAAAAGATTGCGCCTGCAAGCGCAATCCGGGGTCGCGCATGGGTGACCGAGTCCTCTTCTGGGCATCAATTCGAAAGCCCCGCTCAAACGAGCGGGGCTTTTTCATTTCCGGAATCAGAACGTCCCCCAGACCGACGCCGCCCAGGGTACTGCCCCTGGTGGTCTCCCCTCTCCCGCATTGCGGGAGAGGGGCGGGGGAGAGGGCGGGCGTATCAGGCTGCTACGCCGCCCACGCCCTGGCCCACCACAACGCGCCCATCCTGCGTCGCCGCGTGCCGCACCACATCCCCCACCATCTCCGCCGTCACGGCCGACAGCGTCCAGCCCAGGTGCCCGTGCCCGGTGTTGTAGAACACGTTGGCGGCATGGCCCCGGCCGACGCGCGGCATCATGTTCGGCATCATCGGGCGCAGGCCTGCCCAGGGCACCACGCTGCGCGTGCTGACGCCGGGGAAGCACGCATGCACCCAGTCGACCAGCGGACGGATGCGGTCGGCGCGGATGTCGCGGTTGATGCCGTTGAACTCGGCTGTGCCGGCCACACGGAAGCGGTCGGCGCCCAGCCGGCTGGTCACGAGTTTGGTCTCGTCGTCGAGCAGGCTCACCGTCGGCGCGCTGGCCTGGCTTTCGGCGTCGTTCAGGTTCACCGTGATCGAGTAGCCCTTGACCGGATAGATGTTGACGCGATCGCCAAGCTGCTGCGCGAAGGCCCGGCTTGCCACGCCCGCGCACACCACCACGCCATCGAACTCGCGCGATGCGGGCAGGTTGTCTTCGGCCGACACCACCGTCGCGCGCCGGCCCGTGGTGGCAATCGAGCGCACGTCCTGGTTGTACAGCGTCTGCACGCCCAGGCGGCGGATCGAGGCGGCCAGGCCGCTGGTGAACTTGTGGATGTCGCCGGTGGCGTCGCTTTCGGTGTAGTAGCCGCCGTAGTAGTTGCCGGCCAGCGTGGGCTCGATGTCCCGCATTTCCGCCGGCGTCACCGCGTGGCGCTCCAGACCGCCTTCGGCAAGCAGCTTCGAGACCCGCCCGGCATGTTCGAAGCCCGCCTTGTTGCGATAGATATGCAGGATGCCCCGCCGCTTCAGGTCGAAGTCGATGCCTTCCGCGTCGGCCCAGGCAAACAGGTGCTGGCGCGCGGCGATTGCCAGCCGTGCGGTCTCCACCGTGTTGGCGCGGTAATGCGGGATCGAGGCCATGAATTCCGCGAACCAGCTCAGCTTGTGCCAGGTGGGGCGCGGATTCACCAGCAGCGGCGCATCGGCGCGCAGCATCCATTTGATGCCCTTGGCCAGCGTGGACCAGTGCGTCCAGACTTCGGCATTCGACGCGGACAGCTGGCCGCCGTTGGCGAACGACGTTTCCATGGCCGCATAGCGATGGCGCTCGAACAGCGTGACGGAGAATCCGCGTTTTGCCAGCGCGTATGCGGTCGTGACGCCGGTAATCCCGCCGCCGATCACTGCAATGGATTTCATGTGGAAGGTCTTCCAGGACGTCATGGGGTGGCAGTCCACGGCGCACCATGCGCTCTCGCGGACGCCCCCTCTGTCCTTGACCTGAGAGATTCGCGAGCAGGGCTCGCTTGCTCCTTCGGTACCGCCGGCCGACGTACAGGCCGGGGGTTCTTCAGAGTTCAATGGCGATACCGGTCCTTTTGCCTGAGAGTTTCCGGGGCGGTTGCTCCTTCGGCGCCGTGCTGCCTGGCGGCAGCAACGGGCTCTCCCGATATCGCGGGATACAACGGTGGCAACTATGCCATAGATTTTAAAGATTCGGCCATTTGGTTTATCCGGGTCAGCACGCGGGGACCAGGAAACGCTGCGCCAGCCGTACCCACGCCGCGGCGCCCAGCGGCAGCACCTGGTCGTTGAAGTCGTAGCCGGGGTTGTGGACCATGCAGCCGCCGAATTCGCCTTCGCCGTTGCCCAGAATCAGGTAACAGCCGGGCACCGCATCGAGCATCCAGGCGAAGTCCTCGCTGCCGTTCAGGCCCTTGGGCGCCTGCGTGACCACCTGCTCGGTGCCTACCAGTTCCTGGCAGACCTCGGCGGCCAGGGCAGTGGGGCCGGCTGCGTTGACCATCGGCGGCGTCAGCTGGCGGTAGTCGATCTGCGCCGTCACGCCGTGGGCCTGCGCGGTCAGGCTGACGATCTCGTAGATGCGTGCTTCCACCAGTGCCCGCGTCTCGGGCCGTGCCGCGCGCACATTGAGGCCGATCCTGACCTCCTCCGGAATCACGTTGTGCGTGGCGCCAGCGTGGATGAAGCCGACCGACACCACCGCCGTGTCGTCGGGCGCCACGTTGCGCGCCACCACCGTTTGCAGGGCGGTGATGATGGCCGCCGACGCGGCGATGGGATCCTTCGAGCGATGGGGCATCGCGCCGTGGCCGCCCACACCGCGAATCGTCACGTCGGCCACATCGGACGACAGGCTCACGGGCCCCTCCAGCACACGGAACGATCCGGCGGGCACGCCGGGCATGTTGTGCAGCGCGAACACTGCATCGCATGGAAAGCGCTCGAACAGGCCATCGTTGATCATCGCGCGCGCGCCGCACAGGTTTTCTTCGTCGGGCTGGAAGATCAGGTTCAGCGTGCCGTCGAAGCTGCGCGAATCGGCCAGCGCCTTGGCGGCAGCCAGCAGGATGGCGGTGTGCCCGTCGTGCCCGCAGGCATGCATGCGGCCCGGGGTCTTGCTGGCGTAGGGCAGGCCGGTGGCCTCGACGATCGGCAGGGCGTCCATGTCGGCCCGGATGCCCAGGCGGCGCGTGCCGTTGCCCACCTTCAACTGGCCCACCACGCCGCTCTTGCCGATGCCGGTATGCACCGTGTAGCCCCAGCTTTCCAGCAGCGTGGCGACGAGCCGGCTGGTGGCGCCCACCTCGAAGCCCAGTTCGGGCTGCGCGTGGATCTGGCGGCGGATGTTGACGAAGGTCTCGGTGTCGATGGCGGGCAGCAGGTGCGGCAGCAGCTGAAACGGGGTCAGGGTCGGTTCGCGGGTCATGGAGAGGTCTCGGAAAGTGGGGCTCGCGGGGAAATCGAAGGCGGATCAGTGTTCGCGTTTCTCGGCAATGCGCAGCACGGCAGCCAGGGCCAGCACGCCGCACGCCATCATGTAGAAGGCCGGGGCCATCGGATTGCCGGTCTTCGCCAGCAGCCAGGTGACGATGAATTGCGACGAGCCGCCAAACACCGTCACGCCCACGCTGTAGATCACCGCCAAGCCCGTGGCACGCACGCCGGCCGGCAGCATCTCCAGCAGCATCAGGAACAGCGGCGTGGTGCCCAGGTTGATGCTGGCGGTCAGCAGCGCGGACAGGCCCAGCACCAGCGGCACGCTCGGGTAGTGGTTCATGAGCCAGAACGCGGGATAGACGGCGATCAGGCTGAACAGCAGCGACCCCGCCACCAGCGGCTTGCGGCGTTCCAGACGATCCGCCAGCGTGCCTGCGGCCAGCGACACCACCAGCAGCGTGACACCCGTGACGCAGCCCGAGAGGAACGACAGCGACGCCGGCATATGCAGCACGCGGATCATGTACGTCGGCATGAAGAACACCACCAGGTACATCGTGGCCGTACCGGCGGTGCCGGCCAGGATGCCCAGCACCACCTTGCCGGCGTGACGGCGGAACAGTTCGCCAACGGGGCTCGGGGCGTGCGCGTCGGCCTCGTGCGTTTCATCGAGATTGGCGCGGATATAGAGACCCACCGGTGCGATCAGCAGGCCCAACAGGAACGGTACTCGCCAGCCCCAGCTTTCCAGCGCGGCAGTGGGCAGCAAGGCGTAGAGCGTGGCGCCCGTGGCGGCGCCGGCCAGCGCGGAAATGCCCTGGCTCCCGATCTGCCAGCTTACGCGCCAGCCGCGGCCCCGCACGTCGCCGCCTTCCATCAGCATCGCGGTGGACGCGCCAATTTCGCCACCAAGCGAGAAACCCTGCAGCAAGCGGCCCGCCAGGATGGTCAGCGAACCGAGCACACCGGCCGTGGCGTAGGTAGGGGCCAGCGCGATGCACAGCGTGCCCAGCACCATCAGGCCGATGGTCAGCGTCATGGCGGCCTTGCGGCCATGACGGTCGGCATAGTTGCCGATCAGCACGCCGCCCAGCGGGCGCATGATAAAGCCGATGCCGAACGTGGCGACGGCCAGCAGCAGCGAACCGTAGGGGCTGTCGGACGGAAAGAACAGCTTGCCGATCAGCAGCGAGAAGAAGCTGTAGACCGTGAAGTCGAACATCTCCAGCGCATTGCCGATGGAGCATGCGGCGATCAGGCGGAACTGGCTTTGCTTCGCCTTGGCCGGGGTGGCCGGGGTGGCGACGGTGGCAGCGGAGAGCGGCGCGCCGGCAGGCAGGGTTGCGTCGTTCATGTGAGGGGCTCCACGAACTGGGTTAGGGGAATCGTGGAGCCTGGGGTGGCATCCATCGCGCAAGTCGTACGTCCTTGGCGATGCAGTATTCCGGCAAACACGCCGCCCCAAAAATCATTTATTGTCATCGTGATAACCAAATGGCATCGCCGTCATCATCACCCGCCGCGCACCATCAGGACTAGTACCTACGCGGCGCATTCAGAAGTGCCATGCACGGCAATTGCGCACGCGCGCACCAAGGCAATGCATCGGCAACCGGACGATGGGGAGAAACCCTGATGAAGCTGCAACAACTGCGCGTGCTGCTGGCGGTGGCCCAGCACGGCAGCATCCACGAGGCTGCGCGCAGCCTGCATACGTCGCAGCCGGCGCTGTCCAAGGCCATTGCCGAGCTTGAACGCGAGCTGGGTGTCACGCTGATGTCGCGCTCGGTGCGCGGAGTGAGCCTGACGGCCTACGGCCTGGCGCTGGTGCGGCGTGCCACGGTGGTCGAGCAGGAACTGCGGCATGCACTGGAAGATATCGAATCGATCCGCGGCCATGCCGAGGCGCAGCTTCACATCGGCTTTACCGCCGTGGCGTCCAGCGCCGCGCTGCCCGATGCAATGGCCGCCTACCGCCAGCGCTATCCGAATGTGACGCTGCGCGCGCAGGAGCTGCGCCCGCAACAGATCCTGGAAGGGTTACGTGAAGGACGGCTCGATCTTGGCCTGATCTCGACCAACAGCGGCCCCGGTGGTGGCGGCATGCAATGGGAGCCGCTGTTTTCCGTCGGCATGGGCCTGGCAGTGCGGGCCGGGCACCCGCTGCGCCGGGCGCGACGCCTGCGCGCGTTGCTCGATGCCGACTGGCTGACGCTCGATCCGCTGGACGATCCGGGCAGCCCGCTGGCCAGCCTGATGCGCCTGCACCGCCTGGACATGCCCAAGCGCATCGTGCAGAGCGCATCGAACCTGCTGGGGTTGCAGCTGGCGACGAAGACCGACCTGATCAGCGTGTGGTCGAACTACGTGTTCGATGGCACGGCGCCGCTGAAGCTCGATCCCGAGGCGCTGGTGCGATTGCCGATTGCCGACGAGCTGCCGGACTTCCAGCTGTTCCTGGTCTACCGTTCCGAAGACCTGATGACCCACGCCTGCGCGCAATTCACGCGCGAGGTGCGGCATGCGGCGAAGCCGCGCCGCTCGCGTTGAGGCGCGCGGGCGCGGCGGCACGCATTACTTCTTCAGCAGCTTCAGCAGTTCATGCGCGCCGGCCTCGGATGACGCGGGGTTCTGCCCCGTGACCAGCAGTCCGTCGACCACGGCATGGCTGCCCCAGTCGTCGGTTCGCGAGAACTGGCCGCCGTTCGCCTTGAGCACGTCTTCCACCAGGTATGGCACCACATTGGTCAGCTGTACGGCCTCTTCCTCGGTATTGGTGAAGCCCGTGACCTTGCGGCCCTTGACCAGCGGTTCGCCATCGGCGCGCTTCACGTGGCGCAGCACGCCGGGCGCATGGCAGACCAGCGCCATGGGTTTGCCGGCGCGGTCGAACGCTTCAAGCAGCGCGATCGACCGCTTGTCTTCGGTGAGGTCCCACAGCGGGCCATGGCCGCCCGGATAGAAGACCGCGTCGAAGTCGTCGGCCTTGACCTGGTCCAGCGTCAATGTGGCGGCCAGGTGCTTCTGGGCGGCAGGGTCGCTCTGGAACCGGCGCGTGGCGTCGGTCTTGAAGTCGGGTTCGTCACTCTTGGGATCGAGCGGCGGCTGGCCGCCCTTGGGTGTCGCCAGCGTGACATCGACGCCCGCATCCTTGAACACGTAGTAGGGCGCGGCGAATTCCTCAAGCCAGAAGCCGGTCTTCTTGCCCGTGTTGCCAAGCTTGTCATGCGAGGTGAGCACCATCAGGATCTTCATTGTCGTTCTCCGGGTTGGTTGGCACCGCTGCCACGCACGCGCAACGGCGTTGGCAACCATCGTAGCCAGCGCGTGGCAATTCCGAAAGCTCGACGATCCTGATTTTCAGGAAGGCTGGTCGGTGTCGCGGCGCTTGCGCCCGGTAAGCATCGCGGCGATCAGGTTTTCGCCGCCCTTGATGCTCATCGCAATCGCCGCGGCAACATGCAGCGCCACCAGGCCAAGCAGCGTATTCGACAGCCAGCGATGGATGTCGATGGGCCAGTCCTCGCCCCAGAACGGATCGAGCCGCGACATCCAGCCCGTGACGGCCAGCGCCAGGATCAGCGACCACATCGCCAGCATCATCACCGCGCCCAGCGGGGTATGGCTGATAAAGCGCGGTGCACGGCCGCGCATCAGTGCGCGGCCATAGGCCAGCACACCGGCGGGGCGTGGCAGCCAGGCCCGAAAGCGCGCGTGCTCGGTGCCGGCAAATCCCCAGACAATGCGGAACAGCACCAGCCCGGCGGCCACGTAGCCCAGCACGCGATGCACCTGGTCGCCCGAATCGTCGATCAGGTCATAGCAGACGATGGCCGCCACGCTCCAGTGCGTGAAGCGGACGGCCAGGTCCCAGACGCGAATCGTGTCGCGCGGATACACGCGATCCGCCGGGGTTGCCATGCTTACTTTCCGATTTCGGATTTGACGATGTCCAGCGTCTTGGTATCGAAGTAGATCTCGGCCTTCTTGCCGTCCTTCGTGGTGCCGTAGATTTCGTAGCAGTTGCCGTCCACCTTGAACTTCTTGATGTTGTAGCCCTGGGCCTCGATCTTGGCCTTGGCGTCGGCCTCTGGCATCCATTCGGACTTGGGATGCTTCTCGCAATTTGCACCTGCGAATGCGGCGGTGGAGAACAGGCCGGCAAAGGCTGCGGCGACGATCTTGTGCATGGATCCACTCCTCAAAAAAGCCCACCAGGGCGACGTGTGTGAATCGTAGAGTCTAATGAGACCGATTCTCAATGTAGGTTTTCCCGATCTGCCCCGTGGCTGCAATCGCACAGTCGTTGCAAATGTCACGTTGATGTCACGTTCTCGTAATATCCCTACTATGAACGTGGGCTCCACGATTGTTCGCGTTGTGGGACAATCGCGGCCGGTCGGGTAAGGGTTTTCCCGATGCCAAGCTTCGAAAGGTTGCGCATGAAAACGATTGACTGGAAGGACTGGGAAATCTTCTGCCGTGTGGTGGAAGGCGGCGGCTTCACACAGGGGGCCGAACTGGCCGAAGTCCCGAAGTCATCGGCCAGCGCCGCGGTGGCACGGCTGGAAGGGCAGCTCGGTGTGCGCCTGTTCGAGCGCACCACGCGCCGCGTGCGCGTCACACAACGCGGCCAGCAACTCTACGATCGCGTATCGCCATTGTTTGGCGCACTGCGCGAGATCAGTGCCGAGGCGGCTTCGGTCAGCGCCGAAGTCAGTGGCACGATCCGTATCGCCACGCCGTACGAAGTGGGCTCGCAGCACCTGTCGCCGACGGTGAACCGGCTGCTCAAGCAGCATCCGTCGCTGCGCGTGCAGCTGGACATGAACTGGGATCAGCCCGACCTGATCCGCCATGGCTACGACCTGGCATTCGTGATGACGGATACGAGCCTGCACGACAGCTCCTTTGCCAGCAAGCGTGTGGTGCTGATCGAGCGTGCGTTCTATGCGGCGCCCGCGCTGATCCGCGAGCGCGGCCTGCCACGCGCGCCACAAGACCTGCAGGGCTGGCCCACCGTCGGCAATCTCGACGACTCGCACTGGGAATTCCTGCGCGATGGCGTGGAGACGTTCTCGCTCGACGTGGAACCGCGCATCTGCACGCACAATGCCGAGGTGCGCCTGAAGGCGGCCGTCGATGGCCTGGGCGTTACGCGCCTGTCGCCACGGTTCGTGCATGAACAACTGTTGCAGGGCCAACTGGTGCGGGTGCTGCCCGGCTATTCGTCGTCACCGCTCAAGGTCTATGTGCTGATGCCCGCGCGCAAGCTGATGCCGGCCAGCGTGCGCGCCTTCCTCAACGCGCTGGAAGAAACGCTGGGCGTGCCGGAAAACGCGCGGCGCCCCGCATCGCGCCTGGGCGCCACCTTGCTGCCGGACGTCACCGCGGCGCTGGAAGAAGCCGATGCCGCGCCCACCATCCTGACGCTCGAATAAGCCGCTGGTGGACCGGCGGCCGGCCCCGGGGGCGGGGCGAATCAGTAAGGCTGGTCGCCGCTGCGCAGGTCGAAGCTGAGCGTGTCGGCGATCTCCAGCATTTCGTCGTCGTCCTCGCTGCGCGTGATCCATCCCGCGTACGCGTCGCCACCGGTATCCCAGTTCCATAGCGTGTAGCCGGCCACGCGCAGCTGGTCCGTGGCCAGCTCCATCAGTTCGGGCACGCTGGTGCCTTCCAGGAAATCCTCGTCCTCGGGGTCGTCGGTGCCCCAGTCGATCTCCAGGTCGATGCGCTCGCAGAGCTGGGTCAGGCAGCCGATAAAGGACTCGACGTCCTTCCAGTCGACGTAGAAGCCTGCTTCCCAGTCGATGATCTCCTTGATCTGGAAGAGCAGCATCTCGGCGTCGGCCTCGTCCTCCTCGGCATCCTCCAGCGCTTCCTCGAACAGCGCCAGGTGCCGCGTGGTCTGCTGGGTGTCTCCCAGGTTGATCAGCGCAAACAGCCGGCTTGCGGCGTCCTGCGCGTCGTCGTCCAGTTCTATTGCCATCTGTGGCTCCTTTGTGGCCCCGTTGCTCCAGTCATGCGGCCACTTTCCCGATCTCGCGATGCCCCCGCGGCGTCACGCGCAATGCCCGCGACGCGTGGGTAGGCTCGATCCAGCCCTTCTCCAGCATGGTTTCCAGCAAGGCCGCGCCCAGCGCGCCGCCCAGGTGCGGCTTGCGCTCGCTCCAGTCGGGGCAGGTACAGGCGAACTGGCGGCGCTTGCGCCGCGTGGCGTCCAGGTCGATGCCCAGCTGCGCCATGGCCTGCGTGCCGTCGCCGGTCAGGTCGATCCGCGTGCCATCCAAGGCCAGCCAGCCCGCCTGCGACATTCGTTCGAACAGGCCCACCGCAAGTTCCCCGGCCAGGTGGTCATAACAGGTGCGCGCCTGCCGGAGTGCAGGCGGCGTGCCGCGCGAAACGGGCACGACCCGCATGCGCGGCGGCTGGCTCACCAGCGATGCCGTGGCCAGCGCCTCGATGGCAACGCCGATTTCCGGCGCCGCCAGGCGGTAATAGCGATTGCGCCCGCGCGATTCCACGGCCAGCAACCCGCCTTCGGACAGCCTTGCCAGGTGGCCGCTGGTGGACGACGCCGACAGCCCGGCAATGAGCGCCAGCTCGCCAGCGGGCCGGGCACTGCCATCCATCAGCGCCCACAGCATCGCCGCGCGCCCGGGGTCGGCCAGCAGGCCAGCCAGCTGGCTGATGCCTGGAGCGTATTCCATAGTTCATGCATGGGTGAAGGGACGGATGCAAGTATAGGCAATTTGGGGTTGAAGTTGGTGTCGCACAAAACATGTCTTACTAACCAAAACTCTCTTACTGAACAACTGTTGTCTTACGTTAACCAAAAGGAACCTTACCAAATGTTTGGCGGGCTTCTGCAGCCGCCAGCGCCGTCATCGCGGCCGGCCCCACTGCCTCCATAATCCTGCTCAGGCCGACCGCGCAATATCCCCGCTCACGCACCGCCGTGAGTACCGCGGCTCAATCCATCTTCAGCAGTGACGTGCAGGGGCTGAGTTGGGCCACTGCTTCGCTGTCGGCCCGGCCCAGCCTGCCAGCAGGCGCGTCGTGCAGTGTTCCTCGCGTGAACAGCGCATCAAAATGCGGCGGTGATCGGGCCTGTCCTCACGACGGAGGCCACGGTGGCGGACGTTCCCAGGGAAGATGAAGCGGCACCGGCGCCAGCACCCGCGTTCGACATATTGATGTGTCCGCGGGTTCGCTGCTTGCTGCGTGGAGGCGGTCATTTTTGGCACCGTGCGACGTTGCGCGTCGCACGGTGCCTCTTTTTGGGTGAGGGCGCTTGGTGCACGGCGCTTTAGTTCGGCGGGCGCCTCAAGTTCGGGTCAGAAATTGGCACCGGCGGGCCGCATATCGACCGTGGCAAGGGTGACGCTTTAGACTCTTGAAATTGTCGTTTTCCGTTGCTATTTTAATTTCGCTCAGGCAGTCGCGATGTCGCGCTGCGTGTTTCTGTTTGTTTGCCAGCAGCGAGGGCAGGTGAATGGGAGCGCGTGATGCCCCTCACTCCTCGCTGCGCGCTACAGGAGGATACGACCATGACTGACGCAATTTTCGGAACCGACCTCTTTAGTGACTTCGATCGTCTGCAAAGGCAGATGACGAGCCTGTTCGGCGGCTTTCCTTCCAGCATCCGGGCAGGGCGCTCCAGCGCATTTCCTGCCATAAACATTGGGGCAACTGACGACTCGATCGAGATCGTGGCTTTTGCCCCTGGACTCAAGCAGGAAGACATCGAAGTCACCATCGATCGTGGCCTGTTGACGATCAGCGGCGAACGACAACCGCTTTGGCAAGACGGCATGCCAGAGTCACGGCATTACGCCCAGGAGCGCTTTGTCGGCGCGTTTAGGAGAGTGATTGAACTGCCTGAGGGCGCAGATCCCGATAAGGTCCAGGCCCGATATGCCAATGGTTGTCTTTCAGTCAGCGTGGGTAAGCGCGAGGCGTCCAAGCCGCGTGCGATCACCGTTCAATAACGTCAAGGAGGCTACCATGAACGACAACACCCAACTCGCACAACGTAACGATAGCGCTGTGGCCCAACGCACTGAGGAGAAGGGCGGGCGACAAGTAACCCTGATCCCAGCAGTGGACGTTGTGGAAGACGCCAATGGCGTGACGCTGTGGGCTGACCTGCCTGGCGTGAGCCGTGAGAATCTCCAGGTCAGTTTCAATGACGGTGCTTTGCACATCGAAGGGCAAGCGGTCGTCCCGACGCCCTCGGGACTTCGCGTGCAGCACGCCGAAATTCGTCAGCCTCACTTTGCGAGGTCGTTTTCGCTAAGCCCCGACCTGAATGCAACGCAGATCGGGGCGCAGTTGGAAGACGGTGTGTTGAAGCTGACCGTCCCTCGGCGTGACGAAGCGAGACCGCGGCGCATTGCGATCAACCTGGCTTGAAGCGCTTGATGTCTGTCGGGGCGGCCTACGGCTTTGCCAGGGCGTTCCAGGGTGTTTCCGGGCGTGCCCAGGCTTTACAGGCGTGGCGCCCCGACAGACCTTGCGTATCTCGTGTTTCAACCATGATTGTCAGGGGTGCGAGATGAAAACCGAAGTCGGAAAGTGGAAGCTTCGCAAATCGGAACGCAACGAAGTGCAGACGACGATCGATACGCGGCTGGAAGCGGGCGGAACTATAGTCGCCGAACCACCGATCGATTCCCGTAAAGCTCGTTGACGCTCGCCTCGTCGCCGGACGACCATGTCGACGCGCGATTTGCGAACGGCGTACTGACGATGCGCTTCTCTAAGATCGAGCGGCCGTCGTCGACAGTTCGAAAGATCGACATCCAATAGTTGCGTTCCGCCGCATAGGAACCAGAAGCTTACACCGCCGGTCCGGTCCAATTATCGGGGCGTTCCGCTTAGTGCGACACAAGGTTCTCGGCCAAAGCGGATATCAGCGATTGCCTTGGCCGAGGCGCTTCACTCCCTTGTGCTTCGTAGTGTTTGCTTCGCCAATTGGATAACCGCCCCGATGATCGGAGAGTGGAATCCACGGGCATAGATGAATAGCAGATTGACTTGCTGAGGTTGTCATGGAATTCGATACTGACTGGATGACGTTAGGCACTCATCGGATACGCCTGCGGGGCATCCGCGGCTTTCCAACCGAGAAGATGCGCAGTATTGCGGAGCTTACTCGCATCGCAATCGAGCACAATATGAGCGCTGCGGCGCGGCTGCTGGAAGTTGTTGCGGATCGCTCCAATGCGTATTCGATAAGCATCGGTACGACCTTTCCGAAGGATAAAGATATGGTGCCTGACCTTGAGATGGCGCTCGCCACCATGTTCGGGTTGAAGGCTGACCAGATCAATATGGAGGTGACCGTTGTCAGTCAGGCAGAAGTCGACCTTCACTTTGGGGTTTATGAGCGGATGCTTGCGGAGAAGATCGGGATCGTCCCTCTAATACAGTGATTCAGGGCGCCAAGGCGTGCTCACGGAGCCAGAGAGGGGTTAAGCCTTACTACAGTGGACATATTCCCCTTATTTCGATCAGCGAGCCTAGGCAAGGTAGCCTGAAGCACCGTCCCATAACAGCTTCAGCGCGGTGACTACCAGCAAGCTGTAGCATGCCCGGTACATCTGGCGCTGATCGAGCCGCCCATGCAGGCGCCAGCCCAGCCAGACACCCGCTGGAACGGCAAGCAGGCAGATCGCCATCAGCGTCCAGACGGCGCCGACGGGCCTCGCCAGCGCTAACCATGGTACGGCCTTGAGGACGTTGCCCACCGTAAAGAACATACTGGTCGTTCCCGCGTAGACTTGCTTGCTCAGGCCCAGCGGCAGCAGGTACATCGCCAGCGGCGGCCCGCCGGAGTGGGCGACCATGGTGGTGATCCCCGACGTCAGGCCCGCCGCTACAGCCTTGGGCGAGGAGCGGGGCTGCACCGCGACATGTCCGCCCCGCAACAGCCACAGCCCGACGAAACTCAACGTGACCACGGCCATGATGATGGAGATGGCACGGTGGTCCAACACGCGAAAAAGGAAGTAGCCCACGCCAATACCGACCACCAGCCCGGGCACCAGCAAGAGCAAGTCAGGCCTGGACCACGTCGATGGTTTCCAGTAGCGCAGGCTGAACAGGTCCATGGCGACGAACAGCGGCGCCAGCAGGCCACCTGCTGATACCGGGTCCATCACAAGCGATAACAGCGGAATGCCCACGATGGCAAAGCCCCCGCCGAAGGCGCCCTTCATGAAGCAGATCAGGAAGACGCCGGCAAACGTGACGAGGATGGTGGTGATATTCAGTTCCATGATGGGGTCGGCAAAGACTGAAGGCTGGAGACCATCGTAGGCTTGTGATTCAATACAATCAAATCATTGTCATGGATACAATCGCCGCGGCTTCGGGAGAAAGTCATCATGGGGTGCCGAGGGTGGTGATAATATTCGCGCGCGAATTAAATCGATCAACGCTGCCGGCCCGAACATGAAGCACCGCCTTGTCTATCTCCTGAACGTTGGCCAGCGCCGGCTGCAGCGCTGGTCGCAGGCGCGTGCCGCTCGTGGTGGCGTCACCGCGGCGCAATCGGGCCTGCTGTTCTTTCTGGGCACGCACAACGGCGCATTGATGAGCGAGGCCGCCGCCGCGCTGGACCTTGGCGCCCCAGGGATGTGCGGCCTGGCTGACCGAACAGAAAGAGCGGGCCTGATCGAGCGTCGTGCCGACGAGAACGATGGTCGGGCATCGCGCCTGTGGTTGACGGACGCAGGGCGCTCGGCGCGTCAGCGCTCCAAGGCCGGCATGAGCGATCTCAACGCCAGGCTGACCGAAGGCTTTACCGAAGCCGAGATCGATGTAGTGGCGCGGTGGCTCACCAGCCTGCAGACCAGGTTCCCGGCCGCCGACGAAGGCGACATCTAGCCTGGCCCACGTCGGCGCGACCAACCCGGCCTAGTGCTGGGCGACCTTCGAGAAATCCGGCTTGCGCTTTTCGGCAAAGGCCGCAAACGCCTCCCTGGCTTCCGCGCTCGTCAGCCGCTCCTGAAATTTCGCGCTCTCGGTATCCATCTGCGTCACCAGCATCTCCGCCTGGCGCATCAGCGCTTTCATGGCGCTCAGCGAGCCGGCAGGCTTGGCGGCGATGCGTTCGGCCATCCGGCGTGCCTCGGCGCGCAACTGGTCATTGGCGCAGACCTTGTTGGCGATACCCCAGGCCAGTACGGTCTGCGCGTCGAGCGGATCCCCCATGGCAAACATCTCGAAGGCCCTGGCGTGGCCGATGCGCAGCGGCAGCAGATAGCTCGAGGCCGCTTCGGGCACCAGCGCCAGGTTCACGAACGGCGTGATCAGTTGGGCATCCTGCGCCAGCAGCACGTAGTCGCAATGCAGCAGCATTGTCGTGCCCACGCCCACCGCCTTGCCATGGACGGCTGCAACGATGGGCACCGTCGCCTTCGCCAGCGCATGCAGAAAGCGGTGGACGTGCCGTTCGCTGGGACCCTTTCCCGCGGCGATCGCCGCGAACTCGCCCACATCGTTCCCCGCGGTGAACATGTCGCCATCCCCCTGTACCAGAACGACGCGGACATTGCCGTCGTGCTCGGCGCCTTCGATGGTGTCGGCCAGGGTGCCGTACATCTCATTGGTCAGTGCATTCTTCTTGTCTGGTCGGGCAAGCGTAATGGTCAGGATGCTGCCGGTCAGGTCGACGTGAATGTCCGAGGTCATGCGGGTCTCCATAGGTTTATGTTCGCATGCGAAGTATATGAATAATTTGCGTGCGAAGTAAACTATGGGATAGGCCGAAACGCGCTCGCGTGCGCGGCGCTGTCGCCTGGTTTTGCGCGATGATCGGATCCGGTCGATAATCAGTACATTCCTGCCATTGTCTTGCATCCGTTCGTCATGCCTCGACACCGCTACAAGCAACTGGTCGACCAGTTGGCCGCAGACATCCAGGAAGGCCGCTTGCGTCCCGGCACCCGCCTGCCCACCCATCGCGAACTCGCCGCCCGCGAGGGCCTGGCGCTGGTCACAGCGACACGTGTCTACGCGGAACTGCATGCCATGGGGCTGGTAAGCGGCGAAACGGGTAGGGGGACGTTCGTGAAGGAAGTGCTTCCGCGCGGACACGGTGTGGATCTTCAGCCATGGAGCGACGACACGGTTGACCTGAGTTTCAACAATCCGTCGATGCCCGGCCAGAGCGACCTGCTCCGGAGCGCGCTGCGCGAACTGGCTGGCGCCGGCAACCTTGAATCGTTGCTCAGGTACCACCCCCATGGCGGCCGAATGCGTGATCGCGAGACGATGGCCCGGCATCTTGCCGGACGCGGCGTGCCGGCCACGGCGCATAACACGGTGCTGGTAAGTGGTGGACAGCACGGCTTGACCGTCACGGCAATGGCGTTGCTGGAACCCGGCGACGTCGTCGCCGTCGACGCGCTGACATACCCTGGCTTCAAGCTCACCGCAGAAGCCTGCCGACTGGAACTAGTGGCGATTCCTGCGGGCACCAAGGGCCCGGACCTGGACGCATTGGCCGGCCTCTGCCGGCGACGCCGGGTACGCGCCGTGTACGCAATGCCGACGTTGCACAATCCGCTTGGCTGGGTCATGAGCGCGCGCCGGCGGCGCGATCTGGTTGCCATTGCGCGCCAGCACGGATTGATCGTGATCGAGGATGCCGCGTACGCCTTCCTGGCGGCAGACGCTCCACCGCCCCTGGCCGCATTGGCGCCCGAAATGACTGTGTATGTATCGAGCCTGTCCAAGAGCGTGGCAACCGGGCTGCGCGTCGGCCCGGTCTGTGCCCCGCTGGCCTGGATCCCCAAATTCGAACGCACGATCCGGGCGACTACCTGGCATACGCCAACCACGATGACCGCGATTGCCTGCGGCTGGATCGAGGATGGGACGGTCGCTCGACTGGAGGCGGAGAAGCGATTGGATGCCTCGGTACGCCAAGGCATCGTGACCGAAGCCCTGGGGCATCTAGATCCCGTCCGGCATCCCGCGTCGTATTTCGTTTGGCTGCCGCTTCCGGAAGATGCGCGTGCCGATGCCATCGCGAATACGTTGCTGGCGCAGAACATTTCCGTATCCACCGCGCATCCCTTCACCACCTCGAAGCAGGTGCCACACGCCATCCGGCTGGCCCTCGGTTCCGTCGACGTTGACACGCTGCGGCAAGCACTAATCACCGTCGCCAGAGTTGTGGACGATCACGCGTACCGATAACGCGCGACTTGCCAGACGTCGTCCGCGCGCCGCCGTGCGCACTCGCGCGACTTGCGCAACTATTCGGCGAAGACCGACGAGCGCGGAAGAATCCGTGATGCCGTTTCAATAAGCGAGCGACCTGCGAACGCTGAAGACCGCGCGATACCTGGGCACTGGGAAGGAGCTTTGCTCTTCGGCAGTGCCAATAGCCAGATCGTCACTTTCTGTGACCCACAGGATCCCTGGCAGCGCGGGTCCAATGAAAACACAAATGGCATTTTGAGGCAGTACCTCCCCAAATGCGCTGATCTCTCTGTCTATTCCCAGGCAAAGCTCAATGGCATAGAACGGCGCCTCAACGAACGTCCGCGTAAAACACTAAACTTCGATACACCCGCTGAACGATTCCATCAGACCGTTGCATCGACCGGTTGAATCCAGAACCCTTCTCAGTCATTCAGGCTGTGACGAACGGACGGCAGACTCCCCTTGATTCCGGTCTCAAACAGGACCGCTCCGTCGTCCAGCGGAGGCTTAAATACATGTCCTTTACATCGGGAAAGGATGACTCCATGTCCGAGTGATCGGCGATCGGCGCCTGAAGCGGGCAGAGACCTACGACGCAGCCAGCCGAAGCATCCCGTTACTTCATCTTATTAAACGTGCCCGGTGTTTCTTGTCTATCGCTCAAGGGCCAGCACGCTGGTTGCTATGTCGGCCGCCGTTGCGGCGACGATTTGCCGATAAGCATTCACCACGCCATCCACCTGCCCGGATGCAGGCACCTCGGCTTCGGTACGGCCACTCAGGGTCTTGCCGTCTGGCAGACGCTTCACGGTCCAGGCGATGGTTGCTGCGGCCCGCTTTCCCAAGTCGGCGTCGAGAATGACTACCTCGGCGGTCACGCGCACGGCTGGCTGGGTGGCCGGCAGGCCGTGCTGGTAGATATCGACCGCATCAAGCCTCGATTGCAAATGCTGCGACAGTGCATCGCGAAGCTCGTCCGGCAATGGAGACATCCAGCGAGATGTGTCGAGCAACTTGACCCCACCGTCAGAGCCGTCGCCCACCACCAACTGAGCGCGATTCAGGCGCTCGGGGACGCGCACTGGCCTGACCTCGATCCATCGCGGCTCGGGTGTCCGGCTAACTCTTCCCGATGCGGCCGACGCTGTGTCGGATGAACGTGCTGCCAATGTGTAATAGCGTGGCTCGGGCGACGCGCAGCCGTTGATCATGACTGTAGCCGCGATGACCAGCGGAATCAGTATGCTGGAACGTGTCATTGTTTCTCTTCCCTCTTCCCCTGCAAGAGCGCTTCCGGATGTCGCTCGAGATAGTCTGTGAGCGTGCGCAGCGAAGCGGCAGCTCGCGTGAGTTCCTGCATCATCCGGCGGGTGTCCTGCTGCAGTGACGCGTCGGGCGCCAGCGCGCCATTGGCTGTGGCTAGCGTGCGGCGCGCATCCTGCAGCGCCGCAAGCACCTGCGCGGCCACGTCGCCATTGACCTGCGCCACGAGCTTGTCTGCGTTGACCAGCATTTTGTTCATCGACACCATCGCCGTGCGCGCGTCCTGCCCGATCTGGTCGAACGGGACTTTGCCGATTTTGGTTACGATGTCACCGAGCTTGGCTTGCAGTTCGTCGAAGGTTCCTGGCGTGGTGGGAAGTTGCGGCGGCGACGCGTTCAGGTCGAGCTCATCCGATAGAGCCGCCTTCGGAAAGAAATCGAGGGCCACGTATAGCTGGCCGGTCAGCAGGTTCCCGGTGCGCAGTTGCGCACGCATGCCGCGCTGCACCAGGCTATGCACGATGGCTAGCTTGCGCGTATCGTCGGCCACATCCCTCTCGCGCAGACCCATGCGGGAAGGATAGAGTTCCACTACAACGGGCATCCGGAAGGCCTTCTTGTCGCGCTGGTATTCAATACCAATCGAACGCACCTGCCCGACGGTCACGCCTCGGAAATCGATGGGCGCACCTGGAGACAGGCCACGCACCGACT
>Ga0209564_1000435_pt1 | contig 72434 bp, 74 predicted proteins | sample AraplaCol_mMF_r2_FD_184272 | JGI IMG/M metagenome (GOLD analysis project Ga0209564, IMG submission 184272) | Arabidopsis root microbial communities from North Carolina, USA - plate scrape MF_Col_mMF_r2 (SPAdes) (version 3) | ecosystem: Host-associated > Plants > Roots > Endosphere | place: USA...
CCCATAGCCATGCTATGGACGTCGCACCGCGCCTTGCATCCCATCCCGAGAAAGTGCTTGCGCGGCCCCGTTTAGACCGTGAACAGGTTCTTAGAGCCCGGGCGACTTAAAATCGCGGGTTAGCCCTCCCAAGGCCTCCGAGCGGCCTTCCAGCCATAAAAGCACCCTTCCCATGTCTCAGCGCCAACTGTTCGTCACCACCGCCCTGCCCTACGCCAACGGCAATTTCCACATCGGCCACATCATGGAATACATCCAGGCCGACATCTGGGTGCGTTTCCAGCGCATGCAGGGCAACGCGGTGAACTTCTGCGGGGCGGACGACACGCACGGCGCGCCCATCATGATCGCGGCCGAAAAGGCGGGCAAGACGCCCGAGCAGTTCGTGGCCGACATTGCCGCGGGCCGCAAGCCCTACCTGGACGGTTTTCATATCAGCTTTGACAACTGGCACTCCACCGACGCGCCGGAGAACCATGAGCTGGCCCGGCAGATTTACCGTGACCTGCGCGACAACGCCCAAGGTTCGCTGATTGAAACCAAAACCATCGACCAGTTCTTCGACCCCGAGAAGAACATGTTCCTGCCGGACCGCTTCATCAAGGGCGAATGCCCCAACTGCCACAGCAAGGACCAGTACGGCGACAACTGCGAGGTTTGCGGCGCTGTCTATGCGCCCACGGACCTGATCAACCCCTACTCGGCCTTGTCGGGCGCCAAGCCCGTGCTGAAAAGCTCGGAGCACTTCTTCTTCAAGCTGTCGGACAAGCGCTCCGTGGCCTTTCTTGAGGACTGGATCAACGGCAACAATGCCAATGGCAAGCCGCGCCTGCAGCCGGAAGTCGCCAACAAGGTCAAGGAATGGTTCTCGGTCCGCACCAACCCGGATGGAACAACCAGCGAAGGCCTGGGCGACTGGGACATCAGCCGGGATGCGCCCTACTTCGGCATCGAGATTCCTGACGCACCGGGCAAGTACTTCTATGTGTGGCTGGATGCACCGGTCGGCTACCTTGCTTCGCTGAAGAACCTGCTGGGCAAGCGCGGCGAAGACTACGCCGCCTACATGGCCGACCCGAAACTGGAGCAGATCCACTTCATCGGCAAGGACATCGTCACCTTCCACACCCTGTTCTGGCCCGCCATGCTGCACTTCAGCGGCCGCAAGACGCCCGACAACGTGTTCGTGCACGGCTTCCTCACGGTGAACAACGGCGAGAAGATGAGCAAGAGCCGCGGCACCGGCCTGGACCCGCTCAAGTACCTGAGCCTGGGCATGAACCCCGAGTGGCTGCGCTACTACCTGGCCGCCAAGCTCAATGCGCGCAACGAGGACATCGACTTCAATGCCGATGACTTCATGGCGCGGGTGAACAGCGACCTGGTGGGCAAGTACATCAACATCGCAAGCCGGGCGGCGGGCTTCATCAGCAAGCGCTTTGCCGGCCAGCTCGGCGAAGTGTCCGCCGACGGCGCGGCGCTGCTGGACGCGCTGCGCGCCGCGAAGGACACCATCGCGCCGCTGTACGAAAGCCGCGAATTCGCCAAGGCGCTGCGCGAAGCCATGCTGCTGACGGACCGCGTCAACGCCTATGTGGACCAGAACAAGCCATGGGAACTGGCCAAGCAGGCCGGCATGGACGCGCGCCTGCAGGACGTCTGCACGGTGTGCATCGAAGCCTTCCGCCTGCTCACGATTTACCTCAAACCCGTGCTACCCGCCCTGGCGGCACAGGTTGAAGACTTCCTGAAGGTCGGCCCGCTGGGCTTTGACCATGCAGGCGCCATGCTGGGCAAGGGCCATGTGATCGGCGAGTACAAGCACCTGATGCAGCGCGTCGACGCCAAGCAGCTCGAGGCGCTGTTCGAGCCGCCGGCCCAGGCCGAGCCCGCACCGGCCGGGCCCACCGATTTGCCCGGCGGCGAGGCGCTGGCCCCTGTCATCACGATTGACGATTTCGCCAAGGTCGACCTGCGCATTGCAAAAATCGTGAATTGCGAACCCGTGGAAGGCTCGACCAAGCTGCTACGCCTGACGCTGGATGCCGGCGAAGGCCGCATGCGCAATGTCTTCAGCGGCATCGCCTCGGCCTACAAGCCCGAGGACCTGGTCGGCAAGCTCACGGTGCTGGTGGCCAACCTGGCGCCGCGCAAGATGAAGTTCGGCGTCAGCGAAGGCATGGTGCTGGCCGCCAGCCATGCCGATGAAAAAGCCCATCCCGGCATCTATGTGCTGGAGCCCCTGCCGGGCGCCGCGCCGGGCATGCGCATCCACTGACCCGGGGGCAAGGCAGGCTGTGCCGAAGCGGCGTCAGCCTGCCGCCGCGCCGACAAAGCGCAAGCCGGTGCCGGACCGGCCCGACAGCTCCCTGAGCACGTTGCCCATGGCGTGCAGCAGCTGCTCGGCATCGGGCGCGTTGAAAGGTGCTTCGGCCACGGCGATCCTGAACTGCAGCATGGTGCCCGGCGGCAGGCTGGGGCTGTCCGCCAGGCCCCGGGCGATCAGGCGCTGCGCCATCTGCGTAAGCTCGTCCCGCCTGAGGTGGCCCTGCAGGATCAGCAGGAAATCGCCGTCGCGGTGGCGGGCGACGGTGTCGCCGTCATTGGCCACACCGGCCACGCAGGCGCCGGCCTGCACCACCGCGCTTTGCGCCGCCTCCATGCCGTAGTTCTCCCGGATGTCGACCGCATTGCCCAGCCGCACGCGCATCACCGCGCCCGCACCGGGGTCGCGCCGCTGGCGCACCAGCAGGGCGTCCAGCCGCTGCAACAGCACGCGGTGGTTGCCCAGCCCTGTCAGAGGATCCACGCGCGTGAGGGAGCCGACGCGGGCCTGGTTATCGCGCCTTTCACGGCTGCGCAGGTACAGCGCCACCACCAGCAGCAGGATTTCGAAGGCCGCGCCTATCTGCGCGCCGAACTGCGTCGCGACACCCAGCGGCAGCAGGCCCTGCGTGCGCAGGATGGGAAAGATCGAGCCGACCGTCAGGCAGACCATGGCGGCCAGCACCCATATCCCGACCATGGGCCGGCGCCAGACGTACCAGGCGCCCACACTGAGGTAGACGGCCATGCTGCCCAGGTAATAGGGGGTAGCCAGGTTGAAGGAAGACTTGTTGCCTATGACCAGGAAAGCCGCCAGGATGCCCGCGCCTATCAGCGTCATCAGCAACAGGCCGCGCGAGAGCCAGGGCGCGTCGCGGTCAACCACCATCTGGCGCAGAAAAAGGTGCAGCAGCGCGGCGGTGGCCATCGACATGGCGACCGGCGCGCTGTCATTCCACCAGGCATTGCCCGGCCAGAGGAATTCACCGGCCAGCCCGGTCAGCGCCAGCTGGCCCGTGACCACCACCAGCACATAGCCGGCGAAAAAAAGATGGATGCTGTCGCGCCAGGACGCGGCGTGCAGCACGCTCATCAGCGCAATCAGAAGCACCAGCCCGATGTACACCCCGAGCAGCAAGTGCGATTCCTTGGACTGCTCGTGGAAGCTGGCCGGGTCGGACAGCTGCCAGGGCACGCTGATGGGATAGTTGTGCGCCACCCGCATATAGCTTGGCCGGGTTTCACCGGGCTGCAGCAGGAGCTCGAACGCCGGGGTCAGGTGGCGCACCGGCCATGCCGAGACCGGCACCGCGTCCCCCGAACGCTCGAGCTGCCACGAACCGCTGCCTGATGCCGGGCGATACAGGTCCACGTTGTCCATATTGGGATGGGGGACGGTGAGCATCAGCGGAGTGGGCGCGCCCACTGCCGGCAAGGCCAGGCGATACCAGATGGCCGCGCCGCCCCCGGTGGGCAGGATGTCATGCGGCTGGGCAGCACGCCCCTCACCGGCATCAAACTTGCTGCGTACCTGCTCGAAAGTGAGGGTGCCCGAGCTGTCGACCAGAAACTGGCCTTCCCCCATGACGCCGCGCCCGGCCTTGAAAGGGCCGGGTACCACAACCGCGGGACTTGCGGCGGGAGTTACGGAAGGAGAAGCGTCTTCCACCGCAGGGGAAGCGGGGGCTTCCTGCGCCACCGCGATGGCGTGGGCCAGCACCAGACCCGCCATGCAAACAGAGACAGCAAGGGAAGGCAATCGCCGCAGCAGCACCATCAATGAAGAAACAGGAAAAACCGGCAATCATTTCCCCAGGAAAAGCATGCCAAACCATGCCGAGGCGTATCCTGACCGAAGCCGGCAAGGCTTGAGTCAGCAAAGCATCGAAAAGTAACTAATTCGACCTAAATTGAAGGCTAATGTAACCAACCTTTACAAATAGAACAATGGAAAAAAGTCACGCCCAAGACTCTTCTTCCGCCAGCCCATCGCGCCACAATCGGAAAGACATGCGCTTGCCCAGCTACATCGCACCGTTTCGCCCCCGCCTGCTTTCGGCGCTGGCCGGCTACACGCGTGAGCGCTTCCTGAAGGATGCCGGCGCCGGCCTCACCGTCGGTATCGTGGCCCTGCCGCTGGCCATGGCCTTTGCCATCGCCAGCGGCCTCAAGCCCGAGGCCGGCATCTGGACCGCCATCATCGCCGGCGCGCTGATTTCGGCGCTGGGCGGCTCGGCGGTGCAGATAGGCGGTCCTGCGGGCGCCTTCATCGTGATCGTCTACGGCATCCTGGAGCGCTACGGCCTGGCCAACCTGCTGATCGCCACCGCCTGCGCCGGCGTGCTGCTCTTCCTGCTGGGCCTGCTCAAGCTGGGCACGCTGGTGCGCTATGTGCCGGTGAGCATCGTGGTGGGCTTTACCAACGGCATCGCGGTGCTGATCGCACTGTCGCAGGCAAAGGACCTGCTGGGCCTGGTCGTGCCCAAGATGCCGGCAGATTTTTTCTCGCAGATCAAAGTCCTGGGTGAGCACCTGGACAGCTTCAACCCCTATGCGCTGGGCCTGGGCCTGGCCTGCCTGCTGGGCCTGTTCGTCTGGCCGCGGCTGTTCGATACACAGACGCGCGTCGCGGGCGGCTTCTTCACCATGCGCCTGATCCGGCTGATGCAGGCGGTCGAGGGCGTGCAGCTCAAGCGCGCCACGCGCATGGCATCGCGCATGCCCGGCCCCATCGTGGCGCTGGTGACGCTGACGGCCTTCACCTATGTGCTGGCCCTGCCGGTGGAAACCATAGGCACGCGCTTTAACGGCATCCCGCGCGCCCTGCCCTCATTCGCCCTGCCTGACTTCTCGTGGGAAACGGTGCGCCTGCTGGTGGCGCCCACCATCACCATCGCCATGCTGGGCGCGGTGGAGTCGCTGCTGTGCGCGCGCGTGGCCGACCAGGTCTCGGGCCTGCCGCGCCATGACCCCAACCAGGAGCTCATGGCCCAGGGCGTGGCCAATTTCGTCGTACCCTTTTTCGGCGGCATGCCGGCCACCGGCACCATCGCCCGCACCGTGACCAATGTGCGCTCCGGCGCCAGCTCGCCGGTCTCCGGCCTGGTGCATGCGCTCACGCTGGCCGTCATCGTGCTGGCGGCCGCGCCGCTGGCTGTGCATGTGCCGCTGGCCGTGCTCTCGGGCATCCTGCTCTATGTGGCCTGGAACATGGGCGAATGGCGCGAGTTCGCCCGCTTGCCCAAGGCCAGCAGCCACTACCGGCTCATCATGCTGGGCACGTTTTTCCTGACGGTGGTGTTTGACCTGACCGTAGCCCTGCAGGTTGGGCTCATCCTGGCCTGCGTGCTCTTCGTCAGGCGCATGAGCAGCCTGTTCCAGGTGGTGGAGGTCTCGCGCGACGCGGACACGGCGAGCTTTCAGCTCTACGGCTCACTGTTCTTCGGCGCGGTGGCCAAGCTCGATCCGATACTGACCGTGGTGGAAAGCGCGCCCAAAGGCCTGGTGGTGCGGCTGGATGTCCAGTCGCTGCAGTCGCTGGACACCTCGGGGCTGGATGTGCTGGAGCAGTTGCACAAGGCCATCGTGCTGCGCGGCGGCCGGCTGGTGGTGGCGGGGGCCAATGCCCAGCCGCGCGCAGTGATGGAACGCACGGGTTTCCTGGAAAAAGTCGAGACGGTCTAGGCGGCTTGGCGACCCCTAGCGTGTGCCGCCGCCGGGATTGACACTCTCTTCGTCAACCGACGCCGTGCTTTTGACCTTGAGGTCGGCATCAAACACCACCGTGAAAATACGCGCGGTGCTGGGCGGGTTCAGGTAGCGCCAGTCGTAATGGGTTTCCTGCTTGAGCGCGTAGGGCGTGACTTTCATCGGCTTGCCGAGCATCTTGCGCACCTGCTCCATGCGCATGCCCGGCAGCACTTGCTCGAAATTGCGCGGCGTGAGCACCTGCCTGAGCGCGCTCATCTTGCCGTCGGCGCCTATGGTGATCATGTAGTTCGCCTGCCCCTGCGGCTGGCGGTTGTACTCAAAGGTACGGGCGCCCGGCGCCGCAGCCGCGCCGGGCTGGGGTATCTCGGCCATGTCGGCCGCGTCCCAGATTTTTTCAGGTTCGCCGAAGCGGGCGCGCACATCGGCTTCGGTGGACACACCTTCCTCGAGTTCGGCGATGCGCTGGGGGTCGCAACCCACCAGGCTCAATACAAACGACAGCAAACCCATACAGGCAAGCCTCCTTCTTGGTGAAAAAGCGGGGGAAAAGCCGGTTTGGGCCGGTAGCAAGGGCGAAAACGGCGAAAACAAGGAAGGCATGGTAGACCCCGGTAAAATCAGCCAACTATACGTTTCAGGCAGTTCAGACCCCATGGCCCTCCTCAATATCTTCCGCCGCTCCGACTACACCTCCGACACGACGCAGTTCATTGACCAACTCAAGGCCAAAAAACCCACGCTGGAAGCCGAGCAGCGCGCCGGGCGCGCCTTGCTGTGGGACAAAAACCTGAACCGCGACGAGCAGGCCGAATACCGTGAGGCCCGCATTCCCCAGCAGCCCTACGTCTACGGCACGAGCAACCATCCCAACGGCAAATAACAGGGCCCACAGCCCCTACGCCCCACGGTTGCCCCGCTGCTTTCATGTCACAGCCCCATTTTCCGCCCGAGCCCCAGGAACTGCCGCCGGCCGTGAGCCAGGCGCAGCCTGACGCGCCGGGCACGGACATGCCCGAAGTGATAGACCAGGTCGCGCTGGCCCGCCTTTACGGCGAACCGCTGTTCGCCATGCCGCACGACCTGTACATCCCGCCGGATGCACTGCAGGTTTTCCTTGAGGCTTTTGAAGGCCCGCTGGACTTGCTGCTCTACCTGATCCGCAAGCAGAACTTCAACATCCTCGACATCCCGATGGCGGCGGTCACGCGCCAGTACCTCACCTACGTCGACGAGATTCGCGCCACCAACCTGGAGCTGGCGGCCGAATACCTGCTGATGGCGGCCATGCTGATCGAGATCAAGTCGCGCATGCTGCTGCCGCCCAAAAAGGTGGCCGACGGCCAGGAACCCGAGGACCCGCGCGCCGAGCTGGTGCGCCGCCTGCTCGAGTACGAGCAGATCAAGCTGGCCGCCCACAAGCTCAATGAGGTGCCGCAGTTCGGCCGCGACTTCCTGCGCGCGCAGGTGTACGTCGAGCAGTCGCTGCAGCCGCGCTTTCCCGACGTCAACGTGGTCGACCTGCAGGAAGCCTGGCGCGACATCGTCAAGCGCGCCCGCCTGGTGCAGCACCACGTCATCAGCCGCGAGGAGCTTTCTGTGCGCGAGCACATGAGCATCGTGCTGCGCAAGCTGCAGGGACGCAAATTCCTGGAGTTCGAAGAGCTGTTCGACGCCGAGCGCGGCATGCCGGTGCTGGTCGTGACCTTCATCGCACTGCTCGAACTCTCCAAGGAAGGCCTGCTTGAAGTCACGCAGGCCGAGGCCTTCGCGCCGATTTACGTGCGCCTGGCTTATACGCCGGCCTAGGCTTCCCTTTCATGACACGTTTGCCGGCCGCGCCGCAGCACGCCTTTGACGTTCTCATCATCGGCAGCGGCCTGGCGGGCCTGGCCTCCGCGCTGTTGCTGGCCCCGGACCGGCGCGTCGCAGTGGTCACCAAACGCGAGCTGAACGACGGCTCCAGCGCCTGGGCCCAGGGCGGCATGGCCGCCGTGCTGGCCGAGGGCGATACGCTGGCGCAGCACGTCGAGGACACCCTCATCGCGGGCGCGGGCCTGTGCGACCTGCCGGCCGCGCAGGCCGTGGTGCAGGGCGCGCCCGAGGCCATCGCCTGGCTGCGCCGGCTGGGCGTGGCCTTCTCGGAAGACGGCGAACACCCCGGCGAGCTGCACCTGACCCGCGAAGGCGGCCACAGCCAGCGCCGCATCGTGCACGCGGCCGACGCCACCGGCGCGGCTGTGCAGCGCACGCTGATGGAAAAAGTGCGCGCCACGCCGGGCATCACGCTGTTCGAGCACCACATGCTGGTCGACCTCATCACCGACCGGCGCCTCAAGCGGCCCGGCAAGCGCTGCCACGGCGCCTATGTGCTGGACACCCTGAGCGGCCAGGTGCTGACCTTCAGCGCCGGCCAGACAATTCTGGCGACCGGGGGCGCGGGCAAGGTTTACCTGTATTCCACCAATCCCGACACCGCCACCGGCGACGGCATCGCCGCCGCTTGGCGCGCGGGCTGCCGCGTCGGCAACATGGAATTCATCCAGTTCCACCCGACCTGCCTGTACCACCCCGATGCAAAATCCTTTTTGATCACCGAGGCCGTGCGCGGCGAAGGCGGCAAGCTCTTGCTGCCGCCCTCGGCCGGCGGCGGGCGCTTCATGCCCGCGCACGACGAACGCGCCGAACTCGCGCCGCGCGACGTGGTGGCGCGCGCGATCGACTTCGAAATGAAAAAACACGGGCTGGACTGCGTCTACCTGGACATCTCGCACCAGAGCCCGGCTTTCTTGCAGGAACACTTCCCCAACATCCTCAAGCGCTGCCTGGAGCTCGGCATAGACATCACGCGCCAACCCATCCCGGTGGTGCCGGCCGCGCACTACACCTGCGGCGGCGTGCTGACCGACCTGCAGGGCCGCAGCGACGTGGAAGGCCTTTACGCCATCGGCGAAACCGCCTGCACCGGCCTGCACGGCGCCAACCGGCTGGCCAGCAACTCGCTGGTCGAATGCGTGGTGCTGGCGCGCGCCGCCGCGGATGCCATCGAGGCCGAGGCCGAGGCCGAAACCCCGGCGCTACCGGCCTGGGACGAGAGCCAGGTCACCGATGCCGACGAGACCGTGGTGATCTCGCACAACTGGGACGAGCTGCGCCGCTTCATGTGGAATTACGTGGGCATTGTGCGCACCACCAAGCGGCTGGAGCGCGCGGCGCACCGCATCGCCTTGCTCGATGCCGAGATCCAGGAGTTTTATGCGAACTTCCGCGTCTCGCGCGACCTGCTGGAGCTACGCAACCTGGTGCAGGTGGCCGACCTGATCGTGCGTTCGGCCCACGGCCGGCATGAAAGCCGCGGCCTGCATTTCAGCCGCGACTATCCCGGCACCGCGGATCAGGCGCTTCCCACCGTGCTGGTGCCGCCCGCAAGCTGATGCTTCTTTCATCCATTTTTTGCCAACCTGAACTGGAACCCATATGCCTCACCTGACTATTGAGTACACCAGCAACCTCACCGGCTTCCCCAAGGCCGAAGTGCTGCAAGCATTGAACCAGGCCGTTGCCGCCAGCCCTGAAATACAGAATGAATCGGACCTGAAAACCCGGCTGGTCGCGCTCAATGATTTTGAAATCGGCACCGCACCGGCCTCACGCGCCTTTGTGCATGCCCAGCTGCGTTTGCTGTCGGGCCGCACGCCCGAAGCCAAGAAGGACCTGGGCGAACGCATCGCAGGCGTGCTGCGCCGGCTGACGCCGCGCCCGGCTGGTTTGATGGTTCAGCTGAGCGTGGAAATGGTGGACATGGACCGCGCGTCCTACGTCAAGGAAAAGCTTTAAAGCGTTTCAGGCAAGGGCCGCGTCTATCCAACCCCTGAGGCTGTTCACAAACGCCCAGGCCTCCACCCTGGCCAATTCGTCCACGCGCACGACACGCTCGATCAACCGGCCTTCCTGCAAGGCCAGCGCGCGGCCCACGCCGGGCAGCAGCCCGCAGGCCAGCGGCGGCGTGACCCAGCAGCCGTCCACCTGCATGGCAATGTTGCCGCGTGTGCATTCGGTGATCTCGCCCTGGGCGTTCCACAGCACGCTGTCAAACACCTCCGGTATGGTGGGCGTGAAAGCGTCGTAGTGGGCGCGGCGTGTGGTTTTAAAACGCACGAATTCGCTGTACGCCTGGTCCAGCGGGCGGTCCGCCAGTTGCAGGCGGACACGGGGCGGTGAGGCTTCCATGGCATAGGCCTGGGCGCTGAATTGTCCGGTGGCGCTGAGCAACAGGCGCACGCGCCAGAGGCCTTGCGGGTGCGCCTCTCGCAAAGCTTTCAGGCCGGCAGCGACCTGGGCCTCGTCCCACGGATAGCTAAAGTGGGCAGCGGAAACCGCCATGCGCGCCAGATGCTCGTCGAGGTTGAGCAGCTTGCCTGCCTCCAGCGCCAGGGTTTCGAGAACGTCAAAAGGCGTGCTGGCACGTTCAAGGAAAGCCCGCTTGTGGCGCCACTCCTGCCATTCGCCTTCAGCGATCGAACCCGAAGTGATACCGCTGCCTATGCCGCAGCTCGCCACGTTACCGCGCAGGCTCACCGTGCGTATCGGCACGTTGAACGTCGCGGCGCCGCCGGGTTGCAGCACGCCTATAGCGCCGCAATACACACCCCGGGGAACAGGCTCCAGTTCCCGAATAGCCCGCATGGCGCGCACCTTGGGCGCGCCGGTCACCGAGCCGCAGGGAAACAGCGCGGCAAACACGTCGGCCAGGCTGCAGCCGGCCCGCGTCTGGGCCTCGACATCCGAGGTCATCTGCCACACCGCCGGAAGCGCCTCGGTGTGGAAGAGGCGCGGCACACGCACACTGAAGGGCCGGGCAATGCGCGACAGGTCGTTGCGCAGCAGGTCCACAATCATCACGTTCTCGGCACGCTCCTTGGGCGAGCTGCGCAAGGCCGCGGCTTGCGCGGCGTCGTCTTCCGGCGTCGGGCCGCGCGGGGCCGTGCCCTTCATGGGCCGGGTCAGCAAGCCATCGTTGCGCCAGTCGAAAAACAGCTCGGGCGAGGCCGACAGCAGTTGCTCCTCACCCGTGTCCACGAAAGCCGCATAACCGCCGGGCTGGGCGCGCTGCAAGGCCTGGAACAGGGCCAGGGCGCTGCCCGGGGCGTCATCCAACACGCCTCGCATCTGCGCCGTGAGGTTGACCTGGTAGTACTCGCCTTCGGCAATGGCGCGCTGCAGTTCGGCCAGGGCGGCCTCAAAAGCGCGGCGTGTTATCGGCTCCTGCCACTGGATCTGCGGCGCGGTCTCTTGCGCGAGGGGCCAGGGCAGCGCGCTGTCATGCACCGCAAACCAGGCCAGCGGCCCCTCGGCCGCATGTGCAGCCAATGCGGCGTCAAAAGCCGGGGCGGCCTCATAACGCAGATAACCCACGCACCATGCGCCACGCCGCGCCGCCGCCTGTGCGGCATCCAGCACGGGTCGCACATCTTCCATCCGATGCGCCACCAGCACTTCGCGAGGCGCGCCGAAAGCCAGGCGCAAACGCGGCCCATCGGGCTGCCGGGGATCGGTGAAGTCGATCAGGGCGAAGATCTTGCCCGTCAAACCCGGGCCCTCTAAGCCGCGCCGATGTGCGGCACCAGTCCCGTCAACGGCCGCCCCGATTTCAGGGCTTCGGTAAACGCCAGCATGCGGTCAATCGGCAAACGGGCGCGCAGGCCCAAAGCCGCATCAACCGTGATTTCATTCGCGCCGGTTTCCAGCACCTGCGCCAGCCCGGCCAGGCCGTTCATGGCCATCCAGGGGCAGTGCGCGCAGCTCTTGCAGGTGGCGCTGTTACCGGCGGTCGGCGCCTCGATAAAGACCTTGCCGGGGTTGAGCGTGCGCAGCTTGTGCAGCATGCCGTTGTCGGTAGCGACGATGAACTCCTTGGCGCCCATCTCGCGCGCGGCCTTGAGGATGCCGGAGGTGGATCCCACGGCATCGGCCAGCGCGACCACATCGGCGGGCGACTCGGGATGCACCAGCACGCGCGCGCCTGGGTGTTCCTTCTTCAGCGCCTGCAGTTCAAAGGCCTTGAACTCGTCGTGCACGATGCAGGCGCCATTCCAGAACACCATGTCGGCGCCGGTCTCGCGCTGGATGTAGGCCCCCAGGTGCCGGTCGGGCGCCCAGAGGATTTTCTGGCCCTGATCTTTGAGCGCGCGCACGATATCGAGCGCGCAGCTGGAAGTGACCACCCAGTCGGCGCGCGCCTTCACGGCGGCGCTGGTATTGGCATAGACCACCACGGTGCGGTCCGGATGGGCGTCGCAGAAGGCGGTGAATTCGTTGACCGGGCAGCCCAGGTCCAGCGAACAGGTCGCGTCGAGGTCGGGCATGAGCACGCGCTTTTCGGGCGACAGGATTTTGGCCGTTTCGCCCATGAAGCGCACGCCGGAGACCACCAGGGTCTGCGCCGCATGGTCGCGGCCGAAGCGCGCCATTTCCAATGAATCCGAGACCAGGCCGCCAGTCTCCTCGGCCAGGTCCTGCAAGTCAGGATGCACGTAGTAGTGCGACACCATGACGGCATTGCGCGCCTTGAGCAAATCGCGGATGCGGGTTTTCAGCGCCGCGCGTTCGGCCTGCGTGGGCTCGGCCGGCACCCGGGCCCAGGCCTGGTGCGTGCTGCAGACGCCCGCTGCTTCGGGCTGCTCGTAATCGACGCGGATAGGCAGGGCTGCCTGCATGATTACACCGCCTGCGCGTCAAAGCGCATGGAAAAATCAATCGCCCGCACATCCTTGGTCAACGTACCGATCGAGATGCGGTCCACACCGGTTTCGGCCAGGGTGCGCAGGCCCTCCAGGGTGACGCCGCCGGAAATCTCCAGCACGGCACGTCCGGCATTGATGCGCACGGCCTCTTTGAGGTCGGGCAGGCTCATGTTGTCCAGCAGCACCATGCGCGCGCCGGCGTCCAGGGCCTGGGCCAGCTCGTCCAGGTTCTCGACTTCAATTTCCACAAAATCGGCCTGCGCCGCGACTTCGGCCGCGCGCGCCAGCACCTGCTTGATGCCGCCGGCCGCCGCGATGTGGTTTTCCTTGATCAGCACCGCGTCGTACAGGCCGACCCGGTGGTTGGTGCCGCCGCCGGCCAGCACGGCGTACTTCTGCGCGATCCTCAGGCCGGGCAGGGTCTTGCGCGTGTCCACGATCTGCGCACGCGTGCCCTTCACGATGTCGACATAGACCGCCGTCTTGGTTGCCACCGCGCTGAGCAGCTGCAGAAAATTGAGCGCCGTGCGTTCAGCTGACAGCAGGGCTCGGGCCTGTCCGCGCACTTCAAACACCACCTGGCCGGCTTCGCAACGCCCGCCGTCCTTCACATGCCAGACCAGCCGGGCTTGCGGGTCCAGCTGCAGCACCGTGGCTTCGACCCAGGCGCTGCCGCAGATGACGGCGCTTTCGCGCGCCATGACCTGCGCGCGCGCCTGACGGGCCGGGTCGATCAGGCCGGCCGTCAGGTCGCCGGTGCCTATGTCCTCGGCGAGCGCGCGCGCCGCGTCCGCCTGGGCCAATGAAGCCAGGGCTTCCGCGGAGAAATCAAATGACTTTTTCATGAGCAATCTAAGAAAGAAATCGCAAAATACCGTGCACTAAACTATCAAATAGAGCGAAAAACTGTCGCGAATGTTACAGCGGACAGTGAAGCGCCTGAATACCGCGATCCGCCCGCCCACAATGGCGCTCTCCTTGTTGACCCATTTTCGCCCACACCCCACCATGTTCCGAACCCTGCTCAAATCCAAGATCCACCGCGCCGCGGTGACGCACTGCGAACTGAACTACGAAGGCTCCTGCGCCATCGATGAAGACCTGCTGGATGCCGCCAACCTGGCCGAGAACGAGCAGGTGCACATCTGGAACATCAACAACGGCGAGCGCTTCATCACTTATGCGATACGCGCCGAACGCGGCAGCCGCATCATCTCGGTCAACGGCTCGGCCGCGCGCCGCGCCGCCGTGGGCGATCTGGTCATCATCGCCGCTTTCGCGCAGGTGCATGAAGACCACGTCGCGGGCTTCAGCCCCAAGCTGGTGTTCGTGAACCCGGACAACCGCATCAAGGAAGAGCGCTCCACCATCCCGGTGCAGCAGCCCTGAACCGTTCGGTGGACAACACCTCGATGATCCGGCGCAGCCTGCGCCATGTGTGGCACCCCTGCACGCAGATGAAGCTGCACGAGGCCCAGCCGCCCGTGCCTATCGCGCGGGCCGAAGGCGTCTGGCTTTACGACTTTGAAGGCCGGCGCTACCTGGACGGCATCAGTTCCTGGTGGGTCAACCTGTTCGGCCACAGCCATCCGCACATCAAGGCGGCGCTGCGCGAGCAGCTCGACACGCTGGACCATGTGATGCTGGCCGGCTTCACACACAAGTCGGTGGTGGAGCTCTCCGAGCGCCTGGGCGCGCTGACCGGCCTGGGCCATGCTTTTTACGGCAGCGACGGCGCCAGCGCCACCGAAATCGCGCTCAAGATGAGCGCGCATTACTGGCGCAACAGCGGCAGGCCCGAAAAAAGCCGCTTCATAGGCCTGGCCGGCGGCTACCACGGCGAAACCGTGGGCGCGCTGGCGGTGACCGATATCGCGATCTTCCGCGAAGCCTATGCGCCGCTGGTGCGGCTGGCCGCCACCGTGCCCAGCCCCGACGCACGCGGCGCCCAGAGTGGTGAAGACGGTGTGGAGGTGGCGCGCCGCGCCGCCGCGGGCCTGCAAGCCTGGCTGGAACAACATCATGCGCAAACCGCCGCGCTCATCATCGAGCCCCTGGTGCAGTGCGCCGCCGGCATGGCCATGTACGACGCGGCCTACCTGCGCGAAGCACGCGCACTGTGCGACCGCTACGAGGTGCACCTGATCGCCGACGAAATCGCCACCGGCTTCGGGCGTACGGGCAGCATGTTCGCCCACCAGCAGGCCGGCATACGGCCCGACTTCATCTGCCTTTCGAAAGGGCTGACCGGCGGCACGCTGCCGCTGTCGGCCGTGCTGACTACCGATGCCGTCTATGACGCCTTTTATGACAACGAGGTGGCGCGCGGATTTCTGCATTCGCATTCCTACACCGGCAACCCGCTGGCCTGCCGCGCCGCGCTGGCCACGCTGGAGCTGTTCGAGCAGACCGATGTGATCACGCGCAACGCCGAACTGGCCCAGGTTCTGGACCAGGCCTTTGCACCGCTCATGCAACATCGGGCAGTGCGAAACGCGCGCAGGCTGGGCATGATCTGGGCCTGGGACGTCGAGCCCGGCCGCCTTCCTCATTTCGCGCGCCGCTACACGCAACACGCCATGGCCAATGGCGTGCTGCTGCGCCCCATAGGCCAGACGATTTACGCCATGCCGCCTTATGTGATGGATACGGAATCCGCCCGGCACCTGGCGAATGGCGCATTCGCAGCGCTGGAGGCCACGCTGGCCGAAGAAGGCGCTGCCCATGGCTGAGGCCACACGCAAGCTCTCCGTATTTGTCACCGGCACTGACACCGGCGTAGGCAAGACCCTGGCCAGCGCTGGACTGCTGCACGCGCTTGCGCGCCACCATGAACACGTGGTCGGCATGAAACCTGTGGCGGCCGGCACGGTGCAAGTTGATGGCGAAGAGATCAATGAAGACGTGATCGCGCTGCGCGCTGCCTCGACTTGCCGCGTGCCGCCCGAACTCGACAACCCGATCTTGCTGCCTGACCCGGTGTCGCCGCATATCGCGGCGGCACGCGCCGGCGCCCGCATTGACATTGCCCACCTGGTGGCCTGTCAGCGCCGGCTTGAGCAGTTGGCTGACGCCGTGGTGGTCGAAGGCGCGGGGGGCTTTCTGGTGCCGCTGTCAGACAGCGAAACCGGCGCCGACCTGGCGCAGTCGCTGGGCCTGCCTGTGGTGCTGGTGGTGGGTCTGCGGCTGGGCTGCCTCAACCACGCGCTGCTCAGCGCCGAAGCGATACGCGCGCGCGGGCTTACGCTCGCGGGCTGGATCGCCAACCATATTGACGCCGCCATGCTCGCGCAAGCGGACAACATCGCCTTCCTGCGGCAAAAGCTGCAGGCGCCGCTGCTGGCCACCATCCCACACCAGGCCGAACCCGATCCGCGCGCGGTCCACTTCGACTTACCTTCCGAATGGCAATGACAACGACTTCCTGGCTAGATGAATTTCCGGCGCGTCTGGCCGAGCTTGATGACGCACACCTGCGCCGCCAGCGCCGTGCGGTGCGGCCCGAAAGCGGCGCACGCCTCATGGTGGACGGCCGGAGCATGCTGGCCTTTTGCAGCAACGACTACCTGGGCCTGGCCACACACCCGGCCCTGGTACAGGCGGCCTGCGAAGGCGCGAAAACCTATGGCGTAGGGGCCGGCGCCTCCCCACTCGTCAGCGGCCACAGCGAGGCCAACGCGGCGCTGGAGCGCGAGCTCGCGGCCTTTGTGGGCCTGCCGCGCGCGCTGTACTTTTATGCCGGCTATGCCACCAACATCGGCATCGTGCCGGCACTGGTGGGCGCGGGCGACGCGGTTTTTTCGGATGCGCTCAACCACGCCTGCCTGATTGACGGCGCGCGGCTGTCGCGCGCCAGGATACACCGCTATGCGCATGTCGACCTGGGTGCGCTGGAAAACGAACTCGCGCGCAGCGAGGCGCCACGCAAGCTCGTGATCAGTGACGCGGTCTTCAGCATGGACGGCAACAGCGCCGACATTCCCGCGCTGCTGGCGCTGTGCGAGCGCCACGACGCCCTGCTGCTGCTGGACGACGCCCACGGTTTCGGCGTGCTGGGCCCGCAGGGCCGCGGCAGCCTGGCAGCGGCCGGGCTGCATGGCGCGAAGGCCTCGCGCCGCGTGCTGTACATGGCCACACTGGGCAAGGCCGCCGGTGTCGCCGGCGCCTTTGTGGCGGGTGACGAGGCCCTGGTCGAATGGCTGCTGCAAAAAACCCGCAGCTATATTTTTGCCACCGCGGCGCCCGCGCTGCTCGCAAGCGCCCTGCGCGCCAGCCTGCGTGTCATCAAAGAAGACGAGTGGCGGCGCGCGCATTTGCGGCGCCTGGTCGCGCGCCTGCAGGCCGGCCTGGCGACGAGCCTGCAGGGCAGCGGCTGGCAGTTGCCCACGTCGCATACAGCCATCCAGCCCTTGCTGATAGGCCCCAATGACGAAGCCCTTGCCGTGATGGAAGGCCTACGCGAGCGCGGCATCTGGGTGCCGGCCATACGCCCACCCACCGTGCCCGAAGGCACGGCCCGCCTGCGCATCGCGCTGTCGGCCGCGCACAGTGAAGCCGATGTCGACCAGCTGCTTGAAGTCTTGACCGCCCTGGCGCGACAGGCCGCTTAGCCATCCCAATCTCTTCAGCTAGACTCCAAAACCCCATCCCCTGGAAGGAAGAACCATGTCCCACGTTGCAGAACAAACCGTCACCTTGCACCGCCCGCGCGCCACGGCCACGCCGGCACCCGCCCCCGGCGAGCAGCGCTGGAGCGTGGACGCCATTGAGGCGCTGTTCAACCTGCCCTTCCCCGAGCTGATGCACCGCGCACAGACGGTGCACCGTGAAAACTTCGACCCCACGCGCGTCGAGTTCGCCACCCTGCTGTCGGTCAAGACCGGCGGCTGTGCCGAAGACTGCGGCTACTGCCCGCAGGCCGCGCGCTACGACACCGGCGTGGAGGCCAGCAAGCTGATGGAGCCGGCCGAGGTGCTGGCCGCGGCCCAGCGTGCCAAGGACGCGGGCGCCACGCGTTTCTGCATGGGTGCGGCCTGGCGTGCACCGAAGGACCGCGATATTGAAAAAGTGGCCGAACTGATCCGCACCGTCAAGGGCCTGGGCCTGGAAGCCTGCGCCACGCTGGGCATGCTGGAAGACGGCCACGCGCAAACCTTGCAAAGCGCGGGCCTGGACTACTACAACCACAACCTCGACAGCGCGCCTGATTTTTACGGCGACATCATCACCACACGCGACTACCAGGACCGCCTGGACACGCTGGCGCGCGTGCGCAGCGCGGGCGTCAAGGTCTGCTGCGGCGGCATCGTCGGCATGGGCGAGACGCGCCGCCAGCGCGCCGGCCTGGTGGCCGAGCTGGCCAACCTCACGCCCTATCCCGAGTCGGTGCCCATCAACAACTTGGTGAAAATCGAAGGCACGCCGCTGGCCAACCAGGCCGACCTGGACCCGTTTGAGTTCGTCCGCACGATTGCCGTGGCCCGCATCACCATGCCGACCGCGCGCGTGCGCCTCTCGGCCGGCCGCCAGCAGATGGGCGACGGCGTGCAGGCCCTGTGCTTCCTGGCCGGCGCCAATTCAATCTTTTACGGCGACAAGCTGCTGACCACCGGCAATCCCGACACCGATGCCGACGTCAAGCTGTTGGAACGTCTGGGCATGAGCCGGTCCGCACCCGAAACGCGTTAAGGCGCACAGCTTGTCTGGGCTCTCTAAACCGCGCGCCAAAAAACACGGTGAAGCTGGTTAGACTCTCGCTAATTCCGGATCGGGCCCACCATGACGACCCCTGCCAATACCTCTACCGCCGCCACGCCCTACGGCACGCTGCCGCCCTCGTCCACGCCGTCGGCACGCAAGCCGCTAAGCCTGCCGCGGCTGCGCGAAATGCATGCGCACGACGAGAAAATCGCCATGCTCACGGCCTACGACGCGACCTTCGCGGCGGTGGCCGACGCGGCGGGCGTGGAATGCATCCTGGTCGGCGATTCGCTGGGCATGGTTTGCCAGGGCCTGACCAGCACCGTCGGCGTCAGCCTGGAGACCATGCGCCACCACACCGAATGCGTGGCCAGAGGCCTGCGCCGCTCACAGGCCACGGCCTGGCTGATCGGCGACCTGCCCTTCGGCAGTTACCATGAATCGAAAGAGCAGGCCCTGCGCAGCGCCGTGGTGCTGATGCAGGCCGGCGCCCACATGGTCAAGCTCGAAGGCGGCGGCTGGACGGCCGAGACCGTACGCTTCCTGGTCGAGCGCGGCATCCCCGTCTGCGCCCACCTGGGCCTGACGCCGCAAACCGTGCACGCCCTGGGCGGCTACCGCGTGCAAGGTAAGGGTGACGAAGCCGCCGCCACGCTCAAGCGCCAGGCCCGCGAGCTACAGGACGCCGGCGCCGCGATGATGGTGCTCGAAATGGTGCCCGCGGCCCTGTCGGCCGAACTCACCAAAGAACTCACTCACTGCGCCACCATAGGCATAGGCGCTGGCAGCGGCACGGCCGGCCAGGTGCTGGTGCTGCACGACATGCTGGGCATGAACCTGGGCAAGATGCCGAAGTTCGTGCGCAACTTCATGGAAGGCCCGGACAACAAGACCGCCAGCGTGCGGGGCGCGATGGAAGCCTACGTGCGCGCCGTGAAAGACGGCAGTTTTCCGGTCGACGCACAGCATGCTTGGTAACCTGCGCGGCGGCCGGGCACATGCCGGCCACCGGGATGCTTACGGCATCAGGGGCAGGTAGCGCCGCTGGTCAATCCGATGGAGCCGGTTCCGGCAACGGCGACGCTGCAAATGCCGGCCAGAATGGTATTGCCCGTCGAGCCTGCCGAGAAACTGCCGTTGTTGATCACGATGGCGCGGCTGTTCCCGCCGGAACTCCCTGCCGCACTCATGGTATTGCCCGTCACCAGGATGCCGGTGGAATTCACCACGTTGAGCCCCACCGCGATGCCGGTCCCGACTCCCCTGAGGGTGTTGCCGCTTACCGTGATATTGCTCGAGCCTCCTGAGATCAGCAGTCCCTGCGCGGTCCCGCCCACCAGGTTCTCGGTGCCGATCAGCGTGTTGTTGGAGATGGTCGCGCCCGTCACGGCATTGGCCCGTACGGCAAAGGGGTTGGGAACGCCGCCGCCGGTGGACAAATTGCTGACGGTCATTCCGGTCAAGGTGCTGTTGTTCGCCATGGCAACCGCGGGGTTGTTGCCGGCCACCGTACCGGTGATAGTGGCGCCCGGCAGCGTCAGCGTTGCCGTCCGGCCGGTGGGGGTGCGCACTGTCAGCGTCCCCGTTCCCATCAGTGTCTGGCCGGTCTGTAGGGTCGTGATGGCGGTGGTGTTGAAGGTGCCCGCGAGGATCACCGTGCTGTTGGCGCCCGCTGCGGCGACCGCGCCCGGCAGGGCCGCGCCCGTCGTGGCGTCGCTGGAGATGACGCTGAAGCCTTGCCCGGCACTGGTGAGGCTGGTGGTTTCCACCATGCTGGGCGTGGAGCCGGACACGCGCGACTGCGTGACGATATCCACGTCGCGTATCACCGGCTCGGTCATGCGCCGTTCCTGGAAGTTGAGCGAGCTGGCGCGTTCTCCGCCGCCGCCAAAGGGAATGCGCAGGCGCAGCGAGACAAAGGCCTGCCGGCCGCGCGCGTGGTCGTGCTGGATTTCCGCGCCCAGTGCCAGGCGCGCGCCCTTCCACAAGCCCGGCACCTCGGCCATGGTGAATTCTGTACGCACACGGGGCCCGGAAACACTGATGCCGGCATCGCTGAAACGGTAGCCGCCGACGAACACCCGCAGTTGCTTGGAGTCTTCGGCGTCGAACAGCGGCGCCCGCCAGCCGACTTCCGCGTCGTAGCCCTTGAGGGCGCGCTCTTCACGCGTGGTAGAGCCCACCGTGGTGACCTGCACGGTGTTGGCCACAATGGCAGCCGTTGATCCGCCAGTGCCACCGGTTGAACCCAGGTCGCGAACACGGTTGCCGGTGGGAATATAGAAATTGGTGCGCAAGTCCCAGTCGCGCCCCAGGGCTTCGGCACCCAATGTTGTCTGGTTGAAGAAATTGCCTGTCTCGGTGCGGCGGCGGTCAAAGTAGCCATAGCCGCCTACGTTCCAGCCGTTGGGCAGCATGTGGCGCACGCCAAAACCCAGGTTGCCCTCGCGGCTGCCTCCGCCGTCAAAGCGCCCGCGCAGGTCTCCAAAAAACAAGGTGTGGTCTGTCTGCGCCAGGGGAACAAAAACATTGGCCTCGCCAATGTCGCGCTTGCTGCCGGGTTTGACCTCGAAGTCGATGTACGGGCTCCACTTCATACCTAATGGCACCTGCGCATATAAAGCAGGACTGGACCCGACCAGCGCCGCCAAAAAAGTCATCCCTAACCAGCGCATATTTGCTCCCTGTCTTAGTTGTTTAGATGGGGCACCCCAAAAAATTCCAGGCCCCGGCCTCGTAGCCAATTTGACCATCACACCCCGGCGCCCCACAAGCAATTTGCACGCTATTTGCGGCCTCCGCAACAGTCGCGGCCCCAGGCAAGAACCGGGAAAACCCCATGCACGGTGCGCCGGAGACGGTAATATCAGCCCCGGGCTCAACCCTTACGATCCGACATCTCTTGCCTACCCATGAAAATTGTCCACACCATCCCCGAATTGCGCGAGGCCCTCGCCCCCTACAAGCGCCCGGCCTTTGTGCCCACCATGGGCAACCTGCACGACGGCCACATCGCCCTGGTGAAGCAGGCCAAGCCACTGGGCGACGTGAGCGTTTCCAGCATCTTTGTGAACCGCCTGCAGTTCGCGCCGCATGAAGATTTCGACAGCTACCCCCGCACGCTGGACGCCGACGCCGAGCGCCTGAAGGCCGCCGGCTGCAACGTGCTGTTCGCCCCGCTCGAAAAGCACCTCTACCCCGAGCCTCAGACCTACAAGGTGCACCCGGCCACGGACTTGAGCGACATCCTGGAAGGGCACTTCAGGCCCGGCTTTTTCATCGGCGTGAGCACCGTGGTGCTCAAGCTCTTCTCCTGCGTGTTCGCCGGCATGCCCACGGGCGTGGCTGCCTTCGGCAAGAAGGACTATCAGCAGGTCATGGTGGTGCGCCGCATGGTGCAGCAGTTCGCGCTGCCCATCGAAATCCTGGCCGGCGAGACCCAGCGCGCCGAGGACGGCCTGGCCCTGTCGTCGCGCAACGGCTACCTGAGCGCCGCCGAGCGCGCCGAGGCGGTGGAACTCTCCAAAGCCATACGCGCGCTGGGCGAAGCCGCCCGCGCCAGCAACACGCCCGACCTGCCCGCGCTGGAAGCCCAGGCCATGCAGGCGCTGGCGCGCCGCGGCTGGAAGCCCGACTACCTCACCGTACGCCGCCGCGCCGACCTGCTGGCGCCGCAAGGCCCGCTGGCCGGCGAGCCGCTGGTGGTGCTGGGCGCCGCCAAGCTGGGCAGCACGCGTCTGATCGACAACCTGGAAATCTAGGCCCCTCAAAAAACGACTCCATGCACATCACGCCCATAGACCCGCTGCAGCCCGAAGCGCAAGCACTGCTCGCACAATCCGACGCCTATATGGCGGCACTCTATCCCGCCGAAAGCAATCACCTGGAAAGCGCGCAGGCTTTGCGTCAATCCCATGTGCTGTTTGTGGGCGCCCACATCGACGGCACGCTGGTGGGCTGCGGTGCGGTGAAGACCATGGTTGATGACGGGACTTACGGCGAAATCAAGCGCGTCTTTGTACTGGACGCGCATCGCGGCAAGGGATTGTCCAAAGCCATCATGCAGACACTCGAAGCCCACCTTGCCGCCAGCGGCGTGGGCCTGGCCCGGCTGGAGACTGGCATTCATCAGCCGGAAGCGCTGGGCCTCTATGCCAAGCTGGGTTACGTCGAACGGGAGCCGTTTGGCAACTACGCGCCGGATCCCTTGAGCGTCTTTATGGAAAAACCGCTGGCATGAACGCGGTCTCTGTACGCCTGGCCGCATCGGCCGACCTGCCGGCGGTGGCCGCACTGTTTGACGCTTACCGGCAGTTTTATGAGCAGCCGGCCGATGCCGCGCAGGCGCTGCACTTCATCGGCGAGCGCATGCGCAGGCAGGAGTCGGTGATCCTGGTTGCGCAGGCCGGGGGCACAGACACCCTGGTCGGTTTCTGCCAGCTCTACCCAACGTTCTGTTCCGTCATTGCCCAGCCGATCTACACGCTGTACGACCTCTTTGTGGCACCCGAGGCCCGCAAGACAGGGGCTGGCCGCGCGCTGATGCAGGCGGCCCATGCGTATGCTCAGCAAAAAGGCTTTGCGCGGCTGGACCTCAGCACCGCCAGGACCAATCACAAGGCCCAGGCCTTGTATGAATCGCTGGGCTGGGTGCGCGACGAGGTTTTCCTGTACTACAACAAGGCGGTTTCGCCGGCCTGATCAGCGCCATCGCGCTGACGCCGCCAACAGCCTTGTTGGGGTATAACGACCACAGACAGGTCTCATCGCCACGTTTGCAGGAGTCCACCATGGCCATTCCCCATGCCGCTTCCGGGCAACTCATCAACGTCCAGCCGCTGGCGGAAAAGCTCTCGGAAGCCAGAACCGTCGCGCTTTTCAAAAGCGATGAACTGGAGGTCATGCGCCTCATCGTGCCGGCCGGCAAAACCGTGCCCTCACACCAGGTCAAGGGTGAAATCACCGTGCAGTGCCTGGAAGGCGAAGTGGCCTTCACCGCGGACGGACAGACTCAGGCCATGAAGGCCGGCCAGTTACTCTGGCTGGCCGGTGGCGTTCCGCACGGCCTCACGGCGGTGCGCGACGCGTCGCTGCTGGTGACGCTGCATCTTTGCAAATAAGCGCGCCATCGGCGCGCGGAGAACCCGGGAATCAGGCCAATTCGGCGGTAGGCCCACGGCCCATCAGCATCGCCACCGCTTCGGCAGGTTTTAGCTTGCCGTCGAGTAGAGCCACCACGCTTTGGGCAATGGGCATCTCCACGCCCAGGCCGGCCGCGCGCTGCACCACGGTGCGGGCGCAATACACACCCTCGGCCACGTGGCCCAGCGAATCGACCGCCTGCGCCAGCGTCTGGCCCTGGGCCAGCAGCAGGCCTACCTTGCGGTTGCGGCTCAGGTCGCCGGTGGCTGTCAGCACCAAGTCGCCAAGGCCTGAGAGGCCGGTGAAGGTTTCAGCGCGGGCGCCGAGCGCCACGCCCAGGCGCGTCATTTCGGCCAGGCCGCGCGTGATGAGGGCTGCGCGGGCATTCAAGCCCAGTTGCAGGCCGTCGCACAGGCCGGTGGCGATGGCCAGCACGTTCTTGACGGCGCCGCCCACTTCCACACCCACGACGTCGTCATTGGCGTAGACACGTAGCGTGGCGCCGTGGAAGGCCGAGACCAGCGCGTCTCGCACCTCGGCATGTTCGCTGGCCGCGACCAGCGCCGTGGGTTGGCCGCGCGCCACTTCCAGCGCGAAGCTGGGGCCGCTGAGCACGCCGGCCCTTAGATGGGGTGCGGCCTGGGCACGTATTTCATGGACCATCAAGCCGAAAGGCGAAGCTACCGCCGCCACCGGGGCCTCAAAGCCCTTGCTGAGCCAGGCGACGGGCGCGCCGGCATCCCGCAGGCTTTGCAGCATGCCGCGCGCCGCCGAGACCGGCGTGGCAAGGATGATGAGATCCTGCCCCGCCAGCGCCTGGGCCGGTGAGGCATCGCCGCCCTGCAGCGCCAGCGCCGAAGGCAATCCGATGCCGGGCAGGTAACGGGCATTGACACCCGTGGACTGCATGTCCGCGAGCTGCGCCGCATCGCGCGCCCACAGGGTGACCTGGTGGCGCGATGCGCTGCTGACGGCCAGCGCCGTGCCCCAGGCACCCGCGCCAATGACCAGTATTTTCATGAGAGCGTCGTCACGCGGACGTCATGGGACAGCCGGGGCTGCACCCCGGCGGACCGTCAGACGATGATCTGGGATGCGGCCGGAGCGGCTGCGGCGGCTTCGGCCTGCTGCTGCTCGTACATGGCCTGGAAGTTGATTTCAGCCATGTGCACGGGCGGGAAGCCGCCGCGCTGGATGACGTCGGCCACATTGCCGCGCAGGTAGGGGTAAACGATTTGCGGGCAGGCGATGCCCAGGATAGCGCCCAGCTGCTCGGCCGGCACGTTGCGGATTTCAAAAATGCCGGCCTGCTTGGCCTCCACCAGGAACACCGTCTTGTCGGCAATCTTGGTCTGCACGGTGGCCGTCACGGCGACTTCGAACAGGCCTTCGGCGATGGGCGTGGCGCCCACGCCCAGCTGGATGTCCACGCTGGGCTGTTCCTGGTTCAGCAGGATTTCGGGGGAATTGGGCTGTTCCAGGGACACATCCTTGAGGTAAACGCGCTGGATCTGGAATACGGGGTCAAGATTGGCTTCAGCCATGGTGTTCTTTCGGGTACGGGGAAGTTGAGGTTCAGATGCGCGGCAAGCCGGCGACCAACAAATGATTATAGGGAGCCGGTATGGCCCACCGTAGCTTGCTTTAAATAGCCAGCGGGCACAACCAACAGGGGCCGCGGAACCGGCTTTGCCGGGCCGTAGGCGCCGCCCCCTTGAGGGGGACCAAGCTACACGCAGTGAGCTTGGACAGGGGTTAGCTATTTAACAACGGCATCAGGCCGCCGCGGCCGTCCAGGGCCATCAGGTCGTCGCAGCCGCCCACATGGGTCTCGCCGATGAAGATTTGCGGCACCGTGCGCCGGCCCGTGATGTCCATCATCTTCTGGCGTTCGCCGGGCACCATGTCGACACGGATTTCATCGAGTTCGGTGACGCCGCGCTGTTTGAGCAGCTGCTTGGCCTGGATGCAATAAGGGCAGGTGCCGGTGGTGTAAATCTTGACGGTTTGCATGGTGTCTCCTATCGCGCCGGCTTGGGCGCCGCGCGGAAAGTGTATGAATCAGGACAGGTGGAGTAAGGCAGGTTTCGTGCCTGCTTTGACCCGTTCCATCCTCATACAGCCTTCATTCAAGCCTTTTCAAGGGGAAGGTTAGCCTCTTTCCAGGCTTTGAGCCCGCCGCCCAGCGATTGGGCCTGTTCGTAACCGAGCTTTTTGGCCACGGCGACGGCGCGCCCGGCGCGCGCGCCGGTGGCGCAGACCAGGATCAGGGGAAGGGCTTTGTTCTTGACCGCGGCGGGCAATTTCTCTTCCAGTTCGCCGAAAGGCACGTTTTTGGCGCCTGTGACGTGGCCCGCGGCGAATTCATCGGCCTCGCTGACGTCCACGACCACCGCTTTCTCGCGGTTGATCAGTTGCACCGCGCCGCTGGCGGTCAGGGCGCCGGCACTCATGCCGCTGGCAATCAGGGGCCAAACCAGCATGCCGCCCGAGGCGAGCGCTATCGAAATCAGCATCCAGTTGTCGATCAGAAATTTCACGGTATACCCTTTGTGGATTTTTCGGCTAACCCGTGATTTTAGAATGGAGGGAGTCCACGCTCTGCCGGCCACCCTCCGTATTCCCCTTTTTTTCCACTCCCCACCCTCCCACCATGTACAAACTAGTGCTCATACGCCACGGCGAATCCACCTGGAACCTCGAAAACCGCTTTACCGGCTGGACCGACGTGGACCTCACGGAAACCGGCATTGAACAGGCCAAAAACGCCGGCAAACTGCTGAAAAGCGAAGGTTACGAGTTCGACCTGGCCTACACCAGCGTGCTCAAGCGCGCGACCCGCACACTGTGGCATACGCTGGACGAAATGGACCGTACCTGGCTGCCCGTGGTGCACAGCTGGCGCCTCAATGAGCGGCACTACGGCGCCCTGCAGGGGCTGAACAAGGCCGAAACCGCCAAAAAATTCGGCGATGAGCAGGTGCTGGTCTGGCGCCGCAGCTACGACACCCCGCCTCCGCCGCTGGAGGCCAACGACCCGCGCGGCGAGCGCGATGACCCGCGCTACGCCAGGCTGCAACCCGGCCAGGTGCCGCTGACCGAATGTCTCAAGGACACGGTGGAACGTGTGCTGCCTTTCTGGAACGAATCGATGGCGCCCGCCATCAAGGCCGGCAAGCGCATCGTGGTCGCGGCGCACGGCAATTCCATACGCGCGCTGGTGAAGTACCTGGACAACATTTCCGACAGCGACATCGTGGGGCTCAACATCCCCAACGGCATCCCGCTGGTCTATGAACTGGACGCCAACCTCAAGCCCTTGCGCCACTATTACCTGGGGGACAGCGAGGCCGCTGCGAAGGCAGCCGCCGCCGTCGGCGCTCAGGGAAAAGCCTGATCCCGGCCCAAAGCCTTACGGCCCCACCCGCCCGGATTTTGTAAAAGTCCTGTAAATAGCCGTCCGTTTTGCCTCTTTTTTCGCACCGTGCCTTGGCCGGGGCGGAACTGGGGCTTTCGGCCTTTCTCCAAGGTGTATATTGCTTCCCACAGGGGAAACAAGGGTTTCCCAACGGCTTAGAGGTATTTGTATGGGTCAAAAGCTCAAAATAGCAGGGTGGATTTCAATCGGCGCCGTCGCGGGAGCTCTCACCACGGTGCAGCTGCAGGCAGTGGCCCGCGCGGGCCTTGCCCCATTGCCACTTGAAGAGCTGCAACAGCTGGCTGCCGTTTTCGGCATGGTCAAGTCCGACTACGTTGAGCCGGTGGACGAGAAAAAACTCATCACCGACGCCATTTCCGGCATGGTGTCCAGCCTGGACCCGCATTCGGTGTATTTCGACAAGAAATCCTTCAAGGAATTCCGCGAAGGCACGACTGGCCGTTTTGTCGGCGTCGGCATCGAGATCAGCCAGGAAGACGGCTTGGTCAAGGTGGTTTCGCCCATCGAAGGCTCTCCCGCCGACCGCGCCGGCCTCAAGCCCAACGACCTGATCACGCGTATCGACGACACCGCCGTCAAGGGCCTGACGCTCAATGAAGCCGTCAAGAAGATGCGCGGCGAGCCCAGGACCAAGGTGCTGCTGACGATCTTCCGCAAGGACGAAAACCGCACCTTCCCGGTCACCATCACACGCGAGGAAATCCGCACGCAGTCGGTCCGCAGCAAGGTGGTGGAGCCCGGCTATGCCTGGATACGCCTGAGCCAGTTCCAGGAACGCACGGTCGACGATTTCGTGACCAAGCTCGAGCAGATCTACAAGCAGGAGCCCAACCTGAAGGGCCTGGTGCTCGACCTGCGCAACGACCCGGGCGGCCTGCTGGACGCCGCCGTCGCGGTGTCCTCCGCCTTCCTGCCCGAGAACGTCACCGTGGTGTCCACCAACGGCCAGCTGGCCGAAAGCAAGTTCACCTACAAGGCCGCTCCCGAGTTCTACCAGCGGCGCAGCGGCGGCGACCCGCTCAAGCGCCTGCCCGCGGCCCTCAAGAGCGTGCCGCTGGTGGTGCTGGTCAACGAAGGCTCGGCCTCGGCCAGCGAGATCGTGGCCGGCGCGCTGCAGGACCACAAGCGCGCCACCATCATGGGCACGCAAACCTTCGGCAAGGGCTCGGTGCAGACTGTGCGGCCCCTGGGCCCGGACACCGGATTGAAGCTCACCACGGCGCGCTACTACACCCCCAGCGGCAAATCCATCCAGGCGCGCGGCATCGTGCCCGACGTGATGGTGGACGAAACCGCCGAAGGCAGCCCGTTTGCCGCGTTGCGCACCCGCGAAGCCGACCTGGAAAAACACCTCAACAGCGGCCAGGGCGCCGAGGTCAAGGACGTCAACCGTGAAAAGGCTCGCGAAGAAGCGATGAAGCGCCTCGAGGAAGAAGCCAAAAAGACGCCGGAACAACGCCGCCCGCCCGAACTGGGCAGCGACAAGGACTTCCAGCTGGCGCAGGCGATCAATCAGCTCAAGGGCCGGCCGGTACTGGTCAGCAAGACCGCCGTGGTGGAACCCAAGAACGAGAAAAAAGAGAATTGAGGCCGTGACGGAATAGCGCCGGCAAACACCGGCCATTCCCGGTTTCGGCTGTTTTTGCCAGCCCTCCCTGTATCGGACCGCCTCTTGGCGGTCCTTTCCTTTTTATGAACGACGACCAGCTGCTCCGCTACTCCCGGCACATCCTGCTCGACGAGATCGGCATTGAAGGCCAGGACAAACTGCTCATGGCGCACGTACTGATCGTCGGGGCCGGTGGCCTGGGCTCACCGGTCGCGCTCTACCTGGGCAGCGCCGGTGTGGGCCACATCACCATCGCCGACCATGACAAGGTCGACGCCACCAACCTGCAACGGCAGGTCGCCCACACCCTGGGCCGCATCGGCGAATACAAGGCCGAGTCCGCCCGGCAGGCCATCGCGGCGATCAACCCCGATGTGAAGGTCACGCCCGTCACGCAGCGGGCCGAAGGCGCGCTGCTGGATGAACTGGTGGCCAAGGCCGACCTGGTGCTCGACTGCACCGATAACTTCGCGACCCGCCATGCAATCAACCGCGCCTGCGTGAAACACCGCAAGCCGCTGGTTTCGGGCGCCGCCATCCGCTTCGACGGCCAGGTCGCCGTGTTCGATGCACGCAATGCACAGTCGCCCTGCTATGCCTGCGTGTTCCCCGAATCGGAACTGATGGAAGAAGCCCTCTGCGCCACCATGGGCGTGTTCGCGCCACTGGTCGGCATCATCGGCAGCACGCAGGCCGCCGAGGCCCTGAAACTGGTGTGCGGCGTGGGCGAATCACTCACCGGGCGCCTGTTGATGCTGGAAGGCCGGCGCATGGAGTGGAGCGAGATGAAGCTGGCGCGCAATACCGCGTGCCCCGTCTGCGGCGGCATTCACGGCTGAACGCCGCCGTTATTTGACGGCTGACGCGGGGATGCGCGAGCCGGCGCTCGATGCGGCGGCCTGCTTCAGGATTGCCGCGCAGTTTTCGTCCTGGCCCGGCCCGGTTTCTATGGTCGCGGCCAAGGCCAGCAGGGGATTGACCACACCCAGTGCCAGCGCGATGCCGGCCCGCCCGGCCAGCGCGCCCTTGTCGGGCCCGGCCGAGGGCGCCGCGAAAGTGCCGCCGATTTTCAAGGGCGACCTCAAGCTCAGGATGCTGCGGTCTTTGGGCGCCGGCTCCAGGACCAGGTCCAGTGTTTCATCAGCCAGGCTGACGCTTCCATGCCCATTGATCACCGTGTCGGAAGTGTCCAGCACAATGGTCTTGGTGCTCATCAGGCCTTGCTTGACGTCAAAGGCGGCGGCCGCGCAACGCAGCTGAACGTTGCGGTCGCCGCGAACCAGGAATTTGATGATTTCGCCGCCGTCCAGGCCCATGAACTCGAGCAGGATGTTGCTGATCTGGCCCTTGCCCATCAGAACGGCCACATCACCGGAAGAAGTGCCCAGCATTTGCGCCAGCGAATTGCCGCGCCCCTTGAGGTCGAGCTGGCCGCTCAGTTTCCCCAGGCTGCTCTTGGTGGTTTCCACGGCAGGGAAGAGCTGGTTGAGCTGCACCGCGCGCAGGTCCAGCCGCGCCCCGAAGGCCGCCGGCAGCACATTGGAGTCGACGCGTATGCTGCCGGCCACGGTGCCGCCGGCGATGCCCATCGATATGGGCTCCAGCTGAAGGACGCCGCTCGTCAGCTTGACGTGGACACTGCCCTTGTCCAATGGCAACACCTGCACATGCCGGATGTCGGCCGCCGAGTAAACCACGTCAGCATTCATGGCCTTGAGCCGCGTGACATCCAGTGTCGCAACAGGCAGGACCTTGCGCGATGCGGCATCCACCGTGCGTTTCTTCGCTGGCGCGGGTTCGGCCTTGGCTGCCGCCGCATTCGTGGGTGTGGGTCCCTCTGGGGGAGGCAATCCGATGACCGGCGCCAGGTCGGCGAAATCCAGCAGCTTGGACTGCACTTTGCCGGTCAACAGCGGGACAGCCGCGGACTGGTCGAAACTGAGCGCACCGCTAAGGTCCGAACTGCCCAGCACACCTTGGATCTGGCTGGCGGCCCAGACCTTGCCGTGCTTGGCCAGTTTGCCGCGCAATTTGTAGGGCGGCGTGGATGGCAGCACCACGCCCAGCAACTTGTAGAGCTCCTCGAGGTTGCGGCCCTGCAGGTCAAAGCTGGCATCCACTCCTGCGAGCTCCGCGAGATTGGCGATGCTGCCCTTGGCCTTGAGGCTGGTCTTGCCGGCCACCGCGTTCACCTCGACAGGGAAAGGCGCTTCGAGATCCTTGCTCAGCTGCAGCACGCCACCGGTGCGGCCGCTGGCGCTGAAGGCTTCGTTCTGCCATTTGCCTGTCGCCTTGTAGCTCAGGGGCAACTGCCCGGCCGCTTCTTGGGCCAGCGAAAAATCCACATGGATGTTCGCACCCTGCGCCGCCGCCTGGTAGTCGACACTGCCGCCATCGACCAGCAGCGAATCGATGCGTGGGACAGAACCTTCGTCGGAAGTGTCGCGCGACAGCGCCCAGGTCCTGCGTCCGTCGGGCTCTATCTGCAGGCCTATCTCCGGCGCCGTCAGCGCAATGCGGGGCAACACGACCTTGCCCACCAGCAGCGGAAGCAGCTTGATATCAAACTCGGCCGCCTGCGCCTTGACCAGATAGGGCTTGCTGGCCCACTCGGGGTTGGCAAACTCCACGCCGTCGGCCCTGACCGTCACGGTCCGCCCCAGGCGCACCGACAGGCGCTGCGTGATTTCAAAACGCCGGCCCAACTGGTCGGAGACATGGCGGTTGATCGGGCCGCGCAACATGTCCCACGGAAAAAAAACGAGGACCAGAAGCAGGGCTAGCAGCACAGCCGCAATACCGGCAAGCCATTTGCGCCAAGGAACCGAGCGGGATTGAGTATTGCTCATGAGCACCGTGGAGGATCAAAGCCTGCCATCAAAGGAAAAGAAACTGCGGGCTCTCTGGGTCTCTTGGCTCTCTTGCAATGGCCGCAGAGGCATTGAAAGCCCTGCGTCCGACTATCTCGCGGAGCATGAGGGAAGATAGTCGGCAGGTGCCATGTCATGCTGTGGGGATGTGCCTACAGTCCAGGTGGCACGGCAGCGATACAGGGCCGGTCAGAGATTGCACCCCAGGCGTAGGAAGCCTCCTACAAGTGCTGGCTTTCGCCGCTGGCAGAATGAGTTGGCGAGAAAAGATACATTAAGAAACAAGAGATTTCGCGTTCCCTGGCCTTTGGTAATACTTTGAAAGCATACGGCCTCCTACCTGGACCTGAGCAGTGAGACTGAAAACTTACATCGTAGAAGACAATCCCACGATTCGTGAAAATCTGATCGGGACGCTGGAAGAGTTGGCACAGATTGATGCAGTGGGAACCGCCGAAACCGAGAACGAAGGCAAGGCCTGGCTGGCCGAGAACAGCGAAGGCTGGGACCTGGCGATTGTTGACCTGTTTCTCAAGCAGGGGAGCGGCCTGGGTGTCTTGGCCGCATGCAGGGAGCGCCCCTCCCGGCAAAAGGTGGTGGTGCTGAGCAATTACGCCACGGCCGACATTCGCCAGCGCTGCACGCAGCTCGGCGTCGATGCGGTGTTCGACAAATCAAACGAGATCGACGCCCTGGTGGACTATTGCATCCAGCAGAGCGCCGCCACCGGTTGAGCTCAATCAATCAGCTTGTTCTTGAGGGCGTAGTAAGTCAGGTCGCTGTTGGAGGAAAGGCTCATCTTCTCCATCACGCGGGTGCGGTAGGTGCTCACCGTCTTGACGCTCAGGGACAGCGCCTTGGCAATGTCGCCCGCGGTCTCACCCTTGGCCAGCTTGAGGAACACCTGGAATTCCCGCTCGGACAGCTGTTCGTGCGAAGCCACGTCGTTGGGCCGGTTCAACTGCTGCGCGAGCAGCTCCGCCACGGCGGGGGTGATGTAGCGCTTGCCCAGGGAGATCACGCGGATCGCGTCGACGATCTCGGAGGGATCGCACTCCTTGTTGAGGTAGCCGCTGGCGCCCTGGCGAATCAGGTTGACCGCATAGTGCTCCTCGGGATAGCCGCTCAGGATGAGAATGCCGACATCGGGCGCTTTGGCGCGGATCATGGCCAATGCATCGATGCCACTCTGGCCGGGCATGGACAGATCCATGACGAGAATGTCGAGCTCGACATTGCGAACCAGGTCAATGGCCTCGCGGCCGCTGCCGGCCTCGCCGACGACGCGCAAATCGACCTGGTCCGAAAAAAACTGCTTGAGCCCCGAACGCACAATGGCGTGGTCGTCCACAATTCCAATTTTGATCATGTCGCTGTCTTCCTATAAAGCCTGCAATGCACGAAAAGAAAAGCCGTTGAACAGGCGCTTGCTTTAATTTTAAGCATCCATTATTGACGAATTTCTCACCGAAGTATCTAGCGGAGTTTGCCGTGAAACCATTTGCGATACCCAGAATGGCCATCAGCCTGCCCTTGGCGGTGCTGGCTGCCGCCTTCCTCCTCTTCATCAATGAGGCGAGTTTTCGCAAGTCTACCGAAGCGGCCGCCAGCATTGAAGAGGCTCAGCTGACCCGCGGGGCCATCAACAAACTGCTGCAGCACATGCTGGATGCGGAAACCGGGCAGCGGGGCTACCTGCTGACGGGAGACGCGCGCTACCTGGAGCCCTACAACGCGGCGCTCGCCGACATCGACCACAACCTGGACACGCTGCGCCAGCTGTTCACGCCTTACCGGGAGCAGCTCGCGGAGTTCGGCCTGATGTCGCGGCACGTCTCGCGCAAGCTTGCCGAAATGGACCTGAGCGTCCGCATGCGCAAGGAAGGCAATGAGGACGCGTGGAAATTCGTGCTGACCACCGACGTTGGCAAGGAGCACATGGAAGCCATTCGCGAGCAGTCCGCCAAGCTGGCTGCCAGCAGCGTCAGCAAGATGGAGCAGGGCCAGGATCAGATCCGGCGTTCGTTGCAACTTTCGCGCATAGGGGTGGCCACCGTGGCGCTGGCGGGCTTGCTGGCGTTCTACATGTACCTGCTGCAGACCAAGGCCCTGCTGGCTTCCGGCCGGCGCGAGCAGGAATCCCTGCAGCGCGAGCGTGACTACCTCGAAGTGCAGGTGCGGGAGCGCACCGCCAACCTGGCCGAGCTGGCCACCCACCTGCAGAATGTGCGCGAGGACGAGCGCGGCCACTTGGCGCGTGAGCTGCACGATGAGCTGGGTGCGCTGCTGACCGCGGCCAAACTCGACGTAGCGCGCCTGAAGTCGCGCCTGGCGGGCAACATGCCCGAAGCCGTGGAGCGGCTCACCCACCTGACCAACACACTCAACAGCGGCATCGCGCTCAAGCGCCGCATCGTGGAGGATTTGCGGCCGTCCTCGCTGTCGCACCTGGGCCTGGTGGCTTCGCTGGAAATCCTGGCGCGCGAATTCGAGGAGCGCTCAGGCCTGTCCATCGCGACCGACCTGGAAGCTGTCGAACTCGGCGGCTCGACGCAATTGACGGTCTATCGCCTGGTCCAGGAATCGCTCACCAATATGGGCAAGTATGCGGAAGCCACGCAAGCCGAAATCAGCTTGCACAACTTCGACAGCTACATCACCGTCGAGGTCAAGGACAACGGCAAGGGGTTCAAGACGGGAAGCGTTGGCGCGGGCAGCCATGGGCTGGCAGGCATGCGGCATCGCGTGGAAGCCGCCGGGGGCCGCCTGACCGTCACCAGTGCCGAAGGCGAAGGCACGCGCATTTCCGCGGTGCTGCCGAAGACGCGCTGAACCTCGGTTCCGCGCGCACTCGAGGCGCTTGAAGGCAATTGGGGCAATGCACGCCGCAAACATGCGGCGTAACAAAATGTCGGCCCACTCCTACAGGGCATGGCCATTCGAACTGACACGGGCACACGTCAGCAGCCGATGAGGCATACAGCGGGCATTCAATAAGCTTGGCTCAAGGCCGCTTCAATCGAAGCAAAGGCCATTCACCAGAGCAAGGAGCTTCAGATGTTGCACTACGCCGTTGTTTTTCTCGTCATCGCACTGGTCGCTGCCGTGTTCGGTTTCGGCGGCATCGCGGCAGGCGCTGTCGAGATCGCCAAGATCCTGTTCTTCATCTTTGCCGTGATGGCGGTCGTTACTTTTGTGATCAGCCTCCTGCGAAAGAACTGACGGCCTCCAGGTTTTCGCGAGAAGGTCCCGCAAGAGCCGCGTCACCCGGTGACCCGGCTTTTGTTTTCCCTCCTCCTTTTCAGCACTTTTCAATTCCCTCTCCAACCACCAAGGATTCACCATGAACACCCAGACCGCCGCCAGTACCGTACGACAAAGCTCCGATGAGTTGTTGCAAACCGCCGAGAAAGCCGTGGGCAACACGCGCGCTTATGCCAACGAAGCCCTGGACAAGGCCGAGAACAAGGTGCGCGACCTGCGCGGCAGCATAGACCCCGTGGTGGACATGCTGACCTCCAAGGCCCAGCACCTGGCACGCCAGAGCCTGGATCTCGCCGCCGAAGCCAAGGAACGCGCACAACGCTCGCTGTCCAACGCCGCGGGCGCGACCTCGCGTTACGTCGCCGACCAGCCCCTGCGCTCGGTGCTGATCGCCGCGGCCGTAGGTGCCGGTGTGGCCTTGCTGATTTCCTCTGCACGCCACCGCAACCAGAACCGCTATTGAAGGCTACCGGGCCATCCCCAGGCATCGACCACAAGACTCTCCATGCTCCACCCCCTCTTCTCCACCATCGTGCAGCGGCCCGACCTTGTCGCAGACCATCTGTCGGCCTATGCGGCGCTGTTCCAGGAGGAAGCCTCCGAGGCCGGTGCCCAGCTGCTGGCGCGCGTAGTGGCCTGGGCCGTGGCCATCGTGGCCGCCGCCATCTTCCTGGGGCTGGCAGGCACCGCCGTGATGCTGGGGATGCTGCACAACCAGTTCCACTGGGCACTGGTGGTAGTGCCGGGCATTGCCTTGGTCGTTCTGGTTATCGCCACGCTCAAGGCACGCAAGCCTCTGGCCAGCGAGCGTTTCCCTGAATTGAAGGCGCAGCTCGACAGTGACGCGCGCGCCCTGCGCATGGCGGCTTGACAGCACATCGAGAGCCGCGCCATGACATCCTTGACCCAGCCCACACCCCAGGAAAGACTGACCAGCAGCCGCAAGGCCATCGTCAGGCACATGAGCCGCGACCGGCAGTCTGATGACGCTGAGGAGTCCCGAGGGCCGCGCGGGGAGGAAAATCCGGCGCAGGCCGAAGACGGAACCTGGGGCTTCATCAAATACGCCCTGGGTGCCTGGTGGCAGAACCATCCTGTGAGCGCCGCGTTCAGCCTGGCGCGGCCGGTGCTCGACCAATATGCCAGGGAAAAACCGCTGCAATTGCTGGGCGTCGCCGCTGTGGCAGGCGCAGCAGCCGTGGCACTCAAACCCTGGCGGCTGGTGTCCCTGGGTGGCGTACTGCTGGCAGCCCTCAAGACATCGGGGATATCCGGGACTCTGCTGTCCATGCTTTCCCGCCCTGTGCAAGACAGCGAACAGGCACAAAGACAAAGATAAAGGACCTCATGAACAACCCCGTGATTACAAGCTCGCCCCATGCGGCTTCCCATGAACTGGTGCTGGATGAAACCGGCCTGGACGCAGCCCGCAAAAGCTTGGCGGACGGCGCCATCACACCGGCCTACGGGCCGCACCGTGATGCCATCGTCAAGCTGCTCAACGACGCGCTCGCGACGGAGCTGGTCTGCATACTGCGCTACAAGCGCCACTACTTCATGGCCAGCGGCCTGTCCTCGCCCGCCATCGCCGATGAATTCCTGGTCCATGCGAATGAGGAATCCTCCCACGCGGACCGCATCGCCCGGCGCATCGTGCAACTGGGCGGCGAGCCCGATTTTTCACCCGCGACGCTGCTGCAGCGCAGCCATGCCGAATACGACGAATCCAACGACTTGAAGACCATGGTGCGCGTCAACCTGGTCGCCGAGCGCATCGCGGTTGAGGCCTACCGCCAGATGATCGCGCTGATCGGTGACAAGGACCCCACGACGCGTCGCATGCTGGAGGACGTTCTGGCCGACGAAGAGGAGCATGCCGATGAGCTCAAGGACTGGCTGGAGAGGTAAGCAATGACCGCAGGCCCTTGAGCGTGGTGCCGCTCAAGGACAGGCTTTTTCAACCCCCGCACCAAACCCCGAAACCAACCAAGAGGAAAACAATATGAAATACGCTCGCGCAATTGCATTCGCCGCTCTGGCAGGCATCACCATCATTGGCAGCGGCTGCGCTGTGGGGCGTGGCCAGGAGACCGCCGGCGCCTATGTCGACGACGCCGCCATCACGACAGCCGTCAAGGCGAAATTTGTCGAGGACAAGACTGTGGCAGCGACTTCCATCAAGGTGGAAACGCTCAACGGCACCGTCCAGCTGTCCGGCTTCGCCAAATCCGCTGCGGAGAAAGCCCAGGCAGAAAACATCGCCCGCAACGTGAAGAACGTCAAGGGTGTCCGCAACGACATCGTCGTGCGCCCATAACGGTCAGGAGCCAGGCCACCGAGGTGGCAAAGAGAAAGGCAGGCATGGAAGTTTCCGTGGCCTGCCTTTTTTCCTTCTGCTTTTTCTTTTCTTATTTTTCTTTTTGTCTTTTGCGTTCGGGTGGATGAATGGGGAGAGGCTAGCCGGGAGCCTTCACCACCAGTTTGTTGTCCACCGAATTGACGCCTTTGGTCTCCTTGGCCAAGGCCGTGGCCTTGTCCCGGGCGGCTTGGGTGGGCGCCGAGCCTTTGAGGGTCACCGCACCGTCGCGGGTGTCCACATTGATCTTGAGCACGCTCAGGTCAGGATCTTTTGCGAAGCCGGCGGTCAGCGTGGTGGTGATCGTGAGGTCATCGATTTTTTCACCCGCCTTGGCAGCCATGTCCTTGCCCGAGGTTTCAGTGCTCTGGGCCGTGCTTTTCACCGCGGCGCCGGCCTCGGCCATTTCACTGGCGGCCCGGGCCTTGGCCCTGGCGGCAGCCTCCTCGGTTTTCGCAATGGCTGAGTCGAGTTGCTGGCCGACGGTCTTGCTCTCGTCCTGCTTGTTGCAGGCCGAGAGGGCCAGCGCCAGGGGCACCGCAATGAGGACAGCCAGCGGACGGAAAGCACGGCCGCCGTGCAAGGAAGGGGTATGGTGTGGGGTCATGATGACGGCTCCTTGGGTGCAAAACATGCGGGTCGGTGTGCGCCCGTCGGGCGCGACCACGTGGCGAAGCGGCGTTCGCGTCAATCACTCTAGCCGGCCGGCCCATGGCGGCCCATCAGCACCGGCTGAAACAGCCGTAGGACAAAAGGAATGCGTTGCGACTAGTGGCAGCTGCCGTGCTGTTTGCGAAACTGCGCGGGATATACCGCAGGCGTTCCTTGCGCCATCGAGAAGATGCCCGCCCCCGCAGCCCTGGCTTGCCGCTGTTCCACGGCGTAGGGGCCGGCATGGGCGCGGTTGCGGTAAGACCAGGCAAGGCCCTGCGACACCATCCATCGTCCCGTGTCTTCTCCCTTGACGCTGACCTTCGCCAGCAGGCGGCCATAGTCGTCATGGTGCCGGCCATGCACCATCACACGCTGGCCCCCGATCTTGCGCATGAGCGCCTCACGGGAAGCAGCACCTCCGGCTTGGCAGATTTCCGGCGCGTCTATGCCATGGATGCGAATGCTGACCGGTTTGCCGCCGCCCGGCGGCCGTACCTTGATGGTGTCGCCGTCCACCACATAAGTGACGACACCCGACCAAGCCGAAGCAGAGGGCCTGGCCGACGCCTGAACCTGGACCAATGCGCCCACCAGCGCCACCATCGCGAATGCACGGAGAAAGAAGGTCATTGTGAAAAAGGCAGATAGAAACTGATGAAAGCCGCTCAGGCTGTGACGATCCAGCCTTCCAGCGGATCCATCTCCACCGGCAGGCCGTAGCGCGGCGCACCCTGTTGCAGGGCCCAGGCCGCCTGCATCAGGCACAGCACGGCATCCAGGCTGTCGCCGCTGGCGTCATCGACGAGTGCATCGCGCTGGGCATGGCTGACCTTCAGGCGCAGCCCGAGCCGGGTTTGCCCGTTCTCCAGCGCGGTGATGAGGTCCTTGCGCGCGATCAGCCTTTCCGGTGTCTGCCTGGCTTTGTCATCGCTTTTGTACGAGCGGTTGCCGAGCAGCTCGCGCGCGAGCAGGCCAGGATAACCCTCAAGCGCGACACGGCGCGTGTCCCCCTCGTGCAGGCCCGGCAGGTGCACGCCGGCCGCCAGCAGGCGCGGAACACCGGCATGCAGCATGTAGGCCACCGGTGGGTTGACCCATTTCATGGAAGGGCTGGAGCCCGCAGGCCCGTCGGTGGCGCGATGGGCAAACTTCGCGCCGACAGGGCGCGCATCGCAAAATGCGGCAAAGGCCTGGCGGATGTCGGCGCGGCTCAACGCGGCGTAATGGGCCATCAGCGCGGACCAGGCAATGGGCCAGCTGAGATGTGCCACCAGTTCGCACGGCAGGCCGAACGGAAAGTCGAAGGCGCCTACCCAGCCGTCAGTTTGGCGCAGCCAGGCCTCAAAGGCATCCAGCGATTCGAAGCGCTCCAGCTTTGCCAGTTGGACGCGCCCGTTTGCGCTGCCACCGCAGGCCAGGACGATCGGCTTCCTGCGCGTTGGAGCGCTGGAAAAGTCACATCCGATCAGTAAAGGCGTCTCAGGCGGCATGCCGGTATTTTGCTGCCTGTCAGCCCAGCGCCAATGCCATCACGCCCGCGGCAATCGCCGCAGCCCCCAGCAGCCGTTGCAGGCGATCGCCTTCGCCGAGCAAATGCCCGCCGATCAGCGCGGCAAAAAGCATGGACACTTCACGCGCCGGCGCCACATGCGATAGCGGTGCCACCTGCATGGCATATAGCACCAGCACATAGGAGACCGGGCTGATGGCACCGACCATCAGCGCGTACTTCCACTGCTGGCGCCACAACGTGGCTGCGGCTGGCCGGTCACGCAGCACGGCAGGCGCAAGCACAGCGACCCGCACGAAATTGCCCAGGTAATCCACCAGGATGGGTGACATCAGCAGGAACCTCACGCCGTACCCATCCACCACCGTGTAGCTGGCAATGAATGCGCCCGTGAGCAGGCCGTAAGCCATGCCTTTGTGCACGCGGCGCCGCTGCGCCGGGTCATGCGCCGCGCGCAGCAGGCCGGGCCCGCCCGCAATCAGGAATACGCCCGCCACCACACCGGCAATGCCGGCCACGCCCATGGGGGAAATCTGCTCGCCCAGCAAGGTGATGGCCACCAGCGAGGACAGCAGGGGCCCGGAGCCGCGCGCCAGCGGGTAAACCACCGTCAGGTCAGCTTTTCGGTAGCCGCGCAACAGGACCACGTAATACAGCACATGCAGTACACCGCTGACGGCAACAATGGCCCACTCGGCCCAGCCCCAGTGGGGCAACACCCCCCAGCTGGCCCACAGGCCCACCGGCGCCCAGACCAGCATCATCACCACGCTGGTGAAAAAGGCAAAGCGGGCGTCGCCTCTGGCCTTTTTGGCGGCGATGTTCCAGCTGGCGTGGATCAGGCCGGCAAGAACAATCAGGGCAAGGGCGGAAACGGGCACCGGTCAGGCCGGCAGACGAAAGCGCGCCGCGAAGGCGCAGCGGTCCGCGAAGCGGCGGAGCGTGGGGGTCATCTATTCAGACGCGCCCGCAGATGGAGGCAGTGGCCATCAGGTCTTCGAGCAGTGCATACGACACCTTGCCGGAGACCGAATAGGGATCAAGTTCGGCCTTCTCGGAATACTTCAACAGGATGGAGTGGTTGAGCTTGGAGAGATTGACCTGCCCCATGGTCCAGCCGCCGAAACGCCGCTCGGAGATTTCTTCGAAGTGCAGCAGCACCACATCCTTGTGGCGTGCGTCCTGCTGGATGTGGCCGAACAGGTCGCTGACCGCCATGCGCCCACCTTCGATGGCCTGCAGGAAAATGCCGCCGCCGTAGCAGAGGATGCCGGTGATGCCGGTCGCCGGGTTGTGCTGGCGCGACTGCGAAAGAATACCCTCGATGGCTTCGGGGCTGGTATCGACGGCGCGGCTTGCGTAAAGTAAACGTACGAGCATCTTCAGGCCTTTTGCGGTATCAATGCGAGGAATTCGCGGCGCAAGGTCGAATCCTTGAGGAACACGCCGCGCATCACCGAGTTGATCATCTTGCTGTCCATGTCTTTCACGCCGCGCCAGGCCATGCAATAGTGGCTGGCCTCCATCACGATGGCCAGGCCGTCGGGCTGGGTCTTTTCCATGATGAGGTCGGCCAGTTGCACCACGGCCTCTTCCTGGATTTGCGGGCGGCCCATGACCCATTCAGCCAGCCGCGCATATTTGGACAGGCCAATCACATTGGTGTGCTCATTGGGCAGCACGCCTATCCAGATCTTGCCGATGACGGGGCAAAAATGATGCGAGCAGGCGCTGCGCACCGTGATGGGCCCGACGATCATCAACTCATTGAGGTGCTCGGCGTTGGGAAACTCGGTGATGCTGGGTGAGGCCACGTAGCGGCCCTTGAACACCTCATTGAGGTACATCTTGGCCACGCGGCGCGCCGTGTTGTTGGTGTTGTGGTCGCCGGCGGTGTCTATCACCAGGCTGTCGAGCACGCCCTGCATCTTGCCTTCGACTTCGTCCAGCAGCTTTTCAAGTTCACCGGGCTGGATGAACTGGGAGATGTTGTCATTGGCGTGGAAACGCTTGCGCGCCAGGGCCAGCCGCTCGCGTATCTTGACGGAAACAGGCGTACCCTCGCCGGTCGCGTCCTGGGGGGGCGTGTCGGATTTCATAAGCATGCCAGATATTACCAGCCTGCCCCCGCGCCGTCTTGTCCGGAATTTGACGGGGTCTTTGGCCTTTTGCCCTTTCCGGACGGGCGCGATCAGCTATCAATTTTGTAGCTTATCCGTCAATACGGCCGGCTGCGGGGTTTCAATAACGCTGGCCCGCCACCAGCAGCGCCAGCCGCACCAGGGCATAGGCCACCCAGCCGCGCAGGCGCTGGCCCAGAGGGCGGTGGCTGTGGGCAGCCGGTTCCATGCGTCGCCCCTGGGTCACCATGGCCTCGCGCAGAATGCCCGCCAGGCCCTCGGCGAAGGCTTTGTCCTCAACCACCACATTGGCTTCGCGGGCCAGCAGCAGGCTCAGAGGGTCAAGGTTGGATGAACCCACGGTGGCCCAGTGCCCATCCACCACGGCCACCTTGGCGTGCAGGAAGCCGGCCTTGTATTCGTGGATTTCCACGCCGGCCTCCAGCAAGGCGCCGTAGACCGGCCGGGACGCGTGGTACTGCATGAAGTACTCGTAGCGTCCCTGCAGCAACAGCGTCACGTGTACGCCGCGGCGCGCGGCACCGATGAGCGCCCGCCTCAGCTTGCCGCCCGGCAGGAAGTAGGCGTTGGCGATGATGATTTCATGATGCGCCTTGCCGATGGCCTTGCGGTAGGCGCGCTCTATGCTGCTGCGGTGCCTCAGGTTGTCGCGCAATATCAGAGCCGCCCTGGGGCCGTTGGCGGCGGCGCCGTCGCCCGCGGCAGGAAGCGCGGCCCTGCTGCGCCCGCCGTAGCCCGCCGCCTTGAATTGCTCCCACGCCGCGTTCATGTGCCGCTGCCGCGCGCTGTAACCCGCCTGCACGCGCCACCACAGCAGCGCCATGGCATCCGCGGCTTCAGCCGCCAGCGGCCCGGTGGCGCACACAGCGAAATCGACGCGTGGCGCCTGGAGCTCACCATGATTGGGATCGTAAAAATCGTCGAGCACATTGATGCCGCCGCAAAACACGGTGTACTGGTCGACCACGCAGAGCTTGCGATGCAGCCTGCGCCAGCGCTCCGGCACCAGCAGGTTCAGGCCGCGCAGGCCCGTCCCCAGGGGCGAGTACACGCACCAGTCGACCTTGGCCTGGGCGAATCTTTCGGCCCACTGAGGCGGCAAGGGGTTGGTGCCTATGCCGTCCACCAGCACCTGTACCGTCACGCCGCGGCCGCCCGCCCGCACCAGCGCCTCGGCCACCTCCGCCCCGGCGCCATGAAAATCAAAAATATAGGTTTCCAGCTGTACCCAGGTGCGGGCCGAATCCAGAGCCTGGATCAAGGCGGGGAAAAAATCTCGCCCACCCTGAAGCAATCGCAGCTCGCCGGTCTTGTGAAAAGGGTACAACATGGCCGCCGGCGTTCGTCCCTGTGCGAATGAAGTGATGGAGATGGGCGTGGGTCCAACCTATTTAAACCGAGCGGCCGGTGTTTGCCAATCCTGTGAAACGCCAACTCACAAAGTGTTGCGCCTGCGCCGGACAGGCAACGGCTCAAGCCATGAATTTCGGCAGGAGAAGCACGGCCTCCGCATTCGAGGGAGAAAAGCACAGGTCGGCGGCCGCGTGGTATGGCAGCCATTGCCAGGCGGTGTGCTCTTCAGGATTGAGCCTCACGTCACAGGCCTGCGGCAGGCACAGGCTGAACACATGCTCGGTGTTGTGGGTCACGCCGGGTGCATACCGGCTGCGCCAGACCGGGTAGATCTCGTACACGTTGGACAGGCCCCAATCGCGGAACTGCGCGGGTCCGGCCGCGATGCCGGTTTCCTCCATCACCTCGCGCATGGCGGTCTCCAGCAAAGGCTCATCCAACGTGTCTTTGGACCCGGTCACGCTTTGCCAGAAGCCCGGGTTGTCGGCGCGCTCTATCAGCAGCACCTCGCGCTCAGGCGTGTGGATGACCACCAGCACGGATTCGGGGATCTTGAACACTTTCAAGCTAGCCCGAACGCCACACTTTTTCACCGAGCCGCAGGGCGAACGAAAGGTAAAGCCATAGACCAGCAGGGGCCGCGGAACCGGCTTCGCCGGGCCGCAGGCGCAGCGGCCCCCTCGGGGGGCAGGGAGCTACACGCAGTGAGAGACCGTGGGGGCCACATTAAACGGGCTGCGGGTTGCGCAGGCGGATGTGCAGTTCGCGCAGCTGCTTTTCGTCCACCGGGCTGGGCGCGTGCGTGAGCAAGTCCTGCGCGCGCTGGGTTTTCGGGAAAGCGATCACGTCGCGGATAGACTCTGCCCCCGTCATCATGGTGACGATGCGGTCCAGGCCGAAAGCCAGGCCACCGTGCGGCGGTGCGCCGTACTGCAGAGCGTCCAGCAGGAAGCCGAACTTCTGCTGGGCTTCTTCGGGGCCGATCTTGAGCGCGCTGAATACCTTGCTCTGCACTTCGGCGCGGTGGATACGAACCGAACCGCCGCCCAGCTCCCAGCCGTTGAGCACCATGTCATAGGCCTTGGCGATGCAACGGCCCGGGTCGGTGTCCATCCAGTCTTCGTGGCCGTCTTTGGGGGCGGTGAAGGGGTGATGCACCGCGCTCCAGCGCTGACCTTCGTCGTCGAATTCGAACATCGGGAAATCCACCACCCACAGCGGCCTCCAGCCTTCGGTGAAGAGGCCGGTCTTCTTGCCGAAATCGCTGTGGCCGATCTTCAGGCGCAACGCGCCTATGCTGTCGTTGACGATCTTGGCCTTGTCGGCGCCGAAGAAAATGATGTCGCCGTTCTGCGCGCCCGTGCGCTTGAGAATTTCAGCGATGGCCGCATCGTGGATGTTCTTGACGATGGGGCTTTGCAGGCCGTCGCGGCCCTTGCCCGCGTCGTTGACCTTGATCCAGGCCAGCCCCTTGGCGCCGTAGATCTTGACGAACTCGGTGTAACCGTCGATCTCGCCGCGGCTCATCTCGGAGCCACCGGGCACGCGCAGAGCCACCACGCGGCCGCCGGCCGTCGTGGCTGGTGTGCTGAAGACCTTGAAGTCCACGTCGGCCATCACATCGGTCAGCTCCGTGAATTCAAGGTTCACGCGCAGGTCTGGCTTGTCGGAGCCAAAGCGGTGCATGGCGTCGGCATAAGCCATGACCGGGAACTCGCCCAGGTCGGTGTTCAGCACGGTCTTGAAGATGTTGCTGATCATGCCCTGGAACAGGTCGCGGATGTCCTGCTCGCCCAGGAAGGAGGTTTCGATATCGATCTGGGTAAATTCAGGCTGGCGGTCAGCGCGCAGGTCTTCGTCGCGGAAACATTTGGTGATCTGGTAGTAGCGGTCGTAGCCGGCCACCATGAGGAGCTGCTTGAAGAGCTGCGGGCTTTGCGGCAGCGCGAAGAACATGCCTTCGTTCACGCGGCTGGGCACCAGGTAATCGCGCGCGCCTTCGGGCGTGCTCTTGGTCAGCATCGGGGTTTCGATGTCGATGAAGCCGTTGGCGTCGAGGAATTTGCGCGTTTCCATGGCCACGCGGTAGCGCAGCATGAGGTTGTTCTGCATGTAGGGCCGACGCAAGTCCAGCACGCGGTGCGTGAGGCGGGTCGTCTCCGACAGGTTATCGTCGTCGAGCTGGAAGGGTGGCGTTACGCTGGGGTTCAGCACGATCAACTCATGGCACAGCACTTCGATCTTGCCGCTCTTGAGGTTGTCATTGGTCGTGCCTTCGGGGCGTGCCCGCACCACGCCCTTGACCTGCACGCAGAATTCGTTGCGCACGCTTTCAGCGGTCTTGAACATGTCGGCGCGATCCGGGTCGCAGACCACCTGCACATAGCCTTCGCGATCGCGCAGGTCGATGAAGATCACGCCGCCGTGGTCGCGGCGCCGGTTGACCCAGCCGCACAGGCTCACGGTCTGGCCCATGAGGCTCTCGGTCACCAGACCGCAATAGTTGGAACGCATTTGGGAAACGATGGCCATAAAAATACTCGAACTTTCAGCGCCTCACGCGCAGGTTTGCAGTTTTCGCCGTTTTAAAGGGGAGGGGTCAGGGGCAGGGTCGCGGGCGCCGGCACGGGTTTCGCGGGCACCACAACCCCCATGGAAATCACATAAGTCAAGGCTTCATCGACACTCATCTTGAGTTCGATGCAGTCGCTTTTCTTCAGCATCACAAAGTAGCCGCCGGTGGGGTTGGGGGTGGTCGGGACGTAGACGCTCAAGTAGTCGCCGTCCAGGTGGTTGACCACGTCGCCGCCGGGCGTGCCAGTCAGAAAGGCAATGGTCCAGACGCCCTCACGCGGCCATTGCACCAGCAGGGCCTTGCGAAAAGCGTTGCCGTTTTCCGAGAACACCGTGTCGGAAACCTGCTTCACGCTCGAATAGATGGAGCGAACGATGGGGATGCGGCTCAGGAAGGAGTTGCCCCAGCGGACCAGCTTCTTGCCAAAGAAATTGCTGGCGAAGGCGCCCATCAGCAGCACGATCCCCAGCGTGAGCAGCACGCCAAAACCGGGAATGTGAAAACCCAGCAGCTTGTCAGGGTGCCAGGCACCCGGGAGGATAAGCAGCGTCTGGTCCAGCGTGCCGACGATCCAGTCGAGCACCCACAGCGTGATCGCCAGGGGCACCAGCACCAGCAATCCGGACAGAAGCCATCGGCGAATGGAAGCCATCACGAGGAGGTCTTGGTGGAACTGTCGCCGCCTGAGGCTTTGGCCGGCGCGGGAGCCGGGGCGGGCGCAGGCGCCGCAGCGGTGCCGGCCGGTGCAGCCGCGCTTGCGTCAGCGGCTTTGCCGGCACCAGCGTCGCCGCCTTCGGCCTTGGGCGCCGGGGCGGGCGCGCCCGTGCTGTTGCCGCCGCGAAAATCCGTCACATACCAGCCCGAGCCCTTGAGCTGGAAGCCCGCGGCCGTGACCTGCTTCTTGAACGCGGGCGCGCCGCAGTTCGGGCACACGGTGAGCGGCGCATCAGAGATTTTTTGCAGGACGTCCTTGGCATGCCCACAGGACTCGCATTTATAGGCGTAGATTGGCATAGTGCTTAAGGCTTTGAGGAGGTACTCCCAGGAATACCCGGCGAATCTGCCCGGGATTTGCCCAGAAAAGGCATCCCGGATGCAAAGCCTTCAATTATAGGCCGGCAAGGGCCTTTCCGGCAGCCTAGAAGAGCCGTACTCGCAGGATGAACTGCATCGCAATCAAGCCCAGAACAAAGCCCAAACCACCGTAAATCAGGCTTTGGAGCAGCTTGTTGGTGCGTTTTTGTTCGTACAGCAGTTCGTCAAACTCCCGGCGGCTGACGCCAGGGGGTGATTTGAGGTACTGCGACAGCAGGCGCGGCAGGCCCGGCAGCAGCTTGGCATAGGCCGGCGCCTCGGCCTTGAGCTGCGCCAGCAGTTTCTCGGGGCCCACCTGCTCCAGCATCCACTTTTCGAGAAAAGGCTTGGCAGTGCTCCAGAGATCCAGGTCGGGATCCAGCTCGCGCCCCAGGCCCTCGATGTTGAGCAGGGTTTTCTGCAGCAGCACCAGTTGGGGCTGGATTTCGACGTGAAAGCGCCGCGAGGTCTGGAACAGCCGCATCAGCACCAGCCCCAGCGAAATTTCCTTCAGGGGCCGGTCGAAATAAGGCTCGCAGCAGGCGCGGATGGCGGCCTCCAGCTCGTCCACCCGCGTTTCGGGGGGCACCCAACCGGATTCAAGGTGCAGCTCCGCCACGCGTTTGTAGTCGCGCTGGAAAAAGGCACTGAAGTTCTGTGCCAGGTATTCCTTGTCGACCTCGGTCAGGGTACCCACGATGCCGAAGTCCAGCGAAATGTAACGGCCGAAGGTCGCCGGCGCCAGGCTCACCTGGATGTTGCCCGGGTGCATGTCGGCATGGAAAAATCCATCGCGGAAAACCTGGGTGAAGAAAATGGTGACACCGTCGCGCGCCAGCTTTTTCATGTCCACGCCGGCATCCAGCAGACGCTGCACCTGGCTGATGGGAACACCTTTCATGCGCTCCATCACCATCACGTCGGGCATGCAGAAATCCCAGACCATCTCGGGGATCATGACCAGGTCGAGATCCTGCATATTGCGGCGCAACTGGGCTGCATTGGCCGCTTCGCGCAGCAGGTCCAGTTCATCGTGCAGGTACTTGTCAAACTCGGCGACCACCTCGCGGGGTTTAAGGCGCTTGCCATCGGCCGAGGCGCCCTCCACCCAGCCGGCCATCATGTGCATCAGCGCCAGGTCTTTCTCGATGGCGGGGAGCATATTGGGCCGCAGCACCTTGACGGCCACTTCGCGCCCGTTCGGCAGGATGGCGAAATGCACCTGGGCGATCGAGGCGCTGGCTACCGGCGTTTGGTCAAAGCTCGCAAAAATCCGGTCCAGCGGGCGGCCGAAGGCCTTTTCAATGATGGCGACGGCCACGGCCGAGTCAAACGGCGGCACCCGGTCCTGCAGGCGAGCGAGCTCGTCGGCGATATCGGGCGGCAGCAGGTCGCGACGGGTGGACATCACCTGGCCGAACTTGACGAAGATGGGACCCAGGCTTTCAAGCGCTTCGCGCAAGCGCTCGCCGCGCGGAGCCTTGAGGTTACGCCCGACGGAAACGATACGCGTCAACAGGCGCACGCCGGGGCGCTGGAAACTGGAAAGAACCAGTTCATCCAGCCCGTACCGCAGCACGGTCCAGACAATGAAAATGCCCCGGAAAAGCCGGGTCATGCAGAAGCCTTGGCAGTCGGTGTGCCTTCACCTGCCGCCGGGCTTGCGGCGGGCTGCGCGGCAACCCCGGACGAGGCGGAAGCCGGAGACAGCGGCGTGCTGGCCAGGAATTGCTTGAGCCCCTCAAACAGCCGGCGCCCCACATTGGCCACCGTATGGGCGGGCGCATCGCCGATCAGGCGGGACAAATCTTCTTCGGCATCCCAGCGCAGGTTTTCCGCCAGCCAGCCCAGCTCGGCGGCGAGTTGCACGTCGCCTTCAATCTTGACCGGCGGCGGCTTGCCGGCCATGACCGATTGCATGATGGTGAGGGGCGACTCGGTGGCGACGGCCAGCGTGAGGTCCGGCTGGGTACCGGGCACTGCCCGGTCCACCAGGCCCGCCGGCGTGACCACCAGATCGATCGAGAACAGGCCCCAGCGCAAGTGCACCACCCGTCCCTTTTGCCGCAACAGCCGCTCCTGCGCCTGCTTTTCCTGCATCAGGACATGGTTCAGGAACAGCACCAGCCGTTGCTGCCCCTCATCCACCACCCAGGCGGGAGGCTGAAAGCGGGTGGCAATCGATTCCAGAAATGAAAAAGGGGACGTGGTGGTATTCATACGCCCCTGATTTTGACATGGCCCCCACGGTCGCGCACTTCGCGGCGTAACCCGGTGGAATGGGTACTTCACCAGCAGGCGCCGCGGAACCGGCTTTGCCGGGCCGCAGGCGCCGCCCCCTGAAAGGGGGGAACAGGCTACACGAAGTGAGCCTGGACGGGGGTTATTGGAGAGCCTGTACGCCGGCGACCAACCAGCCGCTGCCGCCGTTGCGCGGCTTGGTCATGTTCCAGACTTCGCGGAAGGGGCTGGCACCGGCGGAAGCGTCTTCACGAATCATGCCGGAGAACTCGACGCTGGCCATGTAGACATCGCTTAGTTCCTCAATGCCCAGCAGTTGGGCGTCGAGCATTACGACATCGGTCTTGTTGACCTGGCCGCCAGTATGCGACTCGCGGTCGGCCAGCTGGGTCTTGATCTGTTCGAGCATGTCGTCCGTCATCATGGAGCGCAAGCTCTGGATGTCGGAGCGGTCCCAGGCATCCTGCAGGGTCACGAAATTGGCCTTGCAGGCCCTGAGGAAGCCTTCGGCATCAAACCCGGCCGGAATACCCCAGGACTGCGAACCCAGCAGGGCCGAGCCGATCATGGAACCACCCGCAGCGGGTGCGGCCGCGTCGTATTTGTTGGCGTCAAAGGCCATGCTGCGTTCCCAGGGTCGGGCGGACGCATCGTTGCCCACATTCTCGGGGCTGTAGTTCTTGGGGGTGGTGGCATTGCCCGCGCCCTGGAAGGCGAACGGCGCCTGCCCGGAAGTCGCGCCGGGCGCGCTGGCCGCCCCACCCTTGAGCCTGCGCATGACGAAGCCGATCACCAGCATGACCACCAGCGCCAGCAGGGCGAACAGCATGATCTGGCCGAAGGCGCCGCCCAGGCCCAGCGACGAAGCCAGCCAGGCCAGACCCAGGCCGGCGGCCAGGCCGCCCAGCATCGCACCCCAGGGGCGCTTGGGCGCCTGCGCGGGTGTCGCGGCTGGGGTGGCCGGCTTGGCGGCGGAATTGGTGGCAGTGCTGCCAGTATTGGCACCGCCCGGTGCCGCTTCGCGCTGCGTGACGTTGGATGACTGCTTGCCGATCGACTTGCCGCCAGCCAGGCGCTTGGCCTCGGCCGACGTACCTGCCAGGGCCATGGCCGTGACCAGCACGGTAGAAAGAATTGCGGACCAGATCTTCATAGCGTCTCCTTAATCGCACCCAACACTTCAATTCAGCTCAACGTTCGGCACTACAGCACGTCAGCACTTGATTCCAACATGCAATGCCACTACGCCGCCCGTCATGTTGTGATAGTCCACATGGCCAAAACCACCTTTGTGCATCAGGGCTTTAAGCTCGTCCTGCCCCGGGTGCATGCGGATGGACTCGGCGAGATATTGGTAGCTTGAGTCGTCATTGGCCACCAGCTTGCCCAGGCGCGGCAGGACCTTGAACGAATACCAGTCGTATATTTTTTCCAGCGGCTTGGCCACTTTGGAGAATTCCAGCACTAGCAACTTGCCGCCGGGCTTGAGCACGCGGTTCATTTCGCGCAGCGCGTCTTCCTTGTGCGTCATGTTGCGCAGGCCGAAGGCCACGGTGACCACATCGAAGCTGGCATCAGGGAAAGGCAGGTGTTCGGCGTCGCAGACCAGGGTCGGCAGGTTCACGCCTGCGTCCAGCAAGCGGTTGCGGCCTTCGCGCAGCATGGCTTCATTGATATCGGTGTGCACCACACGCCCTGTGCTGCCTACCTTGGGAGCGAAGGCCAGCGCCAGGTCACCCGTGCCGCCGGCGATGTCCAGCACCTGAAAACCTTCCTTGACGTTGGCCACCAGCACGGTGTAGGCCTTCCAGGCGCGGTGCAGGCCCATGGACATCAGGTCGTTCATCACGTCGTACTTGGGCGCCACGGAATCAAACACGCCGCGCACGCGGCGCGCCTTGTCCCGCTCATCGACGGATTCAAAACCGAAATGGGTACTGCTCATGGGTTAATGCTAGAGGGCAAAGCGGGCAATGGCCGCGACAACCCTGGGCTGACGCGGGACATTGCGGGCTTATTGCAGGCTTTTATGCTGGAAAAACAACAGTGCTCGAATGCGCGATCAGAATGCCCCCCGCACCATGCGGCAAGGCCTTGCCCGGCGTGGGCGGTCAATGGTTGGCGCAGCCGTGGCCATGGCCACCGCCGCCCGCCTGCAGCATGGGCGCATCGCGGTCCACGCCGGCGGCCTGCAGGCGCCGTTGGTAATCGTCCCAGAGGCGGCTTTGCTCGGCACCCAGGTGGTAGAGGTAGTCCCAGGAAAATATCCCGCTCTCGTGGCCGTCGGAAAACACCGGCTTGACCGCGTAATTGCCAATGGGCTCGAGCTCAACCACCGTCACTTCGCGCTTGCCGGTCTGCAGGATTTCCTGGCCCGGGCCGTGGCCCTGCACCTCTGCGGACGGGGAATAAATGCGCATGAGTTCGAACGGAATCCGGAATTCGGCGCCGTCGGAAAAAGCAATTTCAAGCACGCGCGACTGGCTGTGAACCGTCAGCGCGATGGGCGTGGGAGAGCCGGGTTGAAGGCCTGCCATGGGGGTCGCTTTCTGAAAGGAAAGGCCGGACATGCCGGCCGTCACTGATTTTGGCAATATCTCTGTTGACAAGCCCTAAACCAGCACACGCTCGATACCGCCATGGTTGGCGGCCTCCACATACGCCGGCAGCCACTCTTTACCCAGAATCTGGTTGGCCATTTCCACGACGATGTAGTCCGCCTCGAGCAGGCCGTTTTGCAGGTCGCCGCCGTAGCGCGAGAGCCCTTGCAGGCAGCTCGGGCAGCTGGTGAGTATCTTCACGTTGCCGCTTGCCTCGGCGGCCCCCGAAGCCCGCAGGGCGGCCTCGCCCTTGCGCAGCTCTTCTTCCTTGCGAAAGCGGATCTGCGTCGAGATGTCGGGGCGCGTGACGCCCAGCGTGCCTGATTCGCCGCAGCAGCGGTCGTTCTTGAGCACCTGGTCACCCATCAGGGCCTTGACGGTCTTCATGGGCTCCTGCAGCTTCATGGGACTGTGGCAGGGGTCGTGGTAAAGGTAGCCCCCGCCCTGCTGGCCGGCCTGGTCGGTGCGCAGGGTGATGCCTTTTTCGAGCAGGTATTCGTGGATGTCGATGATGCGGCAGCCGGGGAAGATTTTCTCGAACTCATAGCCCTGCAGCTGGTCGTAGCAGGTGCCGCAGCTGACCACCACGGTCTTGATGTCCAGGTAGTTCAGCGTGTTGGCCACGCGGTGGAACAGCACCCGGTTGTCGGTGATGATTTTTTCGGCCTTGTCGAACTGGCCGCTGCCGCGCTGCGGATAGCCGCAGCACAAATAGCCCGGCGGCAGCACGGTCTGCACGCCCGCATGCCAGAGCATGGCCTGCGTCGCCAGGCCCACCTGGCTGAACAGGCGCTCGGAGCCGCAGCCCGGAAAATAGAACACGGCCTCGGTTTCGGGGGTGGTGCCCTTGGGGTTGCGGATGATGGGGACGTAGTTCTTGTCCTCGATGTCCAGCAGCGCGCGCGCGGTCTTCTTGGGCAGGCCGCCCGGCATTTTCTTGTTGATGAAGTGGATCACCTGCTCTTTCACGGGCGCCTTGCCGACCGTGGCCGGCGGCAGCGCCGTCTGTTTGCGCGCAAGCCGGCGCAGCAGGTCGTTGGCCAGGCGCTGGGCCTTGAAGCCCACATCCACCATGGCACCGCGCATGAACTTGATGGTCTGCGGGCTGGTGGCATTCAGGAAGAACATGGCCGCGGCATTGCCGGGCCGGAAGGATTTCTGCCCCATCTTGCGCAGCAAGTTGCGCATGTTCATCGAGACTTCACCGAAATCGATATCCACCGGGCAGGGCGTCACGCATTTATGGCAGACCGTGCAGTGGTCCGCCACATCCTCGAACTCTTCCCAGTGCTTGATGCTCACGCCGCGCCGGGTCTGCTCCTCATAAAGGAAAGCCTCCACCAGCAGCGAGGTCGCCAGGATCTTGTTGCGCGGGCTGTACAGCAGGTTGGCGCGCGGCACGTGGGTGGCGCACACCGGCTTGCATTTGCCGCAGCGCAGGCAGTCTTTCACGCTGTCGGCAATGGCGCCGATGTCGGACTGCTGCATGATCAGCGACTCGTGCCCCATCAGGCCGAAGCTGGGCGTGTAAGCATTGGTCAGGTCGGCCTGCAAGCCCTCCCCGTCCGCGGCGGGCTGCACCGTGCTGCGCAGCAGCTTGCCCTTGTTGAAACGTCCCTGCGGATCGACCTTGCGTTTGTATTCGGTGAAGGGCCGTAATTCCTCGTCGGTCAGGAATTCGAGCTTGGTGATGCCTATGCCGTGCTCGCCGGAAATCACGCCGTCCAGCGAACGGGCCAGCACCATGATGCGCGCCACGGCTTCGTGCGCCGTCTGCAGCATCTCGTAGTCGTCGCTGTTGACCGGCAGGTTGGTGTGCACATTGCCGTCGCCGGCGTGCATATGCAGCGCCGCCCAGACGCGGCCCTTGAGCACGCGCTTGTGGATGGCGGAGCATTCCTCGAGGATGGGCAAAAACGCGCCGCCCGAAAAGATCGCCTGCAACGGGGTACGGATTTGGGTTTTCCAGCTGGCCCGCAGCGAATGGTCCTGCAACTGCGGGAACAGCGTGGCCACGTTTTCCAGCCAGCCGGACCAGAGTGAGCGCACGTCGGCTACCAGGGCCAGCGCCTGCGCGACGCGGTCTTCGAGCAGCTCAGCGGACGGGATGTCGTTGGCATCGTCCGATTTGCCCAGGGGCAGGCTGCCCTTGAGGAAAAAGGCTTCGAGCTCATTGCACAGCTTGATCTTGTTGCGCAGGCTCAGCTCGATGTTGATCTGCTCGATGCCATCGGTGTACTCGGCCATGCGCGGCAGCGGAATGACGACGTCCTCATTGATCTTGAAGGCGTTGGTGTGCTTGGAGATGGCCGCCGTGCGCTTGCGGTCCAGCCAGAATTTCTTGCGCGCTTCAGCGCTGATGGCGATAAAGCCCTCGCCGTTTCGCGAATTGGCGATGCGCACGATTTCGCTGGTGGCGCGGGCCACCGCGTCGGCGTCGTCGCCGGCGATGTCGCCGATCAGCACCATCTTGGGCAGGCTGCCACGCTTGGACTTGGTGGCATAGCCGACGGCGCGCAGGTAGCGGTCGTCCAGGTGCTCCAGGCCCGCCAGGATGGCGCCGCCGCGCTTGTGCTCGGCGAACATGAAGTCCTTGATCTCGACAATGCTGGGCACCGCGTCCTTGGCATTGCCGAAAAACTCCATGCAGACGGTACGTGTGTGCGCCGGCATGCGGTGCACGATCCACCGTGCGCTGGTGATCAGCCCGTCGCAACCTTCCTTCTGGATGCCCGGCAGCCCGCTGAGGAATTTGTCGGTGACGTCCTTGCCCAGGCCCTCCTTGCGGAAAGACTTTCCGGGAATGTCGAGCCGCTCGCGGCGCAGCGGCGTCTTGCCGTCGGCCTCGAAATACTGGAGCTCGAAGCTGGCCATCTCAGCGTCATGGATCTTCCCCAGGTTGTGGTCCACGCGGGTAACTTCCAGCCAGGTCGCCTCGGGCGTGACCATGCGCCAGGAGGCCAGGTTGTCCAGCGCGGTACCCCACAGCACGGCCTTCTTGCCGCCGGCGTTCATTGCGATGTTGCCGCCTATGCAAGAGGCTTCAGCCGAGGTCGGGTCGACCGCGAATACAAAGCCGCCGCGTTCGGCCGCATCGGCCACACGCTGGGTGACCACACCTGCTTCCGTCCAGATGGTGGCAACCGGCTTTTCGACGCCGGGCAGCGAGACCATTTCAACCTCGGTCATGGCCTCGAGCTTTTCGGTGTTGATGACGGCCGACTTCCAGGTCAGTGGAATCGCCCCGCCGGTGTAGCCGGTGCCGCCGCCACGCGGCACTATCGTCAAGCCCAGTTCAATACAGGCCTTGACCAGCCCGGCCATTTCGGCCTCGGTATCGGGCGTCAGGACCACAAAGGGGTATTCGACACGCCAGTCGGTCGCGTCAGTGACGTGCGAAACCCGCGAGAGGCCGTCAAACTTGATGTTGTCCTTGAGGGTCAGCTTGCCCAGCTTGCGCTCGGCCAGCCGGCGCAGGTCGTACATCTCGCTGAAGGAAGTGTAGAAGCGGGTGACCGCCGCGCGGGCGGCACCCAGCAACTCGCCCACGATGGCGTCGCGCTGCGGGTCCGCATCGGGCGTGCGGCGCTTTTCCACCTCGGTGAGGCGGTGCTGCAGGGCATCGACCAGCATCTTGCGGCGCTTGGGGTTGTCCAGCAGATCATCCTGCAAATACGGGTTGCGCTGCACCACCCAGATGTCACCCAGCACTTCATAGAGCATGCGGGCGGAGCGGCCGGTGCGGCGCTCATCACGGAGCCGGTTCAGCAGGTCCCAGGCGCGCTCACCGAGCAGCCGTATCACCACCTCACGATCGGAAAATGAGGTGTAGTTATAGGGAATTTCGCGGATGCGGGCTTCGCCGGCCTTTGCGTCATCGGCAAAGACATGGAGTTCTTGAAGAGTAGTAGGGGCGTTCATCGTGAAAGGCCAGCAGCTTCATTCCAATTCCCATTCAATGCGAGAGTAGGCGCGCCGCCGCAGACAGTGCTATAGCACGGCAAGGCGGGGCAACGAACTATCGCGTTGAATGGGAAATGGAATCAGACCCATGTCCGGCGCTGTTGCCCTATATTACCGCAGCGCAACATTTAGAGCGCCGTCCCCAAAATCGTATGTGACCTTATGGAAATCCCGCTTGTCGGAAGCCTTCCAAATCGCTTAAATCCACGTGTCATAAACAGTTCCTAGACTGTTCCGTTTAACTTGATGCGCCACGCGCGCGTCCAATCCCCAGGAGTTTTGATGAAAAACCGTCTTTCCGCATTCGCTTTTGCGGCTCTAGGCCTGTGCATGCCGTTGGCCAGCCAGGCGCAAACCGAGATCCAATGGTGGCACTCCATGACGGCCGTCAACGGCGAATGGGTCAATGACCTGGCCAAGCAGTTCAATGAAAGCCAGAAGGAATTCAAGGTAGTCCCCACCTACAAAGGCAGCTACGACGAGTCGATGACCGCATCGATCGCCGCTTTCCGCGCCGGCAACGCGCCGCACATCCTGCAGGTGTTCGAAGTCGGCACCGCCACGATGCAGGCCAGCAAGGGAGCCATTGTCCCGGTCGGCAAGGTCATGCAGGACGCCGGGGAAAAATTCGACCCGAAAGCCTACATTCCCGCTGTCGCCGGCTATTACACCGCGCCGAACGGCCAGATGTTGAGCTTCCCCTTTAACAGTTCGACCACGATCTTCTATTTCAACAAGGACGCCTTCAAGGCCGCCGGCCTGCCGACCGACAGGGCGCCCGTCACCTGGCCCGAGGTTGTCAACGCCGCCGCCAAACTGAAGGCATCCGGCCACAAGTGCCCCTTCACAACGGCCTGGCAGAACTGGACGCAGGTGGAAAGCTTCTCCGCCTGGCACAACGTCGAATTCGCGACCAAAGGCAACGGCCTGCAAGGCATGGACGCACGCCTGAAGGTGGACTCGCCGCTGCACCAGCGCCACATCGAAAACCTGGCCAACATGGCCAAGCAGGGCCTCTTTGTCTACAAAGGCCGAGGCAACGTGCCCGAGGCTTCCTTCGTCTCCGGCGAATGCGCCATGATCAACACCTCCTCAGGTTTTTACGGCAATGTGGCCAAAAATGCCAAGTTCGCCTATGGCTTGGCTCCGCTGCCTTACTACCAGGATGTTCCCGGCGCACCGCAGAACACCGTGATCGGCGGCGCCAGCCTCTGGGTCATGGCAGGCAAGAAACCTGCCGAATACAAGGGTGTCGCCAAGTTCTTCAGCTTCATTTCCACGCCCGAAGTGCAGTCGGCCAGCCACAAGCGCACCGGTTACCTGCCGGTGACCACGGCTTCATATGAGTTGACCGAAAAATCCGGCTTCTACAAGCAGAATCCGGGCACCGACGTCGCGGTCACGCAGATGATTCGCAAGGTCACCGACAAGAGCCGCGGCATCCGGCTGGGCAACTATGTCCAGATACGCGCAATCGAGGACGAAGAACTCGAACAGGTCTGGAATGGAAAAAAGACCGCCAAGGAAGCCCTGGATTCCATCGTTAAGCGCGGCAACGAGCAGCTTGAACGCTTCCAGAAGGCGAACAAAGGCTGATCACAAAAGAGACAGTGCCAGCCCGGCCGCCGGGCTACACTCGGCCCGCCTGATCTTCCCCCCCTCAACAAAGGAAGGCCAGGCGGGTTTCACGTTTAAGCGCTCCCAAGTTTCTGCCCACTAGAAGGCTCTATGGAAAAACGCGTTTTCTTTCGATCCAGCTGGCTGCCCTGGCTGCTGTTACTGCCGCAGATGGCGGTCATCCTGGTGTTCTTCTTCTGGCCTGCGGCGCAGGCCATCCTGCAGTCGCTGCAGCAGCAGGATGCCTTCGGCACTTCCGTCGAATTCGTCGGCCTGGCCAATTTCCAGCAATTGCTGGACGACCCGAGCTATATCGAGTCGTTCAAGACGACCGCTTTTTTCTCGGTGATGGTGGCGGGCATAGGCATCGCCCTGTCGCTGGTGCTCGCGGTTTTTGCCGACCGCATCGTGCGCGGCGGCGTGTTCTATAAGACCATGCTGATCCTGCCCTATGCCGTGGCTCCCGCCGTAGCTGCCGTGCTGTGGGTCTTCATGTTCTCGCCCTCGCTCGGCGTTGTCGCCTACGCGCTCAGCAAGATCGGCATCGACTGGAACCACCTGATCAACTCGCGGCAAGCGATGACGCTGATCGTGATGGCGGCCGTCTGGAAGCAGATTTCCTATAACTTCCTGTTTTTCCTGGCCGGCCTGCAGTCGATCCCCAAATCACTGATCGAAGCCGCAGCCATCGACGGCGCTCGCCCCTGGCGCAGGTTCTGGACGGTACAGTTCCCGCTGCTGTCGCCGACCACTTTCTTCCTGCTGGTCATGAATGTGGTCTATGCCTTCTTCGATACCTTCGCGATCGTCCACGCCGCCACCGAGGGCGGCCCCGGCAAGGACACCGAAATCCTCGTCTACAAGGTTTACCACGACGGCTTCAAGGCACTGGACCTGGGCGGCTCGGCAGCCCAGTCAGTCGTGCTGATGGTGATCGTCGTCGCGCTCACCATCGTGCAGTTTCGCTACGTAGAAAAAAAGGTGCAGTACTGACATGGTTGAGAAAAGAAGCACCCAGGGCATGCTGGCCCACGTGGTGGTGATCCTCGGGGTCATCATCGTTGCCTTCCCCATCTACCTGGCCTTTGTGGCTTCCACCCACACCGCACAGGAAATCGTGCAGCGGCCCATGCCGATGCTGCCGGGGGCGAATATGCTCGACAGCTACAAGGCCGCGCTGTTCGGACGCGAGTCCGCCGCCGGCTCCAACGCACCGGTGATGCACATGATGTGGGTCAGCCTGGTCACGGCGCTGGTGATCGCCATCGGCAAGATCGCCATCTCGCTGCTATCGGCCTTTGCCATCGTGTACTTCCGCTTCCCGTTCAAGAAGACCTGTTTCTGGGCGATCTTCATCACCCTGATGCTGCCGGTGGAGGTGCGCATCCTGCCCACCTACAAGGTACTGTCGGACCTGAGCATGCTCAACACCTACGCGGGCCTGACCGTGCCGCTGATTGCCTCGGCGACGGCGACCTTCCTGTTCCGCCAGTTCTTCCTGACGGTTCCTGAAGAGCTGACCGAGGCCTCACGCATGGACGGCGCCAGCCCGATGCGCTTTTTCTTCGACGTGCTGCTGCCGCTGTCCAAAACCTCGATCGCGGCCCTCTTTGTGATCCAGTTCATCTACGGCTGGAACCAGTACCTCTGGCCGCTGCTGGCCACGACCAATGAAGACATGTACCCGGTGGTCGTCGGCATCAAGCGCATGATTGCCGGCGGCGACGGCCAGAACGAATGGAACGTGGTCATGGCGACGGCCATCCTGGCCATGCTGCCGCCCGCGCTGGTCGTGGTGCTGATGCAGAAATGGTTCGTCAAGGGCCTGGTCGATACCGAGAAATGATCCTCCCCCGAAGCGCCTTTGGCGCCTCCCCCCAGGGGGTGCCACCAGCGGCCCGGCAAAGCCGGTTCCGCGGCGTCCGCTTGAATTAAATCCAACACAGGTTATCCCAATGGCTTCACTTCAATTCAACAATGTCATCAAGCGCTACGGCTCCGGCAAGGACGCGCTGCAGGTGCTGCACGGCGTGAACGCCGACATCAAGGACCACGAGTTCATCGTCATCGTCGGGCCTTCGGGCTGCGGCAAATCCACCCTGCTGCGCATGGTGGCCGGTCTTGAGGAAGTAAGCGACGGGCAGATTTCCATCGGCGGCAAGGTCGTCAATGAGCTGGAGCCTTCCGAGCGCGACATCGCCATGGTGTTCCAGAACTACGCGCTCTACCCGCACATGAGTGTGTTCGACAATATGGCTTACGGGCTGAAGATTGCCAAAGTATCCAAGGACGAAATCAGGACGCGCGTCGACAAGGCGGCAAAGATCCTGGAACTTGGCCACCTGCTGGACCGCAAGCCGCGCGCGCTCTCGGGCGGCCAGCGCCAGCGCGTGGCCATGGGCCGCGCCATCGTGCGCCAGCCGCAGGTGTTCCTGTTCGACGAGCCTTTGTCCAACCTGGACGCGAAGCTGCGCGTGCAGACGCGCCTGGAAATCCAGAAGCTGCACCGCGAGCTCGGCATTACCTCGCTTTTTGTCACCCACGACCAGGTCGAGGCCATGACGCTGGCGCAGCGCATGATGGTGATGAACGCGGGCCGCATGGAGCAGTTCGGCACGCCCGAAGAGGTCTACAACCGCCCCGCCACCACCTTTGTGGCCAGCTTTATGGGCTCGCCGCCCATGAACCTGCTCAAACAGGCGCCCAATGCTGACTTCGGCGGCAAGCCCGGCGCCATCCTGGGCATACGGCCCGAGCATCTGACGGTGGGCTCCACCGGCTGGGCCGTGCAGGTCGACACCATTGAAATGCTGGGCGCCGAGCGGCTGCTGTATTGCCGCATGGGCGAAGAGACGCTCATCGTGCGTACCGATGAGAGCCTGTCGACGGCGCCGGAAATCGGCGCGACCATCCATGTCACGCCGCGCGCGGACCGGCTGCACTGGTTTGACGCGGACACCGGCAAACGCCTGTAATCCTTCGATTTCCGCAGTTTGAGCAGTTTGGACAACTTCCGAGAAACCGATGACAAATCCCGTGACCACCTCCAACTGGCCCTACCCCCGCTGGGTGGCGCACCGCGGTGCCGGCAAGCTGGCACCCGAAAACACCCTGGCCTCTTTCATGCTGGGCGCCAGCCACGGCTACCGCATGTTCGAATGCGATGTGAAGCTCAGCGCCGACGGCATCCCCTTCCTGCTGCACGACGCCACGCTTGAGCGCACCAGCAATGGCAAGGGCATTGCCGGCGAGCAGGTCTGGGAAGCCCTGGCCAGGCTGGATGCGGGCAGCTGGCATTCGCCGGCCTTTGCCGCCGAAGGACTGGCCAGCTTTGAGCGCATCGCGCGCTTTTGCCTGGACAAGGGCTACTTCCTGAATATCGAGATCAAACCCACACCGGGCGCCGAAAGCCGCACCGGCACCGTCGTGGCCAACGAAGCGGCCCGGTTGTGGCAGGGCACGGCCGTTCCGCCGCTGCTGACCTCTTTCCAGCCACTGTCGCTGGAGGCGGCGCGCGCCGCCCAGCCACAACTGCCGCGCGGCCTGCTGCTCGATGAACTGCCGGCCAACTGGCTGGAAACGGCGGTGGGCCTGGGCTGCGTGGCCATCGTCTGCAACCACAAGCTCTGGAATGCCGATACCGTGGCGCAGGCCAAAAAAGCCGGCTTCCGGCTCTTGAGTTACACGGTGAACGACCCAACGAATGTTGAGCGGCTGCTGGCCTTGGGCACCGACGGCATCATCACCGACGCCGTGAACGTGTTCAAGCCCGACTAGGCTTTCAGGCCCGCCAGGCGCCCAGCAATACCCACTGGCAGGCGGCAGCGCCGGCGACCATGGCTGCGTAGGTCAGCATCTTCCCGTCCCGGCCGAAAAAAGCCAGGCCCGCCACCAACACCACCACATTCGCCACGAAAACAATCGCCGTTTGCGCCCACCAAGTGGCAGCGACAGCCCGGCTTGACCGGAAAACTCCACCAAACACCCGGCTGGACAGCACCAGCAGCAACGCGACGGCGGCCGCCGGCAGGACAAAATTGAGCAGGTGGTTGGCCAGCAGGTAAAAGGTCATTCGCTTAGGGACGGTTGAAGAATCGTCGGAAAAAACGCGCCAAAAAGGGGCCTCAAAAGGGCTATCGGGGCGATTGTCAGGGCTTCCCGCCGGCCCGGCCGCTTCAATTTTATAATCGTAGGATGTCAGTCTGGGCCCTTGGGCTAAACCATAACACCGCACCGCTCGATTTGCGCGGGCGGTTTGCCTACGCCCTGGATCAAATCGAGCCCACCTTGCGGGGCCTGCGCGCCTCGTTGGCGCGTCAACCCGAGGCGACGCTGCTTTCCACCTGCAACCGCACTGAAATTTACTGCGCGGGCGACAACACCGACCTGGACCACACCCTGGAGTGGATGGCGCACAACGGCGGCGTTTCGCCGGCCCTGCTGCGTTCCCATGCCTATACGCTGCAGGGCGACCAGGTCGCCCGCCACGCCTTTCGTGTGGCCAGCGGCCTCGACTCCATGGTGCTGGGCGAGCCCCAGATCCTGGGGCAGATGAAAGACGCGGTGCGCGCCGCCGAGGACGCCGGCGCCATGGGCACCACGCTGCACCAGCTGTTCCAGCGCTCCTTTGCCGTGGCCAAGGAAGTGCGCACCAGCACCGAAATCGGCGCGCACAGCATCAGCATGGCGGCAGCCAGCGTACGCCTGGCCGGCCAGCTGTTTGAGAACCTGAGCGACATCAAGGTGTTATTTGTGGGCGCGGGCGAGATGATCGACCTGGCTGCCACACACTTTGCGGCCAAGAACCCCAAAGCCATGGCGATTGCCAATCGCACGCTGGAGCGCGGCGAAAAGCTGGCCGGCCGTTTCGGCGCGGAAGTCATGCGCCTGGCAGACCTGCCCAGCCGCCTGCACGAATTCGACGCCGTCATCAGCTGTACCGCCAGCACCTTGCCCATCATCGGCCTGGGTGCCGTCGAGCGCGCCGTGAAGCTGCGCAAGCACCGCCCCATGTTCATGGTCGACCTGGCCGTGCCGCGCGACATCGAGCCCGAAGTCAAGGCCCTGCCCGACATTTACCTCTACACCGTGGACGACCTGGCGCACGTAGTGCAGACCGGCAAAAACAACCGCAAGGCTGCAGTGGCCCAGGCCGAGGTCATCATTGATGCCGGCGTGCAGAATTTCATGCACTGGCTCGGCCAGCGCCGCAGCGTGCCGCTGATCCAGCAGCTCAATGCGCAGACCGACGAATGGCGCGCCCTGGAGATTGCGCGGGCCAAAAAACTGCTGGCCCGGGGCGAACCCATAGACACGGTGCTGGACGCGCTGACCCGCGGCCTGACCCAGAAAATGCTGCACGGCGCGCTGGCCGAACTGCATGCGGGCGACGCCAGCAGCCGCGAGGCCACGGCGCAGGCCGTCTCCAGGTTGTTCTTGCGCGGCCAGTTGCCCAAGATCCAGCCGGACGACAAAGAGCGTTAGCGCCCACCCCGCGCTGAGTTCTCGCGCCGGCCGCAGCCGGCGGCTTTATTGACGGCCTTTCGGCCCCCTCTTTCGGCTTTTCCGCCTTCACATTTTCATGAAACCCTTTCTTCGCCAAACCCTGGACCGCCAGCTTTTACGGCTGCACGAGCTGGATGCGCTGCTGTCCGCCAGTGACGTGGTCAGCGACCTGGCCCGCTTCCGCGCCCTGACACGCGAGCACGCCGAAGCCAGCGTGGTCGCCGAGCAGTACATGCGGCTGACCGGCCGCGAGGCCGACCTGGCCGGCGCCGAAAGCATGCTGGCCGAGGCCAAGGACGACCCCGAGATGGCCGCCATGGCTGAAGAGGAGATCGCCGCGGCCAAGGCTGACATCGCGCAGATCGACGAAGCCCTGCAATTGATGCTGATTCCCAAGGACCCGGACGACGTGCGGCCGGCCTTTGTGGAAATCCGTGCGGGCACGGGCGGCGACGAGTCGGCGCTGTTCGCGGGTGACCTGTGCCGCATGTACACCCGTTTTGCCGAGCGAAACCGCTGGCAGGTCGAGATCATCAGCGAGTCGCCCAGCGAGCTCGGCGGCTACAAGGAAGTGGTGCTTCGCATCGAAGGTGCGGCCGACGCCACGGGCGTGGGTGTCTATGGCAAGCTGCGCTTCGAATCAGGCGGGCACCGTGTGCAGCGCGTGCCGGCCACCGAGACCCAGGGCCGCATCCACACCAGTGCTTGCACCGTGGCTGTGATGCCCGAGCCCGACGAGGCCGTGGCGATTCAGATCAACCCTTCCGACCTTCGTATCGACACCTTCCGCGCCAGCGGCGCCGGCGGCCAGCACATCAACAAGACCGACTCGGCCGTGCGCATCACGCACATCCCGACCGGCATCGTCGCCGAATGCCAGGACGGCCGCAGCCAGCACAGCAACAAGGCCCAGGCACTGAAGGTGCTGACGGCCCGCATCCATGAAAAAGACCGCGCCGAACGCGCGGCCAAGGATGCCGCACTGCGCAAGGGCCTGGTCGGCACGGGCGACCGCAGCGACCGTATCCGCACCTACAACTTCCCGCAGGGGCGCCTGACCGACCACCGCATCAACCTGACGCTGTACAAACTGCTGGCCATTATGGAAGGCGACCTGGGCGACGTGATCACCGCCTTGCAGGTGGCGCGCGGCGCCGAGCAGCTCGCCGAGCTGGAGACCGCCAACAGCGGGCTCTGAAGCGCCACCTATGAACCAACCCACCTGCGCGCAAGCCCTGACCATGGCCCAGACGCTGGGACTGGACCGCCTGGATGCCCAGCTCCTGCTGCTGCATGCCTTAGGCAGACCTGGCGACGCGCGAGCCTGGCTGCTGGCACATGACACCGATGTGCTGCCGGAGCAGGTGGCCGAAGATTTCCGGGCCATGTGTCTGCGCCGGGCGGCCGGGGAACCCGTGGCCTACATCGTCGGCCAGAAGGAGTTTTTCGGCCTGCCGCTGAAAGTGGACGCTCGCGTCCTGGTGCCACGGCCTGATACTGAAACGCTGGTGGAATGGTCGCTGGAGCGCCTGCAGGTGCCCGGCCTGCCGCCAGTGCCCGCAGTGCTGGACCTGGGCACGGGAAGCGGCGCCATTGCACTGGCCATCGCGCACAGCCTGCAAGCGGCCGGCCGCCAGGGCAAGGTCGTTGCCGTGGACGCCAGCGCGGATGCGCTGGAGGTGGCCCGTGGCAACGCAACCCTCCTGAAGCTGGATCTGGAGTTCACCCAGAGCAACTGGCTCGAGAAAGTTAGCGGCCACTTTCACCTGATCGCCAGCAATCCACCGTATATCGCGAATACGGACCACCATCTGGAGGCCCTGGCCTACGAGCCTCTGGCCGCCCTGGCTTCCGGTACGGACGGGCTGGACGACATCCGCGAGATCATCAAGCAGGCTCCCACCTACCTGTTGCCAGGCGGGTGGCTGCTGCTGGAGCATGGCTATGACCAGGCCGAGGCGGTGTGCACCCTGCTGGAGCAGGCAGGTTTTGCGCAAGTCCAGAGCCGGCTGGACCTGGCCGGCATTGTGCGGTGTTCAGGCGGGCTATGGCCGGGCCGATGAGGCGGTCACGCGGGATTCCAAACGGCGGGATAATCGGGCTGTTGAATTCTGTTTCCCGGATTCCATCTAACCGACACGGCCATCCCCGATTCGGGGCCGGTGCGGGCGCCAGGCCCCCTACCCCAGATTTCCAAAGGATTTTCACCATGAGTAGCACAGATCCCACCCAGCAACGCATCGCCGAAATCGTCAAATCCAGCGACGTCGTCCTCTTCATGAAGGGCACAGCCCAGTTCCCGATGTGCGGCTTCTCCGGCCGCGCCATCCAGGTTCTCAAGGCCTGCGGCGTGAACAAGCCTGCCACCGTGAATGTGCTGGAAGACGAAGAAATCCGCCAGGGCATCAAGGAATTCAGCAACTGGCCCACCATCCCCCAGCTGTATGTGAAGGGTGAGTTCATTGGCGGCTCGGACATCATGATGGAGATGTACCAGAGCGGCGAACTCCAGCAGGTGCTTGGCACGCCCGCCGCCTGAGCGGCCATGCTGTCGCCGCGATGCCGCTAGACATCGCAGCTTCACATGTGTGGGTCAGCGCGTATAGCCTGAGCAGGCGCCGGCATCCACCGCACCCTTGCATTCGCGCTTCAGGCGTGCCGTACGCTCGGCAGGTGTTTCGCTGGTGCCCTGAATAAACTTGGCCTTGCCACCCGAACCTGATTTGGCCTTGGTCTTTTTGGGTTTTGATTTGGCGGGCTTGTCACCCTCCTGCGCAGGCTGGGCCTGGGCCTGAACATGGCCGGCCGTCAAAACCGCCGCCACGAGTGCGGCCAGAAACGGCGCCGCCAAGGACTTCTTCCTCATTTTTCACTCCCTCTCTCTTTTTTTGCTCTCTCAACAAGCGCGGATGAACCGCGCGCCTCGGCAAATTTTATTGCAGCTTGGGATCGCCAAAAGCTTCGTCGTCGGGGGGCGTGTCCGCGGGCAGACGGAAACCCTCGCTGGCCCAGGCGCCCAGGTCGATGTTTTTGCAGCGCTCACTGCAGAAGGGGCGAAATGGGTTGCTGGGTGCGTAAACACTCTCTCCGCCGCAACCCGGGCACACGACAAGCTTGACGGGTGAGGACTCTTTTTTCATCGCAGGCATGTTCCAGACAGGCTAAGAAGCAACTAACGAGGGCCGATAAGCCCTAGTCAAGAACAGAGTGTCAGTTCAAACGCCGAATCTTCCGTACTCGCATGCAGCCGGTCGTCGTCGCCGTGGCGCATCAGGCGCACGGACACAATCAGGCGGTTGCCGCTGATTTCCGGGATCAACCCCAGGGAGGGGTCTATGCGCAGGCGCAAGAGCTGGAAAGTACGCCCTTGCGGCAGCGTCTGCTGGTATTGGCCGCCCGGCGCCATCACTTTTTGCGGCGCCCCGGAGTCGCGCAGCAGTGTCAGCAGCACGCGTATGGATTCGGCCAGCGGCACCAGCGGAGTGATCCAGCCCTGCAGGTCCTGCTTGCGTACCTCGGTTTGCAGGTGCTGCCAGGCATAGTAGGCCGGGAGGTCAAACTCGCAGGTCCCGCCGGGAATGCCGACCCGGCTGCGAATGCTCATCAGCCAGTCGTTTTCGGTCAGGGATTGGCCGGCCTTGCCGGGCAGGCTGTTCAGGGCGGAAAAGCAGCTTTCGAGCTGGCCTGTCACTTCGTCAAGAACGGCTTCTGAAATGGCCGGATTGCCGCGGTAGCCATTGAGGATGTGTTTTTGTTTCTCGAGATCCTTAAGGACGTCGGTTTTGAGGTCGGCCCGTGCACCCACATCCATGATCTCAAAAATGGTCGTGATGGCGAAGTGGTGATCCGTCGGGCTGTCCCGTTCCACCAGTTCGCCAAGGCGGCGGAACAGGTGTTCAAGTCGCAAGTACGTGCGTATGCGTTCGTGAAAAGGGTACTCGTAAAGAATCACAGCACTATGTTTTCGTCGGCTTCAATGAGGAGGTTTGTTTGCGCATCATAGCCCGAAGCGCGCGGCAAGCTGCCGCACCTCGGCATCCAGGGCCTCCAGCGGCAAACCGTCATTGTGCAAACACAGGTCGGCAGCCGACAGCCGCTGCGCCCGGCTGGCCTGCCCTGCAATGATTTTTTCCACCGCCTCACGAGGCCAGCCGTTGCGGGCCATGACCCGGCTAACCTGGGTGGCTTCACGGCAATCCACGACCAGAATCCGATCCAGTTGCTGCCGCCAACGCCCGGACTCCACCAGCAAAGGGACGTCAAACACCACACAGGCGCTGCCGGCGTCCACGGCCTGCTGGTATTGCCGCAAGGTCTCCCGACTGACCAAGGGATGGACAATGGATTCCAGCCGGCGCCTGGCGGATGGATCACCAAAGGCCAGCTGGCGCATGCGGTCCCGATCCATGGCACCTTCAGAGGTGACCATCTGGCCACCGAACTGCGCGGCAATTTCCTGGATCGCGGCACCACCGGCTGCCGTGACCGCGCGGGAGATCGCATCGGCATCCACCAGCACCGCACCGCAGGCCACAAAGGTACCGGCAACTGTGCTTTTTCCGCTGCCGATACCGCCAGTCAGTCCGATGCGCAGGGCTGCACAGCGCATGGCATTACAGGCCGATAAATCGCAGGATGGATTGAGGCCCAAAAATCATCGCCGTGAAGCCCGCCCCGGCCAGGAAAGGGCCGAAGGGCACATAGCCGCCCTCACGCAATCCACTCGAGAATTTCATCGCAATGCCAACGACCGCACCGATCACCGAGGCCATCAGGATCATGGGTACCAAAGCCGGCCAGCCGAACCAGGCGCCCAGCGCTGCAAAGAGCTTGAAGTCGCCATAGCCCATACCCTCCTTGCCGGTCACCAGCTTGAAAGCCCAATAAACCAGCCAGAGGCAAAGGTAGCCGGCGACCGCGCCCCATAAGGCTGTCGGCAGACTGACCGCAGGGTTCCATTGCAGGGCAGCGACGATCAGGCCGGCCCACAGCAAGGGTAAAGTGATGTCGTCCGGCAACAGGGTTGTATCCCAGTCGATCACCGCCAAAGCCAGCAGTGCAGCGGAAAAACCGCACCAGGCCAGCGCGGTCAGCGACCAGCCCCAGCGCGACGCGCAAAAGAAGAACAGGCCTCCCGTCACCGCCTCCACAAGGGGATACCGCAGGCCGTAGGGCGTACCGCACACTGAACACTTGCCGCGCAGGAAGATGTAACTGAGCACGGGAATGTTTTCATACCAGCGTATGACATGCCCGCAACTGGAACAGCGAGAACGCGGCACCAGCAGGTTGAATTTCTCGGTGGGCTCCTGGGGCGCCTGGTTCATCTCGGCGCATTCCTGCGCCCACTGCCGCTCCATGATCTTGGGGAGTCGGTAAATGACGACGTTGAGGAAACTACCGATCAGCAAGCCCAAAAAGCCGGCCAGCATGGCATCGAATGCCGGTCCCAGACCGCTTCCCATCAAACGACTTGGCCCAGCTTGAAAATAGGCAGGTACATGGAGACCACGATGCCCCCAATCAGGGTGCCCAGGAACACGATGATGATGGGCTCCATCAGGCTGGAAAGGCCCGCCACCATTTCGTCAACTTCGGCCTCGTAAAAGTCGGCCGCCTTGCCCAGCATGTGGTCGATGGAGCCGGACTCTTCGCCGATCGCGCACATCTGCAGCACCATGGAAGGGAACAGATTGGCGTTAGTCATGGCTGCCGTCAGACTGGTACCCGTGGAGACTTCCTGCTGGATTTTTTCGGTGGCATCGGCATATACCGTATTACCGGATGCACCGCCGACGGAATCCAAAGCCTCGACCAGGGGCACGCCTGCGGCGAACATGGTGGCCAGCGTGCGGGTCCAACGGGCAATACAGGATTTTTCGATCAAGACGCCGAATACCGGCACCCTAAGCAAGGCCCTGTCCATGAATTTCTGCATTTTCTCGTTGCGTTTCCAGGCCTGGAAAAAGAAGTAAAGCCCACCACCTACACCGCCAAAAATCAGCCACCAATAGGCGACAAAGAACTCACTCATCGCAATAACGAAAAGCGTAGGAGCCGGCAAGTCCGCACCGAACGAGGAAAACACGCTTTTAAATGCCGGAATCACAAAAATCATAATCACGGCAACCACCACAAACGCAACGACCACCACAGAGATTGGGTACATCAATGCTGACTTGATCTTAGATTTGATCGCTTCGGTTTTTTCCATGTATACCGCTAGTCGATCCAGCAAGGACTCCAAAATACCCGCCGCTTCGCCAGCTTCGACCAGATTGCAATAAAGCGCATTGAAATACAGCGGATATTTACGGAACGCGGCACTCAGGGAAGTCCCCGTTTCCACGTCGGTACGCACATCGTTGAGCAGCTTGGTCACGCTGGCATTGGGATTGCCGCGGCCCACGATATCGAACGACTGCAACAACGGCACACCAGCTTTCATCATGGTCGCCAACTGGCGCGTAAAGATGGCAATATCCTTGGGCTTGATCGCCTTGCCGGAGCGCATCTTGCGCTTCTTGATCTTCGTGGGTAGTACGCCCTGGCGGCGCAATGAGGATTTGACCTGGTTTTCGCCGGCAGCGCGGATTTCGCCGCGGACCTGCTTGCCGCCGCGGTCCTTGCCCTCCCATTCGAAAACGAATTCCTTGACGCCCTTGGATACTGCAGTTGCCATGATGCTTTCTCGTTGTATCGACAGTCTCAGACCGCCCTCTCACCCCGGTCACACCGCCTCGCGGCGGCCCTTGAACGCAGCTTCTTAAACATTGGTACAGCCCAGAATTTCTTCCAGCGAAGTCAGGCCCATTTTGACCTTGGACAGGCCTGATTGACGCAGGCTCTTGACTCCTTCCGCCTCCGCCTGTTCCGCGATCTCCAGGGCGGTACCGTCGCGAAGGACGATACGCTGAATCTCTTCGGAAATGGGCATAACCTGATAAACACCGACCCGGCCTTTGTAACCATTCGTACACATAGAGCAGCCAACCGGCCGGTAAGGCGTCCAGGAACCGTCCACTTCCTCTTCCTTGAAACCCGCATCCAGCAGGGTCTCCTGAGGGATATCCGCCGGGGTTTTGCAGTTGGGGCACAGGCGCCGCGCCAGCCGCTGCGCAGTGATCAAGATCACACTGGAAGCGATGTTGAAGGGCGCGATGCCCATGTTGCGCATACGCGTCAGTGTGGTTGGCGCGTCGTTGGTGTGCAGGGTCGACATGACCATGTGGCCGGTCTGCGCGGCCTTGATGGCGATATCGGCAGTTTCGAGGTCGCGGATCTCACCCACCATGATGATGTCGGGATCCTGCCGCAGAAAGGCTTTGAGCGCGACTGAAAAGGTCATGCCGGCCTTGTCGTTCATACTGACCTGGTTGACGCCGGGCAAGGTGATTTCAGCCGGGTCTTCAGCTGTCGCGATATTGACACCGGGTTTATTGAGGATGTTCAGGCAGGTATAGAGCGACACCGTCTTGCCCGAACCAGTGGGGCCGGTCACGAGCACCATGCCGTACGGCCGCTGGATGGCGTGCATCAAGCGCTCTTTCTCCGCAGGTTCATAGCCCAGGGCATCAATACCCAGTTTGGCGCTGCTCGGGTCCAGGATACGGATAACGATCTTTTCGCCGAACACAGTGGGCAAGGTGCTGACCCGGAAATCGATAACCCGGTCCGGGCCGATCTTGAGCTTCATCTTGCCGTCTTGAGGGACGCGTTTTTCGGAGATGTCGAGCTTGGAAATCACCTTGATACGCGCTGCCAATTTTTCTTTGATAGCCACAGGCGGCGAAGCGATTTCGCGCAACTCGCCGTCAACCCGGAAACGTACGCGGTAGGTATGCTCAAACGGTTCGAAATGCAGGTCGGAAGCCCGCATGCTGAAAGCGTCCAGCAGCATTTTCTGCAGGAACTTGACAACCGGCGCGTCCTCGACTTCGGAAACGCTCGCCTCACTATCCTCGGCCGTTGCATCGGCAGTGGACTCGTCAAATTCGAAATCGTCGCCGATGATGCTTTCCATCGCTTCGGCCGCGGAAGTGTTGGATGCCTCCACCAGCTTGGAAAGCTTGTCGTATTCGGCGATAACCCAGTCCACCCCCATCTGGGTGGAGAACTTGATTTTTTCCGCGGCCTCCTGGTCGGATGGGTCGGCCGTCGCAACAATCAGGCGGTTGTTGCGCTTGCTCAGAACAACGATGCGGTAAGTTGTGCAGATCTTGGCATCCAGCAGTCCCTTGGGCAAACGCTGGGGGTCAATGGCTTCAAGATCCAGTAGCGGCGCGGCAAATGCCGAAGACATGGTATGAGCCAGGTCGGACGCGGATACCGCGCCAGACCCCGTCAGCTCGGCGATAAAACTGGTGCGCCCGCTTTGCGCCTTGCGGAAGATGTCCTCGGCGGCTTTTTGACCCAGCTTTCCCGCCATTACCAAGGTCCGCCCCAAGCCGGGCAAGGCCATGGAAGGCGGTTGGTTGATTGCGGTATCGACAGCGGCCATGGTTCTTGGATTTAGCTCAAATATGTATCATCGCCTATAGATTCCCAGGTGTAAATCGAAAACACCCCGACTGCCCCGGCAGCGTTGGAACTATGCGAAGAAACGCACATTTAAGAAAAAATGGACCCTGGTCGGGGTGAGAGGATTCGAACCTCCGGCCTCTACGTCCCGAACGTAGCGCTCTACCAGGCTAAGCTACACCCCGCCGTCACACAACTAAAACTTATCAGGAACGCCTCTCCAGCAATTGGGATGCCAGCTGCGTCAAGGCATTACTGTATATGTTTTGCGGCAACATCCGCAAGGCGTTCAGCGCACGCTGGGCTTCCACGGCGGCGGCATCCCGGGTTGCCCGCAATGCGCCCGTATGTTGCACGATCGCAATGATCTGCGCCATCTGGTCGGTTCCACCGGTTTCAATGGCCTGCCGGATGGTGGCTCGTTCCGCCTCGCTGCCGCGTTGCATCGCGATGATCAAGGGCAGGGTTGCCTTGCCTTCGCGCAGGTCGTCTCCCAGGTTTTTCCCCATTTCCGAAACATCGCCATCGTAATCGAGTACATCGTCGATCACCTGGAATGCGGTGCCCAGCGCCTGACCATAGTCAGCGCAGCTTTGTTCAATGTCTGGCGGCGACTGCGCCAGCAAAGCCGCCAGGCGGGCGCTTGCCTCAAACAGCTTGGCGGTTTTGGAGCGAATCACCCTGAGGTACCCCTCTTCGGACAGCGCCGCATCATGCATGTTCATGAGCTGCAGCACCTCACCCTCAGCGATCACGTTGGTGGCTTCGGCCAGGGTTTGCATGACACGCATGTCGCCGGCCTCCACCATCATCTGGAAAGCCCGGGAATACAGAAAATCACCGACCAGCACGCTCGCGGGATTGCCAAAGGCCTCGTTGGCGGTCGCGCGGCCGCGGCGCAGGGTGGACTCGTCCACCACGTCGTCATGCAGCAGGGTAGCCGTGTGAATGAACTCCACGACCGCCGCGAGGTTGTAGCGCTGGTCGCCGCGATACCCCAGCGCGCCGCACATCAGCAGCAAAAGGGCAGGACGCAGCCGTTTTCCGCCGGCCGCCACGATGTAACTGGAAACCTGGCTGACCAGCGGCACCTCGGACTTCAGGCGGCGCTCTATCACCGCGTCCATTCCGCGCATGTCATCGGCAATCAGGGCAAGGGCTGCGGCAGTGCTGGAGGAATTGGCAGACAAAAGGGGATCCAAACGTTACGTGTGGGCCGATTATAGGAAGGCGCCCCGCCCGCCTCGGCCCGATCACCCCCTGAAACCACCTAAAACACCCCAAAACCGCCCTGCTGGTCAATTTTGGCCTGCCGTGCTAGAATTGAGGGCTCTGCGGAAATCCGTCCGCGGAACTCAATTTACGAGGTCTCACATGTACGCGGTCATAAAAACCGGCGGCAAACAATACAAGGTTGCCACCGGAGAAAAAATTAAAGTAGAACAGATTGCTGCGGACGTAGGCCAAGAGATCGTTATTGACCAGGTATTGGCTGTCGGCACCGGCAGCTCGATCACGGTTGGTA